>OODJ01003108.1_pt1 | contig 10270 bp, 9 predicted proteins | sample 1671611 | NCBI WGS metagenome assembly OODJ01 (sample SAMN06348174, study PRJEB24527) | human gut metagenome | biome: human gut; feature: ankylosing spondylitis patient; material: feces | host: Homo sapiens | place: China | collected 2015-10 | reverse complement strand
CCTTTTCGCTCACGTCCACCATGCGGGCGCGGCCCTGTTCGTTAAAATGCGTCAGTTCCATTCTCAGCCTCCGATCGCAAACATGCCGCGATGCGTCTCCGTGACGCCGGTCTCGTCCATGTGGTGGCGCTCCGGCTTCATCAGAATGCCGCGGCGGATGGCCTGCTCCAATTCCTCACCGGACAAGCCCCGCAGCGTGATCTCTGCGTCCGAATGCAGGCACGGCTTTAATTTCCCGTCCGCCGTGATGCGGATGCGGCTGCACTCTGCGCAGAACGCATGACTCATCGGCGCGATGAGACCGACGGTCCCCTTTGCGTCCGGCAGACGGTAGCACGCGGCCACGCCGTCGTGCGAAACGGCCTCCAACTCCGGACAGCGGTCCAAAACCGCCTGCGAGGGGAGGTATGTACCGAAATCCTTTCCGCAGCCCATCGGCATGCGCTCAATGAAGCGCACCTGCCACGGATGTTCGCGCGTTAAGTCCACAAAATCGGCGATCTCGTCGTCGTTGACGCCGCCGAGCAGCACACAGTTGAGCTTGATCTTCGCAAAGCCCGCGCGCTCCGCCGCCTCGATACCGTCCAAGGTATCCTGCAGCGTGCCAAGGCGCGTGATGGCGCGAAAGCGCTCCTCGTTCAGCGTGTCGAGGCTGATGTTGAGGTGCGTGACGCCCGCGTCGCGCAGCGGCCGGGCAAACTCCTTGAGCAGGCTGCCATTCGTCGTGACGCAGAGCTCTTCAACGCCGGGAATTTCTGATAACATGCGGCAGAAGTCCACCGCACCGCGGCGCACGAGCGGCTCGCCACCGGTGACGCGGATCTTTTTGACGCCGCACCTGACCGCCGCGGCGGCCATATCGCGCAGCCCTTCCAAAGAACAGATGTCCTCGTGCGCACACTTTTCAATGCCGCCGTCCGGCATGCAGTAGCGGCAGCGATAATTGCAGCGGTCCGTGATGCTGATGCGCAGGTATGTAATTGATCTTGCAAAGCCGTCCAGCATCCGAAACACCTCTTTCTTCCATGGTACAGCATGATATTTTAGCAAATATCACGCTCTTACGCAACACAGTTGTCCGATAATGTCGAAATGTATTTTTATATTATCGTAATCTTGACTTTTTCCACAGTATTTTTTAGAATACAAGCAACGATTTTTGACCGGGAGGGCCGATTTATGACTGACGGCAACACCATCCGCTCCGTGGCGAAGGCGATGGAGCTTTTGCAGCTCCTCAGCGACGCGGGCGAGGCGATGACGCTCACGGCCATCAGCGAGCGCGCAGGGCTGCCCAAGAGCACAGTGTTCGGCCTTTTGACCACCATGCGCGACTATGACGTCATCACACAGCACGCAGACGGCAAATACGCCCTCGGCCTGCGCCTTTTTGAATACGGCTGCCGCGCCAGCGCGTTCTGGAACATCTCGTCCCTCGCGCGGCCTTACCTCGAGCATCTGGCAGAAGCGACCGGCGCCTCCGCCATGCTCTCCACCTATGAAAACGGGCACATCGTCGCCCTCGACCAGGCCGAGGGGCGCGACAGCCTTCGCATCGTCTCCGCGCCGGGGGCGCGGCTGCCGCTGCACTGCACCTCGCAGGGCAAGATCGTCCTTGCCTGCATGAGTGAGAGCGAGGCGGCGACTCTCCTTGCCCGTGTGCCGCTCACGCCCTACACCCCGCACACAGAAACGGACGCGGGTGCTTTGCTCGCATCGCTCCCCGCCTGCCGCGAAGCGGGCTTCGCCGTGGAAAACGGTGAGTATAAGATCGGTCTTCGCTCCATTTCCGCGCCGGTGTTCACCGGCGGCGGCGCGCTCAAATACGTCGTCAGCGTACTGGGGATGTTCCGCTCCGTGCACTCGGACGAGTTCGCGCACGCCGGGCGCGCGGTCGTCGCCGCGGGGCAGATGCTTTCCGCCGCACTGGGCTATCCGGGAAAGTGAGACCTTTTTCCGCGCGGAAAAATCTACGCTTGACTCTACAATTGTTATAGAGTTTATGATGACTCCATGCTATTCTGATAAGGAGTCCTTTCCGATGCAAAACGATCTCACCACCGGCAGCGTCTTTCGCAATGTTGTGTCCTTTTCGCTGCCGTATCTGCTCTCTTACTTTTTGCAGACGCTCTACGGCATGGCCGACCTCTTCATCATCGGCCAGTTTGAGGGCGTCGCCAGCACGACCGCCGTCTCCATCGGCTCGCAGGTGATGCACATGCTCACAGTCATGCTCGTCGGCCTTGCGATGGGCGCGACGGTCAGCATCGCGCAGGCCGCCGGCGGCGGCGACAAAAAGCGCACCGCCTCTGCCATCGGCAACACGGTCACGCTCTTCATGCTGCTGTCTCTTGCGCTGACGGCACTGCTGCTCGCGCTGCGCGGGAGTATCGTCTCCATCATGTCCACACCGGAGGAGGCCGTGCAGGGCACGCTCGCCTATCTCACGGTCTGCTTTATCGGTATTCCGTTCATCACGGCGTACAACATCATCGCCTCGATCTTCCGCGGCCTTGGTGACAGCAAGAGCCCCATGTACTTCATCGCCGTGGCCTGCGTCGTCAACATCGCGCTCGACTACTACTTCATGGGCACGCTGCACCTCGGCCCCGCGGGCGCGGCGCTCGGCACCACGCTCTCGCAGGCGGTGAGCGTCCTCGTCTCGCTCGCGGTCATCTTGAAGCGCAGGCTCATCTCCGTCCGCCGCGCGGACTTTCGCCCGCAGCGCGCCGTCATGGGTAAGCTCCTTCAGATCGGCGTGCCCGTGGCTCTGCAGGACGGCTTTATTCAGGTCTCGTTCGTCATCATCACGATCATCGCCAACCGCCGCGGTCTGACGGATGCGGCCGCCGTCGGCATCGTCGAAAAGATCATCGGCTTCCTCTTCCTCATCCCGTCGTCGATGCTCTCGACCGTCTCGGCGCTCGGCGCGCAGAATATCGGCGCGGGCAAGCCCGAACGCGTGCGTCTCACACTGCGCTACGCCGCGATGATCGCCTGCTCGTTCGGCATCGCGGTCGTCATCCTCATCCAGTTTATCGCCGAGCCGCTCGTCGGCCTCTTCACGCCTGATGCCGCCGTCGCCGCCGCGGGCGGGCAATATCTGCGCGGCTACATCTGGGACAGCTTCTTTGCCGGCGTGCAGTTCAGCTTCAGCGGCTATTTCTGCGCCTGCGGCAAGTCGGGCATCTCGTTTCTGCACAATTCGCTCTCGATCCTGCTCGTGCGCGTGCCGGGGGCGTACCTTGCGTCCAAATACTTCCCGCAGACGCTGCTGCCCATGGGCCTTGCCAACGCCGCGGGGTCGCTTTTCTCCATCCTCGTCTGCGTGATCGCCTACGCCATCCTCACGCGGCGGGAAAAACGTGCGCAGGAGGCATCATAAATGGCTCTTCCCCAGCTTTTCTCCATCGGCGAAATGGCAAAAATTTTCCATCTCAGCGTGAGCAGCCTGCGCCACTACGAGGCGCTCGGCCTTGTCTCGCCGGAATACGTCGACCCGTCGACGAACTACCGCTATTACAGCGTCCGCCAGTTTGAGCCGCTCAACACCATCCGGTATCTGCGCGCGATGGACATGCCGCTCACCGAGATCGCCGACTTTCTGCAAAACCGCGACGTGGAGACGATCGAAGAAAAGCTGCGCGCGCAGAAGGCCGCCGTCGTACAGAAGCAAAAGGAGCTCAAGCGCATCGAGCGCAAGCTCGACGCGCGCCTTAGCCAGCTCCAAGATGTGCGGCATGCGCCGCTCGGCGAGATCACGCTCATCCATTCGCCCGCGCTTCGCCTTTTCTGGATCGACACGGCGCTGACCGCGCCGGACTACTCCGCGCTCGAGCTCTCCACGAGCCGCCTTGCCGCCGCGCAGGCCGAGGCGCTGGTCTTCCTCGGCAAGGTCGGCTTCAGCGTATCGCAGGAGCACTTGAACGAGGGCAGCTTCGGGCAGTACGACGGCGAATTCCTCGTGCTTGACGAGGCCGACCGCTTTACGGGCGACGTCATTGATCTGCCCGCTTCGCTCTGCGCGTGCGTGCGCTTCCGCGGACACCACGCCGAGTCGCCCGCGCAGTACCGTCGCTTGATGCAGTTCATCCGCGAGGAAGGCTACACCGCCGCCGGATTTTCGCGCGAGATTACAGTCATCGACTACGGCTTCACGCCCGACACGGAAAAGTTCGTCACTGAAATCATGATCCCCCTGCAAAAGGTATAAAAAAAGTTCCCGCGTTCATACGTGGGAACTTTTTTTATACTTTTTACTCAATGCCCGCCGCCGGCGATCATCTTGAGTGCGTGGTCAAGCGCGCCGAGCACGGCGCTCAGGTTTTCGCGCGCAGCCTTTTCCGAGCCGGGGAGGTTCAGGATGAGGCTGTTTCTTCTCGTGCCGGCCACGGCGCGGGAAAGCATCGCGCGCGGCGTGATCTGCAAGCTGTAATAGATCATCGCCTGCGGGATCGCGGGAATTTCGCGCTCGAGCACGGCGCGCGTCGCCTCGGGCGTCACGTCACGGGGAGATAAGCCCGTGCCGCCGCTCGTGATGACAAGGTCGCAGTGCTTTTCATCCACGCAGGAGATGAGCTCTTCGCTGATCTTCTCCTGTTCGTCCGGCACGATGGACGTGTACACGACCTCGTAGCCAGCCTCCTTCAGCATCGCGGCCACAGCGGGGCCGCTCTTGTCCTCGTACACGCCCGCGGACGCGCGGTCGCTCACGGTGATGACTGCCGCCTGATAGCTCATAGCATTGCCGCCTTTCTCAAAAGTCGATCGTGCCCTCGCGCACGCGCAGATCATAGGGCTCGTAGACCACCTTGCGGTACGCGTCCACGTCGAGCTTCACACCCGTCCAGTCGGAATGGATCTCGCCGGTCTGCTTGATGAGGATATCATAGAGGATATCGTAGGTCACGCCGTCGTCACCCGTCTCCACGATGGTGGAATAGGGCAGCGTCTTATGGTAGGTCATGTGCAGGCCCTTGTAGTCGAAGTGGTAGCCGTTGCGCATGCGGCAGCCGTCGAGGCCCTTGTAGGTGAAGCGCTTTTTAAGGTCTGCCAAAATCTTGTCGCCCTCCTCCTGATAGAGGTTCTCGGGCGTCGTCTCGGTGTAGTCGTAGCGGAACTGCACGGGGATGTTGTACTTGCGCCAGCGCTCTGCGTAGTCCACAAGCTCGTCGGCGGGATAGTCCATGTACAGCACGCAGTTCACACGCTTGGGCGTTGCGATACGGGCGACGACCTCGTCGGGCGACTCCTCGACATACTTCGTCAGGTGGCGCGAGATGTTGATGCAGGTGATCTTGTCGCGATTGCGCTCGGTGAAAGCGATCATCTCCTCCGCGCTGCATCCAGGCTGCACGGGGAAGGTCGTGTTGATATAGACCTTGTGGGTCGTGGGGATGGCGTCGAGCATGCGCTGGAGCGCTTTTAAGTTGGCAAACGGCTCGCCGCCGGTGAAAACAAAGTCGCAGCGCGGCGTGATCTCGTCCATCACGGCGATGCTCTTGAGGATCGCCTCCACGCTGAAGCCCTCAGCATGGGCGTATTCCTGCTTGTTCACGCAAAACGGGCAGTGGTTCCGGCAATCGTAGGGTACAAAGATCGTTACCGTCGCGCCGCCCTCGCGCGTCTTGTAGGGATGAGTCATTGGTTCTTGTCCGTCCTCTGTTAAAATTCTATAATGAAAATAGTTTACTCTGAAATATGCAGGATTGCAAGCGATCTTCTGACAGTTTTCTCATTTTGTCGGACATTGCTTTTCCTCGCGCAGAAGAGCGCGCACATAGTCGAACGCCGCGTCCTCGCCCTGCTCCTTGAGTACGAGCAGCATCTTGCCGATGAGCTCGCCGGTCTCGGGATGGATGAGGATATGGCCGCGCGACTTTTCGTAGTAGTCGTAGGCCGAGGCGTCGGTATATTTGTCGCCCTGATAGACCTTGCAGGCGGCAATGCGGTCGCAGAACATTTCGGCTACATATTTGAGCGGCATTTTGCACCCGCCCATGTAGACCTTACCGTCGTCGGCAATACAGTAGTCGATCCAGTATTCAAAGTGGTGGCGGTTGCGCCCCTTGTGGTGGAGCCACGCAAGGCTCACGCCGTTTTCGCGCCGCTCAGCGTCGTTCGGGCTGCGGTAGCCCTGATAATACTTGACGCCGCGCCAGAATTCCGAGGGGCTGTATTTGCTCAGGTCATGCGTTAACCCCTGATAGTACAGGCCGAGGCGAAAACAGTATTGCTGCACCAGATGGCGATGATGCGTGATGGTTTTAAAGTGCTCGATGGCGCGCATACGGACACCTCCCTGCGTATTCCGGCAGGCCGCCCGCCGCGGTTCGCCGCTTTCCCGCGCGCGTATGTTTCCGTTTGAAGTAATACATGCACAGTTATTGAAATTTTATATCAAATCAACAGAAAATGCAATAAGGTATTTTTGCAAATAAATTGCGCAAAATGAGCACCAAGGGCGGCAAGTCCCCTGCCCTTTTGTCTCCTCCGCGCGGGAATGGAAAATATTCCCGCGCGGAGCGAGCGTGCCGGAAGGCTTTGCAGAATATCTTCTGTCATTTCGTCCATCACAGTAAAAAGGGCACGGCCTGTTGGCCGCGCCCTTTGTCTGTGATTTGCGAAAGAGCCTTTTTTACAGGTTCTTCTCGTAGCTCTCGATCATCTTCTTGACCATCTGGCCGCCGACGGAACCGGCCTCGCGGGAGGTCAGGTCGCCGTTGTAGCCCTGCTTGAGGTTGACGCCGACCTCGTTTGATGTTCCGTCTCCATCTTAAGAGCCAAATCCATCTGCAAAACACCCAAAACATTACGCCGGATTTTGCTCACACTCCACAGCTTCATCCGTGTTTAAGATGGAAACAACCCCATTTTTGTTGGATGGGACATCAAGAGGTAAATCACGCTTTGCCTCGCCCTTCACCTCGCCGATAAAGCGGTAGAAGATGCGAATGCTTTGACGATAGGGCTGATTGCGGTGCGTGGCCTTCTCCTGCCCCTCGGGCAGCTCTTTGGGACCAACCTCGATTTTCTCTACAAAAGTCTGCAAAACCTCCCGATCCAGCTTCTCAATATGGGTGTACTGCCGGGCCAGTGCAAAGAAATAGGTATAATCGTCCTTGGTTTCCTGCGCGGAGTTGGACAGTTCCGGTTCGCTCAACAGGGACCGCAGTCCGGCGGACTCCTTCTCCAGGTCTCCCACCATGCGTTGCAGCCGCTCGTCATCCAAACGGCCTTCGGCGTTGTCCGTATAGAGCTTGGTCACCACCTTGTCGATGGTCAGCAGCCGCGCCTCGGCCTGCTCCTTTTGCAGCTTTCTGGCCTTGATGCTGTCCTCGCTGCCAAACTGCTTCAGCGCTTCCTGCACCATGGCCTCCACCTGCTCATCGGTCAGAGAAAGGATCGCGTTCAGATCCTGCCGCACGATCTCCAGCAGGTCGGCGTACCGCACCCGGACACCGGAGCAGGGATCGGCGATGTCCTGACGTTGATGGGTGCAGGAGAGATACCAGTACTTCTCCCGCTCTCCCTTATAAACTGTCCCGCAGGAACACAGGGAATAGCCGCATTTGGAGCAGACGGCGATGCCGGAGAAGATGCTCTTGCGCACCTGCTCGTAGGCTCGGTAATCCCGTGAGCCCCGTCCAAGATTGACCTGCGCCCGCTCATAAAGATCAGTGGATACCAGCGGCGGATGAGTGTTCTCCGTTACCGCCCAGTCCTCCTTGGGGACTGGAATTTTTTTCTTGGACTTGACGCTGACCTTCTTACTCTTGCCCAATAGGGTATGCCCCAGATAGACCGGGTTTTTCAAAATGCGCTTGACCGTCGTGTAGCTCCACAGATCCGATGCCCGGGCCGCTCCGTCCTCGCTGAACTCATCTCGGTACAGCACCCGATACTTCAAGGGCGGGATGACGCCGTCCTCATTGAGATCCAGAGCGATCTTCCGCGAGGAATCTCCCCTGGCAGCCTGCTCGAAGATCCGCAGCACCACGGGAGCCGTCATCTCATCGGGTGCCAGACGGTGCTTGTCCTTGGTGTACTTGCGATAGCCGTAGGGAGGGCAGGCACAATACTGGCCGTTCTCCCGCTTGCTGCGCAGCACATCCTTGACCTTGCGGGAGCCGTCCCGCAGGTAGACCTCGTTCATGGCGAAAAGGAAAGGGGCCATGATGTTCTCCCGCTCAGTGTCAAAGTTGTCCGAGATGGCAATATAGTGAATGCCGTGCTCGGGGAAGAACTGCTCAGCGTAGTAGCTGGCCTCCCGCATATCGCGGCCCAGACGGGACAGGTCTTTGGTGATGACCGTGTTGGCCTTGCCCTGCCGGAGCTGCTTCATCATCTCCTGAAAGGCCGGGCGGTCGAAGTTGCCGCCTGAGTAGCCGTCATCCACAAATTCCCGCACCAGAGTGATGCCGTTCTGTTTGCAGTAGTTCTGTACGATCATGCGCTGGTTCGTAATACTGGACGATTCCCCGCCCTGAGCCTCTTCATTGGAGAGACGCAGGTAGGCAAATCCCAGCGTTAATTTGTCGTTTCTCATATTCGCCTCCTCACGACAAATTAACCCACTATCGGCATTATACCGCAGGGTTGGTGTCAACGTCAAAAGAAAGTTTTTCCGAAGCCACTTGGGACAGCCGCTCCAAGACCAAATCCGCCGCGGAACGTTCGCCGGTGTAGACCCGGCGGATCTCATAAGTGACCTGCCCAAGGGTGATTTCCTGATAATCCAAATGATCCCCCATTCCGCCCCATTGCGGCGCAATTTGTGAGGCATCCCCCTGCGGATGGGGGATCTTCGCCGTCACTTGCGGTTGCCGCGTCAGCGGCGAGCAAGTGGGCGATTTTAAGATAGTGTGATTTATCACACTATGGCCTCCGGGATTAGTTTGACCCGGGGCTTTGGGATTCATACCGTTATTTCCCATGGCGGCCCTCCTTGGGCAGAGAAGCCAGATAGATATCGGTCACATCGGCACGCTCATGGCCCAACAACTGGGACACCGCAAAGTGGGCATCCAGACTGCCCATACCGCCGTCGATCAGCTTCCGGTACTTCTCGGCGGCGTAGGTGTGCCGAAGTCCATGGAAGGTCAGGGGACGGTTGGCATCCTCCTGAAAATCACCGCGATTGGAATAGATGAAAAGCTGAAGCTGATGGATGGCCCGGTCAGTAGGCATACCGTCCGGAACCAGTAGCTTTTGGCCGCGCTCCGTTCGTTCCAACTGCTTTTTCAGATGTGTGGTGATGCGCTCATCCTCGATGGGAATGGTGCGCACCTTGCCGCCCTTGCCCTTGATGGTGATGGCGTTTTCACGCAGAGCCTGCTCGGCAGTAGCGGTATCAATGCGGAAACATTCGTGGATGCGCAGACCAGCGAAACGCCCCAGATAGAGGGCCAGAATGTAATCCCACCGATCATCGCCCAACGCTCTGCCCAGCATCTTGTTGAACTCGATGTTGCTCCAGGTGCGATCCACGCCGCCGAAACAGCGCCGCTCCAGTTCCACGGCCAGTTCCTCGTTGGAAGGTAGCTGATACTTGGGCCGGCTCATTTTGTCGTGGAAGAACCGGATGGCTGCCAGGTCGGTCTTGATGGTGGAGGCGGACTTGCCGCTCTCCTGCATCCAGAGGGCATAACTGGTCAGGTGCTTGCCGCTGATGTTCTCCAGTTTTTGGAGATGGAACTCGTCCGCCAGGTAGGCACAGAGGCCGTTATCCTGTAAGTACAGCACATAGCTGACTAGATGCTTGCCGCTGATGTTGGTCAGCTTCTGAAGGTGAAACTCGTCCGCCAGAAATGCGCAGAACCGCTTGCAGGCCTCGTAGTACCGTGTCTTGGTTTGGAAACTGCCTTGTCGGTTGTGCCGGGCCAGCTTGTCCAACTGGGAAACCAGAGTGCGATATGTACCCAGCTTGATGATTTTCTTTGCCATATGTAAAACTCCTTATCGATCATAGTGTTTGTTCAGATAGGCGCACTTCGCCCGTTGGCATCGGCTGCAGTTTCTGGCTGCTTTCCGGGAACAGGAGACCCTTGCAGAGCCAAGAAGCCTTGTAACTCCGGGCTTTTCAGACCTTGTCTTGATTCCTGTCTCTTTTTACTTTTGCCACGGTCAGTACGAATGCGGCATAGAGGTAAAGACCTCTGCTCTGACGAGCCGCCGCTGACACCACCGCTGAACTCGGGTGCAGTTGGAGACAAGGTGTCGCCAACTGCGTGTGTCAAATGATCCGTCCGGCCGCGGATCGGGGAGTGCT
>OODJ01003099.1_pt1 | contig 10289 bp, 11 predicted proteins | sample 1671611 | NCBI WGS metagenome assembly OODJ01 (sample SAMN06348174, study PRJEB24527) | human gut metagenome | biome: human gut; feature: ankylosing spondylitis patient; material: feces | host: Homo sapiens | place: China | collected 2015-10 | reverse complement strand
TGGGCTACTTTTGTGATGCCTGGCTCCTGCTCGCCCAAGTCGCCGGGGCACAGGAAACGGTCTGACTTGTCCTATCCGAGCGGTTCCCGCTCTACCGGTCGGATGGGGCGTACGACCCCACAGAGCTGGCGAACTGGTTCCACCAGCAGGCACCGGACATCGCATACCGCTTTGACCAGCGCAACGGCTATCCTGCTCATCAAAAGAAGATAGAGACAGCTTGGGCCGGGACACAGGAGATGGCGAACCAGAGCAATTAGATGAACCTGGCCGGTTGTCAAATTCAGAACACCTACCTAAGAGACAAGCAAGATGGCCTCCTTAAACCGGAGGCCATCTTGCTTGTCTCTTTTCAGAAAAACCTGCACTCAGTCAAACCATTTTTGTTCCAGAAGAAAAGTGAATTGGTGTTTAAGAAAGATTCGGGAATTGTAAAGATACCTCCGCGGCAATCAGGTAAACTGAACACACTATCTGAATGGAGGGATTTTAATATGAATATCCGAATTTTGAGTACAGAACAGATCACCGCTTATGACACTTATCTGCGCATAGAAGAGCGGGCCGCTGGCACCCGGGAGAAGTATCTGCGGGATGTGCAGGCTTTTGTCTGCTGGCTGAATGGAGCCGCCGTGACCAAAGAGGCTGTGACTAGCTGGAAGGAGCGGCTGCTGGCCGAGCACCGGGCGCCTTCCACAGTAAACGCGGCCTTGTCCGCCCTCAACGGCCTGTTCCGTTTTCTTGGCTGGGAGGACTGCCGGACGCGGTTTGTCAGGGTGCAGCGGCGGCTGTTTCGGGACCCGGCCCGTGAACTGACCCGCCCGGACTATGACCGGCTGATCGCCGCAGCGCGGGAATTGGGCAGGGACCGGCTGGCGCTGGTGATGGAAGCCATTTGCTCCACCGGCGTCCGGGTAAGCGAGATCCGCTATCTCACCGTGGAAGCCGTTCAGCGGGGCCGGGCGGAAATTTCCCTCAAGGGGAAAATCCGCACCATCCTGCTGCCGGGGAAGCTCTGCCGGAAGCTGCTGAAATACGCCAGGAAACAGAAAACCGTTTCCGGCGAGATCTTTCTCACCAGAAACGGAACCTCTTTGAGCCGCCGCCAGATCTGGGCGGAACTGAAACGCCTGTGCAGGTACGCCGGGGTGGAACCCTCCAAGGTGTTTCCCCACAACCTGCGGCACCTGTTCGCCACGACCTTTTACAATGCCTGCAAGGACATCGCACGGCTGGCCGATGTGCTGGGCCACAGCTCCATCGAGACGACCCGCATCTACCTGGTGACCTCCGGAGCGGAGCACGCCCGGCAGATGGAACGCCTTGGGCTGGTGTCGTAGGCAAAATCTATATTTTGACGTAAAACAGAGAAAAAGAAAACGCTTTTTGCTACATAGGATAGGCTGATTATATCATCCTATTTCTGGAAACGCAAGATCATTCCCGGTTTTGCGCGCACAAAACAAAGCCGCAACCCCAAATTTTTTGCGGCTTTTCTCGCTGCGCCCTTACGCCTGACATCACGGAGGACGAAAGCTGTCTCTTTCGATGGCCGAAGCGTCAGAGCGGCAGTCTGCCGGTTCAAAGATGCGTCAAAATATAGATTTGGACAATACAGAATGGCGGTGAGAGGGACATGGGCGGTTAAAAAGAGACAGGCTCCGGCCTGCTTGTTTTGGATCAGCATGAAGAGACATAGGCCGGCGTTCCCATCTCGCTTCAGCAGATTTCCCAATACCTGGATTCCCTGCGGCAAAGGGGGTGCGTACCGGGCTCCATCCAGAAGTACCGGCGGGACCTGACCACCCTGTACCGCTGTTTGCCTGAGGAAAAGCGGATCGGCCCGGGGACTTTGCGGGCGTGGAGGGCGGCTCTGCTGGACCGGGGCTACGCCGTCCGGACGGTCAACACCTGTATTATTGAGGCCAACGGGTTCCTGCGGTGGCTGGGCGCCTGGGAGTACCAGCTGGAAGAACAGGTCGAACTCCAAAACGACGTGCAGCCGGAGCTGACCCGGAGCGAGTACATCCGCCTGCTCACCACCGCCCGGGCGCAGGGAAAGGAGCGAACCTATCTGCTGGTGAAGGTCTTTGCCTGTCTGGGGCTGACCCTGCGGGAGCTTCCGCAGCTGACAAAAGAGGCCCTGGACAGGAATCAGCTTGCGGTCTCGGTGCGGGGTGTCCGGGAGATCGTCAGCATTCCGGACTGTCTGCGGAGGGAGCAGCTGGCCTACGCGCGGCGGGAAAATCTCGCAAAAGGCCCGCTCTTTGTCACCCGCACCGGGAGGCCGCTGAACCGGACCATGGCAGCGGCGGCCATTCAGGCCTTGTCCCACGACGCGCAGGTGCCGCCGGAGAAGTGCAATGTCCGCTGCCTGCGGAAATTATATTTGGCGGCGCAGAAGGAGCTCCGGGAGAATATGGCCCTGCTGATGGAGCAGACCTACAACCGGATGTTGGAGACCGAGCAGCTGCTCGTGGGCTGGGAGGAGGCGGATGGACATGAACCGTGACCCCTGATAAACGCAGTGTTCCCGCCCCGGATGGGGCAAGGTCCGGAACGGGTTCCGGACAATAATCACAGAACAAACAGCAAGGAGGAGAAAAACAGCATGAAGAAACGACTTTTGGCAAGCCTGACGGCGCTGTGCCTGCTGGTGGGCCTGTTCCCCACAGCGGCCATGGCGGCAGATCCGGGAGATTCGGAGGGCGTAGTCTCGGGGTCTGGAACCCAACTTGATCCGTGGGTCATCTCTGCGGATGGTGAGGACAATAATGTAAAAGCCTATCTTGAGGAGACCGGGAATGTCATCAATGCAATTTATGGCGAAGCCATTAAATTGTCTGCTGGACAATCCTATGTTCTTCATATCTTCGGCGAAGGGGCGATGAAGGACTTTACAATTACAAATGCGGGGGCCGATGGTACACCGGCTACAGATACTCGCCCGTGGGCGGAGAAAGCGGATCAAATCGTGGAAATTGTCATGGAGGAAAATGTGACTTCCATCGGTGACAGGGCTTTCCAAAATCTGACCGAACTCACCACAGCGAATATTCCTGCCAGCATTACGGATTTGGGAGACCACATCTTCCAAGGGGATATCTCTTTGACTACGGTTGAATGGGCAAGCGGGTTTACGGCCCCGTCCATTACTGGCACGGACTCAAATCATGAAACATATACGGGAGCTTATGTGCCGACCAGTATGTTTGATGGCTGCACCAGTCTTGGCGAGAGCTTGGAGTTAAATGAGTGGCTGCCTTCGAGTTTTACTGGTGTTGGGTGTGCGGCATTTCGCGGCACAGCATTTTCCGTAGATTTCGATAGTTGGGATAACCTCGCGTATATCGGAACGTATGGCTTTGCGTCGATGCCAAATTTGGAAAGTATCACTATTACAGAGAAATATACTTTTGGCCTCCGCGGAACTAATGAAATATGCGGCGCATTCCAGGGTTCTGGCTTGACTTCTGTAACGATCCAGAGCGGCTTGAAAAGCATTCTGAGAAGTATGTTTGATGGGGGCGAGAGCCTTTCGTCTTTCACGCTGTCTAATGATGTAAAAACCATTAAGTCTTATGCTTTGCGTGGCACAACAGCTCTGAAATCTATTGATTTGAATTGCGTGGAAACGATTGATACCTATGCGTTTGACGGCTCCGGCCTTGAGACATTGACATTGCCTCAAGGGACTACAAAGGTTGACAGCCGGGCATTTCGTAATTGCGCTGACTTGGATACTTTGACGATCAACTCAAGTGATGTTGACATCGAAAGTATGGCCTTTGCCGGATGTACCTCCCTGGAATCTGTTACGACTGGTGCGAGCACCGACGTAACATTCAACAATGCTTTTGCCGCAGATGGGGATTCGTTTGGCGCCTGTACATCTGTTACAGAATTGATTGCAGAGGGTAAGCTGGCCGGTAATATTACCGCACTAACAAGTTTGAAAAGATTGTCTATGGACAGTGAAAGTGCCATGCTGAATGCCCCTGCCACTTTTCCTGCTGTCGATACCTTGATCGTCACAGGCGACTCCTGGCAGGTCAAAAACTATGCCTTTGCAAATACAAACAAAATGGGAGACCTGGTTGTATCTGTTGGATCTGTCACTTCTGCTGAGAATGCCAACAGCGGGTTTAGAAAAAATACAAGCCTCGAATCGGTGCAATTTACTGGTTCGGCAGTTACGTTGCAGCAGGATATGTTTAACGCTTGCAGCAACCTGAACTGGATCGATCTATCACAAGTTGACAACCTGACGTTTGGAAATAAATGCTTTGGGAGTAGCAGTACAAGCGGATGGGAGGGGCAGTTCAATTCCAACTGCGTGATTTATGTTGCTGATGGCACAGACGGCACGGCTGCCCGGACAAATACTGGGTTAACTGATTCCACAGGTATTGTCCTAATCACCAACGGAGGGACCGTAGATGTTGAGCAGGCGGAACCTGGTTTTGCAGCTGTAACGAAAGACAATGCAGCCGCCCAATGGTATGAGTACAATGCTGAAGAAGAAAATGGTTATTCCGGTGAGCAAGTGACGACGCCCGAGGCCGGAAAAACCTATATTGCGATTTGGGATGAGGATACTGATGTCGAAGTAACCACCACGGAGGAAGAGGACTCTTCCGATCCTGCTGATGCTTCCACCAGCGAGGAGACCTCTTCTACCGTTCCCGTGCAGCCTGCCGATCCCACCGCGGAGGAACTCGCAGACGATGAGACTGCGAAAAAAGAGCCTGCCAAGGAAGATCCCCCTCTGTGGAAGAGAAAGAGACCACGGATGAGCAGGCGCAGGCAGAAGAGAATGTTCTTGGCATGTCCCTCACCCACATGGCTCCCGGTGATACGGTCTATTCTTTCTATGCAAACGACAAACTGCTGGGGACAACCACAAATGGTGAAACGACTCTCAGCTATGACACCACTAAAAAAGGTCTGAACATCGGCGCCAATGAAGTCACGGTGTATGAGGGCAACGACAATACTGGCACGAAAGTGGGCACCATCACCGTCAACCTGAAGCAAAAGCCCGTGACCGTCACCGGCCTGACCGCTGTGGATCGTTACTACAATGGATCTACCAGCGTTGCCTTGACCGGCGGCGCGCTGAATACAGCTGACATTTGCGGCGATGATGAGGTGTCTATCGGCTCCGTTTCCGGCACCGTGGCCAGCGCCTCTGCCGGTACCAATAAGCCGGTCACCGTGACCGTCACACTGACTGGAGACGATGCGGGATGGTACACCGCGATTGCCTCCACCGTCACGGTGGATATCTACGAGACCTCCGGCAGCTCCGGCAGTTCTGACAGCGACCCCAGCTATTCTCCCATCCTGGACGTCAGCGACGGAGGCGAGATCAAGGTGAGTCCCCGGACGCCTGAGGAGGACGAGGAAGTGACCATTACGGTCGATCCTGACGCCGGCTATGAGCTGGATGAGCTGACCGTCACCGACCGCAATGGCCGGGAGATCGACGTCACCGCCAACCGGGACGGCACCTATACTTTCATCCAGCCTCGGGGCCGGGTGACCATCGAGGCCAACTTCGTCCGCACCGGCGAGAGCGGCTTCTACTTCATCGACGTGCCCGAGAGCGCCTACTATTATGACGCGGTGTATTGGGCTGTGGACGAGGGCATCACCAACGGCACCACCGCTACCACATTCAGCCCCAACAACGCCTGCACCCGCGCCCAGATGGTGACCTTCCTCTGGCGCGCCGCCGGTGAGCCGGAGCCGGAGACCACCGTGAATCCGTTCACCGATGTTGCCGCAGGTGCCTACTACTATGACGCGGTCCTGTGGGCCGTGGAGCAGGGCATCACCAACGGCACTACTGCCACCACCTTCAGCCCCGATGCCACCGTCACCCGCGCCCAGACCGTCACTTTCCTGTGGCGCAGCGCTGGCTCTCCGGCTGCCACTGGCAGCAGCTTTGCGGATGTGGCATCCGATGCCTACTATGCCGGCGCCGTGGCCTGGGCCGTGAGCGAGGGCATCACCAACGGCACCACCGCCACCACATTCAGCCCCGGTAGCAGCTGCACTCGCGCCCAGATCGTGACTTTCCTGTATCGCTATCTTGGATAAACGAGGGCGTACTTCCACATACTGCTGCATAGGCTGACCATCTGCAAACTCCCGCGGGGACACTCCCTGCGGGAGTTTCCTTTTGTAAGAGAAAGCCGGCGGGACATAGTCCCGCCGGTTCTTCCATCACAGCGCTTCCAGCTTCTGTTTCAGCTCCTCGTCAGTCAGCGCGCCCCGTTCGGAACGGTCCCGCAATTCCTGCGCCTTTGCCTCCGCGTCGTTCCACTCGGCGGTGTTGATCTTCCCCCGCTGCTTCCGGGCTTTCAAACGATTATATGCCCTGTCATACTCCCGCTGGGCCGGCGTCCGATTGGCCTTGCCCCGCGCCTCTTTCCGGTGGGCGCCGACCTTCCGGCAGGTGCGCACGGCCTCTCCGGGCGCAATATTGTTGCAGTAGCAGGTGTTGTAACCGGCGGTCAGCAGAAAATATTTCCCGCAGTTGTGACAGCGACGGGGCGCGTTGCCCAGGGCCAGTCCCCGGTAGAACTCCGTCTGGAGAAAATCCGTCAGCTTCGAAAAGGTGATCTTCTCCGCCACAAAGACTTCCCCCTCGTTGGTGGGGTGCATCATGGGCACAAAACTCATCTCCACTGGGGCGCTCTGGCTGAAATCCTCCTGAAAAGCCAGCGCGTTCAGCTTGACCATATCCATATAAAAGACGGAGTACGCCTCGGCGTAAGCTGCGTTGCCGCGTCTCTTCAACGGCTCAAAGTAATCCTCTGTCAGGAGAGAAATCTGTTGACGGAACTTGCGGAGGCGGTCTATGAACCACCCCAATTCCGTCAAGATCGACTGGTAATCCCGGTGCTCCCTTGTGGTGGTATCCCGTACCCGGGCCCAGCTCTTCCTGTCTGCCACCAGATTTTCAAAGGCGTGGTAGCAGTCCTCATCCATCTGCAGGTCCTGATACACCGGCAGCTTGAAAAGCAGCTCCCAGACAGCGTTCAGCCTCTCCTGCACGGAGGCTGCGGCGCTGTCTGCGTTTTCCTTCAGCAGAGCTCTTGCGGCGGGGATCATCTGCCACATCCTTCGGTTGATCTCGTCCAGGACTTCGTCGTCCAGATTCATGATGTCCACCACGCGCTGCCCAATGGGGCGGTCCTTCCCACCAAGGAAAACACGGCCGCCGTAGAAGAATGCGGTGAACTGGTCGTATGCGTATGTGTACGGGATGAACTGAGAAATCTCTCTGTCTTCCATGGTCGCACCTCCGCTGTAACCGATACAGTTTTGGGATTTACCGGACCGGGCCCGGATCTATTGAAACCAGAAACAGATGCTGTTACCATCGTATCAGAGAGGGACCGGAAAATCAATCAGGAGACGCGGAACAGAGATGGGCTATGAGCTGTGCGATCCTCATTGGAACTTTCCAGGTTCCTGGAAAAGAGATTCTCACCCGGCTCGCTCAATGGCTGGTACAGCGAGCAGCGGAGGCTCGAAGGCACATGAAGGAGGGGTCTCACATGAAAGAGTCCTGTTATAAAAGCTACGATGATCTGCCGCTGTTCCTCAATGCGGAAACGGTGGCGAAGGTGTTGGGGATATCCCCGGCCAGCAGTTACGAATTGATGCTCGTCGTCACAAAGTTCGCTCCACTCCACCCGGCATAACTGCCGGGTATCCGTTCCGCTCCCGTGCTCCTCCTCTCCCCATGGAAATGCAGTACATTTCCATGGGGGCCCCGTTGGGATTTTCCGGTGCTGCGCATCGGCAATCGTATGGTGGTGTCCAAGGAACAGTTCATCCAATGGGTTGCCGCGCATACGGGAGGAGGCACGTCTTGATGGCCAGTGTTCAGACCCGGCAGCCGGCCGCAAAGCGTTTCCCGCTGCCGAATCACATCTGGAAACTGGGACTCCAGGCAGGCGCTCTGGTGGTGCTGGCATATCTGCAATATCGAAACCACCTGGGGCTCCGCGGTCCGGTGACCTTCGCGGAGCTCGAGCAATACACGGGCCTGCGGCAAACGGCCGCCAAGCGTCAGCTCCGCACGTTGACGGAGCACGGTCTCATCACGGAGGGAGGCTGTCCCACACCGCGGCTCAGCTGTGAAAAGCGGTTCTTCACGCTGCCCTATGAGGTCTTCCACCTGGGCCTCAGCTGCGGCGCTGTCGCCGTTTATGCCTTTCTGCTGTACAGGGAGCACCGCAGTACCCACCAGTGCACCCCCAGCCTGCGGTGGATCGGGCACCATGTGGGTATGAGTGTCAACACGGTGCGAAAGTATGTGACAGAACTGGAGGAACGGGGACTGGTCTCCACAGAGCCGACCACAGTCTGGAATGGTGACGGCCGCAAGCGCAACGGCAATCTCCGATACACCATCCTGCCTATTCAGTGGGCGGCAGACCGCTGGCACAACAGAAAGCTGGAGGAACTGGACGGGCGGCTGGAGCGGCAGCACGTGGCAAAGCGGCTGGAGGCACAGCGTGCGGCAGAGGCCGTGTGAGCCGGGACCTGCGCGAATCTCGCCCAAAGTGCGGCTGCCGAAAAAAGTACGAGGATAAAGGGGCGTGCACCCTTGTGGTGCCTCTTCGCCCCGAACACACCGGCTCCGCAGGGCGGACCGGGGTACCAATGCCGACGGCGGTTTTGGGCCTCGGTTCCAAACTGCGTGGCCGGTACCGTGAAAAGATCCCGGTTTTGCCAGGAAAATCAAGGGCTTGGCAAAAACACGGGAACTGGTACCAGGAGGTTTTGGAACCATGTCAGAAAAACGTGTGAAAACAGGCTTGGCGGTGACGCCCGGCCATCTGAAACTGTGCGATGAGAACCTGCGGCGGGCCCGGGTCAGCTCCCGCAACGACTTTGTGGAGGAGGCCATTGAGTTCTATGCGGCCCACCTGCTGTCCCGGGACATTCCCCACCTGTGGGACCCGCCGCCGAAGACGGAGGACGTGCCCATGGAGCGGTTCGAGTCTCTCTGCCATTCCTTAGGAACGGGACAGTACAAGTTGTCTGTGGAGGTGGCGACGCTGGCCCGGCTGCTGTCCCGCGCACTGGAGATTCCGGAGCGCGAGATCCGGGAAACGGAGGCGGAGTGTGCCCGGGAGGTCCGGAAGCTGGGCAGTGCGCCCACCTTCCTGCAGAACTACCAGCGGGAGAGATCTGGAAAGCCGTATTCGGAGGAGTGAACTGAGAAGCTGCAAAGAGCCATGAGGGTGTGTGCCAAGTGAAATCACACGGGCAGTTTAGACTGCAGAAATACGCTTTAAGTTGCGTCCCCATACAATGGGGGCGAGGTCAAATGATCTCCGTCACTGCGGTCCATTCAAAAACAGGACATACTCCCCGGACATGATATCCACCGCAAGCTGCTGCCCATGCTGTAGTGCAGCCAGCTGCTCTGAAGTCAGATACAAGACCTGGCTGCCAAATCGATGTCCATACCGATCACGAGACTCCTTTCCCGCCGTTAGGATCGTTACTTCCGGGGTATCTGGCGATGTAAAATCATCCGTGTCGTACCGCATATCAATTCTGCTCCTTGTTGTTGAATTCATCGATCTCCGCACACGCACTCATCTCTTCGAAATCCTCTTCCGGAGAATGCAAGTATCCACGTCGCAGATCGTCATGGCCGCCGTCAACACTGCAGCAACCACAGGAACAGGTCACGAAGTCATGGCGATTCACGGACTCGATCACGTCTCCACAGTGTTTACAACGAATTGCGTTTCTTGTAATTTTTTGCATACACAACACGTCCTCTCGTGTTTTGATCATACCATATTTCTCAATAGAGCGGCCAGTAGAAATTGATAATTGATAACAGTCTCTTAACTCTCGATCCGGCTTCTGGATATTGGGGCGGCGGTGTGGTATGGTGTGTCGCTGACAGGAGGCGATCCAATGTACGACTACATGAGAGCACTGCACGACAGGTTCTGCCAGGAGCCGGAGCTGAGAGAAGTTCGGAGGAAACTGGAGATGACCTACCACACCATTCAGGAAAAACTGGTCCGGCAAGATCAGGAGACGCTGCTGCAGCTGGCGGACCTGGAGAACGAGCTGCGGGAGGATGCCTCCCTGGAAAGTTTCCTCTCTGGATTTAAACTGGCCCTGGGGATCGCAGCGGAGCTGGCTCCCTCCTACTCCTTCGATGATGACGAGGAGCAGCGAGCCTGCGAAACCTTCCATCGAAGGAGGGGTGAGTAATGGCGAAGCGACGGGCCAACGGA
>OODJ01003072.1_pt1 | contig 10361 bp, 8 predicted proteins | sample 1671611 | NCBI WGS metagenome assembly OODJ01 (sample SAMN06348174, study PRJEB24527) | human gut metagenome | biome: human gut; feature: ankylosing spondylitis patient; material: feces | host: Homo sapiens | place: China | collected 2015-10 | reverse complement strand
TCACCGCCCGCCAGATCATCAACGAGCGCTCCATCCGCAACGCACTGACCTGCGATATGGCGCTGGGCTGCTCCACCAATACCGTCCTGCATCTGCTGGCCATTGCCTACGAGGCCGGTGTGCCCATCGACCTGAAGCTCTTCAACGAGATCAGCGCCAGGACCCCCAACCTCTGCCATCTGGCCCCCGCAGGCCCCACCCACATGCCCGACCTCTATGCCGCAGGCGGCATCCCCGCCGTGCAGGCAGAGCTGGCCAAGAAGGGGCTGCTGGATCTGGATGTGCCCACCGTCACCGGCAAGACCCTGGGCGAGAACATCAAGGGTGCCCACATCCTGAACGAAAAGGCCATCCGCCCCATCGAGAACCCCTACTCCCAGACCGGCGGCCTGCAGATCCTGTGGGGCAACATCGCTCCGGACGGCTGCGTGGTCAAGCGCAGCGCTGTGGCCCCCGAGATGCAGCAGCACTCCGGCCCGGCCCGCGTGTTCAACAGCGAGGAGACCGCCATTGCGGCCATCTACGCAGGCCAGATCGTCCCGGGCGATGTGGTGGTCATCCGCTACGAGGGCCCCAAGGGCGGCCCCGGTATGCGCGAGATGCTCAACCCCACCTCCGCTCTGGCCGGTATGAAGCTGGATAAGACCGTGGCCCTCATCACCGACGGCCGCTTCTCCGGCGCAAGCCGCGGCGCGGCCATCGGCCACGTCAGCCCCGAGGCTGCTTCCGGCGGCCCCATCGGCCTGATCGAGGAGGGCGATACCATCAGTATCGATATCCCCAACGCAAAGATCACGCTGGAGGTCAGCGACGAGGTGCTGGCCGAGCGCAAGGCAAAGTACGTTGCGCCCGAGCCCAACATCAAGACCGGCTGGCTGAGCCGCTACGCCCGCATGGTTACCAGTGCAAATCTGGGTGCGGTGCTGAAATAAACGTAACGAAAGCGCCTGTTGTGCGGATGCACAACAGGCGCTTTTGTCACTCTCCATATTTCATGAGCATGGCGCGGACGGTGAGGAAGATGATCTTCCAGTCCACCCAGAAGCTGCGCTCCTGGATGTATTTCAGATCCAGCGCCACCCACTCGTCAAAGCTCATCTCGTTACGGTGGGGTGCGATCTGCCAGTAGCAGCTCAGTCCGGGGGTGACGTACAGCCGCTGGCGCTGGTAGTCGCTGTACAGCTCTACCTCCCGGGGCAGTGCGGGGCGCGGCCCCACGATGCTCATATCGCCCCGCAGCACGTTGAGCAGCTGGGGTAGCTCGTCCAGACTGGTCTTGCGCAGAAAACGTCCCACCCGGGTAATGCGGGGGTCGTCCTTGATCTTGAACACCGGGCCGTCCATCTGGTTCTGGCTCAGCAGCTCATTCAGCTGCTCCTCGGCGTCCGGGCACATGGTGCGAAACTTATACAGCCAGAACAGCTTGCCGTCCCGTCCTACCCGCCGCTGCCGGAAAATAGCTCCGTCTCCGGGGCTGTCCAGCACGATGGCAAGGCTGATCAGCAGTGCCAGCGGCGCAAGCAGGATCAGCGCCAGCAGGGAGAACACGATGTCCTGTGCACGCCGCAGCACCCAGTAACGCCGGTGGCTGCGCAGCGTCTTTTCCCGGTCGATAGAAATTTGCGGGGCGGCGCTGATTGCTGACTCCATGCAATGACCCACTCCTGCCTGTAAAATGTGTAGAATCTTTACATTATTTTAACATAAAACAGGACGCAATTCAACCGGATGAAGCGCGGCGGGCGGGGGACAGTAAGCCTGCTGAAAAAAAGTGAAAAAAGGTGGTTGACAAAACCCTTTTCTCATGCTAAAATAAACAAGTCGTCCGGCGCACGGATGCACAACAACTGAATATGGGCGTGTTCCCGAGTGGCCAATGGGGACAGACTGTAAATCTGCTGCTTTCAGCTTCGGTGGTTCGAATCCACCCGCGCCCACCAAACAAGAAAAATCCGAACCTATTTCCGATTGGAGAAGGGTTCGGATTTTTCGTTTTCTTCGGGTACAACAACGAAGGTTCCTGTGGACGGCGCAAAACTCCGATACCTTGTCATAGACCGTAAGCCAATAACAAGATTTGGAGGGTATGATTATGAAGTACGATGAAAGAGCCTGCAAGTTTAATATGGACACTGGCTGCGTGGAACTGCTGCTCCGGGATGGGAGAATGATCTCCATTGACTGTACCGGGGTCGAGGATGCACTGAATGTGACTATGGCACAGCAGACGGAACTGGACTACCTCATCTACAATGATCCGCTGGGCTATGCGGACTTGATTTTGAATGGTGACCCAGAGGAATATTTGAAGAATGTAGCAGGGAGCCATGGATTAGAAGATTGACCACGCTATAAACACGCTATAAAGATTTCCTAAAAACAGTTCCCATCTGTAATTTTGTCGTACAGATGGGAACTGTTTTTATGTGCGTATAGAATGCTCGGTGCAACTCGCTCCCGGCCAAATGACTCTGGTCTTTTTGTTCGGGCTTGTGCAACAGCCCCTTTTGCCGCAGAGCAGCGGATGCTTTGAGCACAATCTACAAATTTACAGCTAATTATTTGTGAAGATGTCGAATAGACATTTCAGATCCTCTGCGGTATCATAAATGTACAGGATTGTTACTCTCTGGAGGCATTACTTGTACGCTTGCTTGCTGGTTTGACTTGCTTGTGATCGTACTATCGTTATTTGCCGCAGGGAGTTGTTTTTTTGTAGGGCAGGATCAGACATGGAAGTTTACAAGAAGATCAACAATAACGTTGCACTTGCCCGCGATGCAAAGGGCCGGGAGCTCGTTGTCTTTGGCAAGGGCATCGGCTTTGCCTCCATGCCCTATGAACTGACCGATCTTTCCCGCATCCAGCGCACCTTTTACGATGTGAACGAGAAGTATTTTGCACTTCTCCGCGATGTGCCGGAAGCCGTGTTTCTGGCGGCGGACGATATCGCCGATACAGCCCGGGAAGAACTGGATTGCACCCTGAATGCAAACCTGACCTATGCCCTGGCCGACCATCTCAACTTTGCCATCCAGCGCAGCCGCGAAGGACTTAACGTCCAGGTGCCGCTTGCCTATGATATCCAGCATCTCTACCCGCAGGAGTACGCCATCGCAAAACAGGGGGTGCACGCGCTGTGCCGCAGTCTGGCGGTGGATCTGCCGGACACCGAGATCGTGAGCATTGCCATGCACATCATCACGGCGGAAAACGAGGTGGGAGATATGCATTCCACCATCCTGACCGCCAAGGTCATTTCGGAGCTGTCTGCCATCGTGGAGCATGGCATGGAGATCCAGCTCAATAAGGAAAGCTTCAGCTACTCCCGGTTCTGTATGCATCTGCGGTATCTGGTACAGCGCATGATGCACGGCAGTCCGCTCAATGCCGGTAACGCCATGGACAGCATATTCGTTACCATGCGCAACGAGTACCCGCAGGTCTATGCCTGCGTACAGCAGATCGACACCTTTCTGCACGGCACCTACGGGTGGCAGTGCAGCAAAGAAGAACAGCTGTACCTCATCATGCATATCCACCGCGTCTGCGTTGAGCGCGCGGAGGATTGAGCTTTTTTCAAAATCAAATCATACGGATCGTTACCTGTACTCTGTTTGCAGGGCGTCACCCATTTCATGCACCACCAAGGCAGCGCCCTGCGTTGCGGCCTTTTTGTGGTCTGAGATCGGGTGATTTTTCTTTTTTCGGTATGTCCACCGTCCGGCGCGCGAAGGCGGTGTGAGATATAAAACATTCGACAGGAGTGAGATGCTTTGGCAGAATTGAAACAGGATCCCTCTCAGGCGCTGCTTTCCCTTCTGTATCCGCTGTTGGGCGGCGAGGCGAACGTGGCCTCGATCACCCGCAGAGGAAACCGCATCTCCGCCCAACTCAAGGACGAAAGCCTTGCGGACCCCGCAGCGCTGGTAGCTTTGCCATCCACCGCGGCCGTCAGCGTAAAAAACGGGCGGCTTCGCCTCGAGCTGACCGAACAAGCCTATGAGAAAAGCAAGAAGGAGAATCTACTTATGGCTAGTAAATATGATGGTCTTGCGCGCATTATCATCCAGAATGTTGGCGGCAAGAGCAATATCGTGTCCCTTACCCACTGCATGACCCGCCTGCGCTTCAAACTGCAGGACGAGAGCAAGGCAAACACCGATGTGCTGAAAGAGACCGACGGCATCGTGACCGTGATCCAGTCCGGCGGACAGTATATGGTGGTCATCGGTCAGCAGGTTGCCGATGTGTACGACGCTGTGTGCACCGTGGGTCACATTACCCCGGGCGGCGCTGTGGACGATAACGGCAACGCCACCGGCAGCGCCGAAGCCCCCAAGGAAAAGCAGAGCCTGTTCAATGCCTTCGTCAGCATCGTTACGACAGTGTTTGCCCCCTGTCTGGGCGTGCTGGCTGCCACCGGTATCGTAAAGGGCTTTATCTCCCTGTTCGTTGCCATCGGCGTGCTCAGCAACACCAGCGGCACCTACAATATCCTGTACTCTCTGGGCGACAGTTTCTTCTACTTTATGCCCATGCTGCTGGCCTACACCGCCTCCAAAAAGTTCGGCCTGCCGGAGCTGGAGGGTATGACCATTGGTGCAGCGCTGCTGTACCCATACCTGTCCACCACTTCCGGCATGGATATCTCCAACCTGTTCGGGATCCCGGTCGTTATGCCTGCTTCCGGCAACTACACCTCCAGCGTTCTCCCCATCGTCTGCGCCATCGCATTTGCAGCATGGTTCGAGAAGAAGTATAAAAAGTTCATCCCGGATTCCTGCAAGCTGTTCTTTGTGCCGCTCATCACCTGCGGCGTCACCTTTATCCTCACGCTGTGGATCATCGGACCCATCACCTCTCTGCTGGGCGATGGTCTGGGCATTGCACTCAATGCGATCGCAAACTTTAACGGCATCCTGCTGGGCGCTGTTGTGGGCGGCCTGTGGCAGATCCTGGTCATGTTCGGTCTGCACTGGGTTACCGTGCCTCTGATGCTGAACGATCTGGCCACCAAGGGCTATTCCAACGTACTGACCGGTGTGTTCGGCTGCACCTTTGCACAGTGCGGTGCCGTGTTGGCAATTTACCTCAAGACCAAGAACAGCAAGACCAAGAGCCTGTGCATCCCCGCACTGATCTCCGGTATCGCAGGTGTTACCGAGCCGGCGATCTACGGCCTGACCCTGCCCAAGAAGAAGCCCTTTATCATCACCTGCATCGTGGGCGCCATTACCGGCGCTGCCCTGATGGCATTTAATGTTATCGGCTACACCAGCGCAGGTACCGGCATCTTTAGCTATACCGCTTTCATCAATACCGTTACCAACGATATCTCCGGCATGATCGCATCCATCGTCATCTCCCTGATCGCCGTTGTGCTGGCCTTCATGCTGGTCTATGTGACCTACTCTGACGAGCCTGCCAAGGCAAAGAAGTAACCGGCACCCCAAAACCAAAGGAATGTTCAGGCACCTGTAAAACAGACCGGCAGATCAAGGCTGGTCAGAGAAGGTAAGAATTTACAACAGAAGGTAAATGCAGAAAGGTGAAATAGTATGAGCGCTCGTAATGTTTATATCAGCCGTCGCAATTTCATGAAAGCAGGAGCCGTCGCAGCAGCAATGGCATCCCTCGGCGTTCCCGCAATGGCAGCCCCTGCAGGAGAGGAAAACTGCCTGTGGTCAAACATCACCCCTCGCCGCTCCACCCAGTACGGACCGGTCGTGGGTCTGGATCAGGGCGAGAGCCTTGTGTGGTACGGCATTCCCTATGGTGCAGCCCCGGTGGGAGAGCTGCGCTGGCAGGCACCGCAGGATCCTGCCGTGTGGACGGAAGCCAAAGATTGCACTGCTCCCAGTGAGGTCGCCTATCAGTACGGTTCCGGTGTCATCGGCACCGAGGACTGCCTGAAGCTGGATGTTTATACCACCCCCAACGCTCATAAGCTGCCGGTGCTGGTGTTCATCCACGGCGGCAACAACCAGACCGGCAACACCAAGGAAATCCTTGGCAGCGAGCTAGTGGTCCGAGATAACTGCGTCTTTGTCACGCTGGATTACCGGCTGGGTCTGTTCGGCTTCAACTGCCTGCCTGCCCTCTGCCGGGGCAGCGATGACACCGGCAACTTCACCCTGCTGGATATCGCAAAGGCGCTGGACTGGGTCAAGGATAACATTGCACAGTTTGGCGGCGATGCGGACAACATCACCATCTCCGGTTTCTCGGCCGGCGGTCGTGACGTAATGGCAATGCTGACCAGCCCTCTGTTTGCCGGACGCTTCCAGAAGGCAATCGCCTTCTCCGGCGGCATGACCATTGCCGATGAGACAGCAAGCGTGAGCCAGATTGCATGGGCAATTGCGCCGCTTGCGGTAGAGGACGGTCTGTTTGCAGATACGGCAGCTGCCAAGGCGTGGCTCATGACCGATGGCGAGGATGTTCGGGATTGGCTGTATAGTCTAGACTCCGCCCGTCTGTGCCCGCTGATGAGCAATGCAGGTATCCGCATGAGCGTCTTCCCTCACCTGTACGGTGATGGGGTGGTGCTGCCCAAAGAGGGCTTTGCTACTACCCAGTACAACAATGTGCCCCTGCTGATGCTGACCGGCAGCACCGAGTTTAGCATGTTTGCAGCGTGGGATGCATACTTTGGCAGCGCCGAAATGAAAGCATACTCGGCAGCAGAGACTAATGCTGCAAAGGACTTTGCGGTCAAGTACGGCTCCGATATGTACCGCATCTTCAATGCAGAATGCAGCGCTGAGACCATGTACGACCATTATGGTGCGGATATCTACCTGTGCCAAATCGACTACGGCGACCCCGATGCACTGAGCCAGATCCCCGTTCTGGGCGCATTCCACGGCATCTTTGTACCCATGCTGTCCACGGTGAACAACTATGCGGCAATGGTGGATTTCAGCGGCGAAGGCTATCAGGAAATGGCAGTGCTGTTCAACCGTTATCTCAAGAACTTCCTCACCAACGGCGACCCCAACGGCAACCTGTTTACCGGTATCCGGGGTCTGTTCTCCGGCGACAGCGCCCTGCCTAAGTGGCAGAACTGGACCCCGGACAACAAGGTCAGCATGGTGTTGGATGCTTCTGCAACGGATGCACAGATCGGCTGCAAGGATGTCTCCACCACCTATGATGAGATCATGGACCGCATGGATGCAGACACCACGGTTTCGGCAGAGCTGAAGCAGAAGATGATCCGCAATGTCATGAACGGTCGCTGGTTCAGCGCTGCGCTGGATGCACGTTACGGCAACCCCACTCTCTGGAAGTAAGAGAGTGCCCTAAAACTTCAAAGAACCGACAAATCGAGGCTGATCAGAGAAGGCTAGGATTTACAACAGAAGATATCCTGAAGGGTTTCCTCTCGCTGTTCGCAGCGATTGGCGTACTGGACGACGCAGGTTCCACCTGCTCACGGTCGTTGCTGCATTCGTTATCACCTATATCGTGTGCAGCGATGAGCCTGCCAAGGCAAAGAAGTAACTGCAGTTTTAGCAGGGGTTTCATAGATATCCGTATTCAGGGGCAGGCTCCGGCCACAGGCCGTGCAGGGCCGCAGCCGCAAAGGGCCTGCCCCGCTTTTTATATCAGCTGAACAAAGGAGAAAAACACTATGAGCGTTTTCCGCGATGATTTCCTGTGGGGCGGCGCCTGTGCTGCCAACCAGTTTGAGGGCGCATGGGATGTGGACGGCAAGGGCGCCAGCGTGCCCGATATGTGCACCAACGGTTCCCACACCGTGCCCAAGTGGGTGACCACCACCATCCACCCGGACCGTCTGTACCCCAGCCATGAGGCGATCGATTTCTACCACCACTACGAGGAGGATATTGCCCTGTTTGCCGAGATGGGCTTCAAGACCTTCCGCACCTCCATCAACTGGACCCGCATCTTCCCCAACGGCTGGGAAACGGAACCCAATGAGAAGGGTCTGGAGTTCTACGACCGTGTGTTCGACTGCTGCAAGAAGCACGGCATCGAGCCGCTGGTCACCATCAGCCACTACGAGCTGCCCTACGCTCTGGTGGAAAAGTACAACGGCTGGGCTTCCCGCGAGCTGATCGGTTTCTACATGAACTACTGCAAGACCATCTTTGAGCGCTACAAGGATAAGGTCAAATACTGGCTGACCTTCAACGAGATCAACGCAGGCATGATGGCCTTTGGTCAGGTGCTTTCCACCGGTACCGTGCAGGGCTACGAAGGCCCCGCCATGGGCGCACCGGATGACCCCCAGACCCGCCTGCAGGCTTTGCATCACCAGTTTGTGGCCAGCGCACAGGCCATCATCTACGCCCATGCGCACTACCCCCAGTTCAAGATGGGCTGCATGCTGGCCTACGGCCAGAGCTACGCCATGACCTGTGACCCGGATGACCAGCTGGCCAACCAGCAGGGCATGAACGAGCACAATTGGTACTGCGGCGATGTGCATGTGCGCGGCGAGTACCCCTACTTTGCAAAGCGCCTGTGGAAGAAGCTGGGCGTGGAGATCCGGATGGAGCCGGAGGACGCCGAGACCTTGAAGAAGGGCGTGGTGGATTTTTACACCTTCAGCTACTACAAGACCAGCTGCGTGACCACCCACAAGGATGTGGAGGGCATTGGCGGCAACCTGCTGGGCGGCGTGAAGAACCCCTACCTGAAAGCCAGCGACTGGGGCTGGCAGATCGACCCCAAGGGTCTGCGCTATGCACTGAACGAGATCTATGGCCGTTACCAGATCCCCCTGATGGTGGTGGAGAACGGTCTGGGTGCTTATGACGTGAAGGGCGAGGACGGCAAGGTGCACGACAGCTACCGCATCGACTACCTGCGCGACCACATTGCACAGATGGCCGAGGCCGTGAAGGACGGCGTGGACCTGATGGGCTACACCCCCTGGGGCTGCATCGACCTCGTTTCCGCCTCGACCGGCGAGATGGCAAAGCGTTACGGATTCATCTACGTCAACAAGTTCGACGACGGCACCGGCGATTTGAGCCGCGAGCGCAAGGACAGCTTCTACTGGTATAAGCGGGTCATTGAGACGAACGGCGCGGAACTGTAATCAGGAGCAAAAAAGGTGCGCTCACCTGGACGCACCCTGAAAACTCCACAGACCATAGCGATATGTACAACAGGGCGTTCCCCAGTGGGAACGCTCTGCTTTTCTTTGCTGGGGGTATGATGAGCCTGTTCCGCCTGCCACGCGGCAAACTCCCGCTGTCCTTCCTCGCTGTTCCAACAGGCAAGGATAGCTGGGTAGAATGCCCGCGCCAGACGGTCAATGACTTCATCGGGATAAGGGGAAGTGTTTGTGGACTTTTTCTTTTTGTTCAAACGCACGCTCCTTTGGACATCTGTGAACAGCATACCATGTGCCTGATGTTATGCTGTCTGGTCTTTAACATCTGCGAGTGCGGCTTCCAGAGAAGTAAGGTAGTCCTTGTGCTTGTGAATGATCTCCAGAATCACATCACGCTGTGCATTATCGGGCATCTGCTCCAACTGGTAGTTGAACGAAATGCGGAAACGAGTAGTGAGTTCTTCCAACGCCACATACTCGTACCGTACATCCTCCGGGTAAGCATCGCTGTCGTAAACCGATTCAAACTTTCGGAATGGCATGACAGGCGCTTTGCCCGGAACGCGGATCACACCGTCAGCGTCAGGCGTCGGTTCCACCTTCAGCTCTGGGTGCAGAATATCCTGCAAAGTTTGTGCACGGTCATGGTAGGCCGTCCTGGCAAGGCGGTGCATATCCGCTTTGGACACTTTCGTCTGTCCGGACAGGATGCTCTGCTTCAGACCCGGCATCAGCTCTTCTGCAATCTCCACACCCTTCATATACTTCGAGGCGCGGATAACGGTGTCTTTGCTCACTCCGTTTTCTGCTGCGATTCGGTCGCAGGTTTTGGTGCTGTCGATCAAGTTCGCATTTAGCAAACTTGATTTTGCATCGCTGCTCTTGCGATTACCGCCGTGTGCGGCTTTTTCGGCTTCATACTGTTTGCCCATCAGGTAGTACTTCTGCTCCGGGGTTAAATTGCGCCGCCCCAGCTGATTCTTGCAGATCCATGCGAGGACTTCTTCTCTGCTTTCAAACGGGAGCGGCATGGTGGAGAAAGAGATTTCGGGATGCTCCTGAACGATTTCATAACGATTGTGGCCGTCAACAAGGGTATTACCCCAGACAATCAAAGGAGAGATCAGCTTGCCCTCTTTCAAGATATTTTCTTCAAGCTGATGGAATTCATCATCGGTCAGAGGAGGAATCTGGGACTGGAACTCCGAGTCAATTTTCAGATTGATCATACGCACACTCCTTTATCTCTCCTGCTGCGCCGGTTCTT
>OODJ01003070.1_pt1 | contig 10364 bp, 6 predicted proteins | sample 1671611 | NCBI WGS metagenome assembly OODJ01 (sample SAMN06348174, study PRJEB24527) | human gut metagenome | biome: human gut; feature: ankylosing spondylitis patient; material: feces | host: Homo sapiens | place: China | collected 2015-10 | reverse complement strand
AGATGATCACGCTGTCGCGGTATTTCAGGTGCTTGTCGCAGTACTCGATCTGGTTTGCGTAGACATGCGGCATGCTCATTTCCACGGTAACGGGCAGGTTGATGATCATGGGACGGTCCGGGGTGGGCTGCATGATGTCCAACACGGCGTTGCACACATCCACGGCGTAGTCCACCTCGGTGCCGGTAAAGCTCTCAGGGCTGTACTCGAACAGGAAGTTGCCCTCATACTCTTCGCTCAGCTGCTTGACCAGCTTTGCGCCGTCGGTGGCGATCTGCTTGATCTCTTCCTTGCTCTTGTGGAACACCTGCTCGCGCTGGGCCACAGAGGTGGAATTGTAGAAGTGGATCACCGCGCGGGGTGCGCCCTTGACGGCCTCGAAGGTCTTGCGGATGATGTGGTCGCGGCACTGGGTCAGCACCTGAACGGTGACATCCTCGGGGATCATGTTCTTTTCGATCAGGGTGCGCAGGAACTCGTACTCGGTGTCGCTGGCGGCAGGGAAGCCCACCTCGATCTCCTTGAAGCCGATCTTTACCAGCATCTGGAAGAACTCCAGCTTTTCCGCAAGGCTCATGGGCACGATCAGTGCCTGATTGCCGTCCCGCAGATCCACGCTGCACCATGCGGGAGCCTTTTCAATATGGTCTTTTTTTACCCAGCTGTCATAACCGGCGGGTACCGGGTAGTATCCCGGTGCGTACTTGGTAGCGTCCATCATCCTGTTGTCCTCCTGAAATAGCATAAAGCCTTCACCCCTTGGGGATAGATTTCCCCCGGTCGGGGGAAAATGTCGCACAGCGACAAAAGGGGGAACGGGTGGCGCGTAGCGCCGGATGAGGGGTGATTTCCCGGCAGCAGCTGCTTGCCTGCGCCCTCATCAGTCACCTGCGGTGACAGCTTCCCCCGACCGGGGGAAGCCTTTTGCCCTACTGCAACCGTTGTACGAAAAAAGGCTCCCGTCTTTCAAGGCGAAAACCTTGAGAGACGAGAGCCTGTAAATTGCTTTTACAGGGCACCCGTGGTACCACTCTCCTTGCTGCACGGTCAGGTACAGCCACTTTGCACGATCGGCCAAAACAGCGAATCGCTGCCCTTGTAACGGTGGGCATCCGTCAGAACCTACTTGTCCGTTCAGTTCTGCCGCTCGGGGGCCAGTATCCGAAGTTCTCTGCACCCGCCTTGCACCACCCGGCGGCTCTCTGCACGCAGAAGAAAGATCGTTTTATCCCCGTCAACGCATTTGCACTTTGTTGAAAGTGAGATAATTTTAGCACGCCTTCCAGAAAGTGTCAAGAAGTTTCGTTCAGGATAAAGATGAAAGCATTTCACAATACCATGGGGTAAATCATGCAAAATTGAGGTCGTTGCTCCCCTGCCCCCTCATCCGGCAAGCCCTTTGCGCACCTATAATATGGTAACTGAGCGGCTTTAGCCCTCTTTGTTAAGAAACTGCTAAGTTTTTGCAAAGTTGCCCTCGCTGCGCTGTTGCTAGGCGGTAAGGTGTGGTATACTGGACGCAGCAAACGGGTGGAAGCCCACTTTATATAGAAGGAGGAACATCCCATGAAAGAAGTCAAGCCATCCAAAAAGCCGCTGGCTATCTACTATGCCATCGTGTTGCTGGTGCTGCTGGTCATCAACCTTGTGGTCATGCCGTGGCTGGCCGAGCGTCAGGTGCAGGAGGTAGACTACGGCACCTTTATGAGCATGACCGAGCAGGAAAACATCGGCAAGGTGGATATCCAGTCCAACCAGATCATTTTTACGGATAAGGACAACAAGCAGATCTACAAGACCGGCCTGATGAACGACCCCAGTCTGACCGAGCGCCTGTACGACGCAGGTGCACAGTTCTCCAGCGAGATCGTGGAGCAGGGTTCGCCGGTGCTCAGCTTTTTGCTGTGGTTCGTGCTGCCCATCCTGCTGTTCAGCTTCATCGGCAACCAGATGAACAAAAAGCTGATGGAAAAGGCAGGCGGCGGCCCGGGCTCCATGATGTTTGGCGGCGCGGGCAAATCCAACGCAAAGGTGTATGTGCAGTCCACCCACGGCATCCGCTTTGCGGATGTGGCCGGTGAGGACGAAGCCAAGGAGAACCTGCAGGAGATCGTCAATTATCTGCACGACCCCAAGCAGTACGAGGAGATCGGTGCTTCCATGCCCAAGGGCATTCTGCTGGTAGGCCCTCCGGGCACCGGCAAAACCATGTTGGCCAAGGCCGTGGCAGGTGAATCCAACGTGCCCTTCTTCTCCATCTCCGGCTCGGAGTTCGTGGAGATGTTCGTGGGCATGGGTGCCTCCAAGGTGCGTGACCTGTTCAAGCAGGCCAAAGAAAAAGCACCCTGCATCGTATTCATTGATGAAATCGACGCCATTGGCCAGAAGCGCAACAGCGGCCAGTTTGGCGGCAACGATGAGCGCGAGCAGACCCTGAACCAGCTGCTTACCGAGATGGACGGCTTTGAGGGCAACACCGGCGTCATTATTCTGGCAGCCACCAATCGCCCGGATTCCCTCGACCCTGCCTTGACCCGTCCCGGCCGGTTTGACCGCCGTGTGCCCGTGGAGCTGCCCGACCTGAAGGGCCGCGAAGAGATCTTGAAGGTACACGCCAAAAAGGTGAAGATCGCCCCGGGTGTGGACTTCAACACCGTGGCACGCATGGCCTCCGGTGCCTCCGGCGCAGAGCTGGCCAACATTGTGAATGAAGCTGCTCTGCGTGCCGTGCGGGCGGGTCGCAAGAGCGTGACGCAGGCCGACCTTGAGGAGAGCATCGAGGTGGTCATTGCCGGCTACCAGAAGAAGAACTCCATCCTGACCGACCACGAAAAGTGCATCGTAGCCTACCACGAGATCGGCCACGCCCTTGTGGCAGCCAAGCAATCCAACTCTGCCCCGGTGCAGAAGATCACCATCATCCCCCGCACCTCCGGCGCACTGGGCTACACCATGCAGGTGGACGAGGGCAACCACTACCTGATGAACAAGGCCGAGCTGGAAAATAAGATTGCCACCCTGACCGGCGGCCGCGCCGCCGAGGAGGTGGCCTTTAACTCCATCACCACCGGCGCATCCAATGATATCGAGCAGGCCACCAAACTTGCCCGCGCCATGCTGACCTGCTACGGCATGAGCGATGAATTTGACATGGTGGCGTTGGAAACCGTGAATAACCAGTATCTGGGCGGCGATACCTCGCTGGCCTGCAGTGCTCAGACCCAGTGCGAGATCGACCGGAAGGTGGTAGAGCTGGTCAAGACCCAGCACGAAAAGGCCATCCGCATCCTGACCGAGAACCGCGCAAAGCTGGACGAACTGGCACAGTACCTGTACCAGAAAGAGACCATCACCGGCGAGGAATTCATGGATATCCTCAACCGCGATGATGCAGAAAACAAACCGGAAAATCCCTGAAAATAAAAATTTTTGAATCTTTTGCAATAATCCGGCCGCCGTATCCGTTTACAAAGCAGATACGGCGGTTTTCCATTGTGGATGCGCCGCAGCTGAACCATGGTTTAAAAAAATTATGATGCAAAAAAAAAACAAGGCAGTCCCTGCGGCTGCCGTTTTCAGGAGGTATTTCCTATGAAGATGCTGAACAAAAAGTTTGTCCGTACCCTGAGCTGTGCCGCTGTGGCGGTGTGCGCCGCTGCCATGCTGAGCGTGGGTGCATTTGCCGCCGAGGTGGATTCTACCTGCGTGGAGGGCTATCTGCCCCCGCAGGAGCAGATGGTGCAGGGCGACATCGCACTGCACAGCGGTGACGTTGCCGTGGGCGAAAAAGACCCCAGCTACGGCGGCTACGGTGCCCCGGAGGGCAACCCCATTCAGGGCGACATTATGCTGATCTCCGGCGATGAGCTGGCCGGCACCGCAAAGACCGAGGCGCGCTACACCGTCAAAGGTCTGCTGGGCAAGCAGCTGCTGTACACCGCCCGCCAGAAGGACGGCGTGCTGACGCTGGATGTGCCCGCCGAGGTGGCTACCTTCCGCACCACCATCGAGGATATGCAGACCCTGCAGGCCAACGGTGTGAAAACGCTGGTGCTGGTGACCGAGAAGAACACCACCACCCTGAACCTCTCGCTGCTGTGCGAGGGACAGAAGTCCGGCACCCGCGTCACCCTGCGGCATCTGGGCAGCAATGCTACCCTCTCTGTGGGTCTGCGCTGCCGCCGCGACCTGCTGATCGGCCGCTAATCGGAAAAACGGCAGTATAATTTGTGGTTCAGAAACGCCCACAGGCGTTTCTGAACCACTTTTTTAATGATGACAAGACCCCCGGCGGGCAGCCGGGGGTCTTGTCGCACACTTATGGAGGCTTGGACAGGAATAAAAGGAAGATCACATTCCCTTTGCGGGAAAGAGAATCGCTGCTTACTTGCCGCGGACGGCTGCGAAGCCGGCTTCCAGATCGGCAAGGATATCATCAATGTGCTCGGTGCCGATGGACAGGCGGATGGTGTTCTGGTAGATCTGCTGCTCGGCCAGTTCGGCATCGGTCAGCTGGCTGTGGGTGGTGGAGGCCGGGTGGATGACAAGGCTCTTCACGTCCGCTACGTTGGCCAGCAGAGAGAAGATCTTCAGGTTGTCAATGAAGGTAAAGGCCTCCTCGCGGCCACCCTTGATATTAAAGGTAAAGATAGATGCGCCGCCGTTGGGGAAGTACTTCTGGTACAGGGCGTGATCCGGGTGATCCGGCAGCGAGGGATGGTTCACCTTTTCCACCTGCGGGTGGTTGGCAAGGAACTCCACCACCTTTTTGGTGTTCTCCACATGACGCTCAATGCGCAGGCTCAGGGTCTCGGTGCCCTGCAGCAGCAGGAAGGCGTTGAAGGGGGAGATGGTAGCGCCGGTATCACGCAGCAGGATAGCGCGGATGTAGGTGACAAAAGCGGCAGGGCCTGCGGCATCCGCAAAGGAGACGCCATGGTAGCTGGGGTTCGGGGCGGCAATGTTGGGGTAACGGCCGCTGGCCTTCCAGTCGAAGTTGCCGCTGTCCACGATGATGCCGCCCAGCGTGGTGCCGTGGCCGCCGATGAACTTGGTAGCAGAGTGCACCACGATGTCTGCGCCGTGCTCGATGGGACGGATGAGGTACGGGGTGCCAAAGGTATTGTCAATGACCAGCGGCAGGCCGTGCTTGTGGGCGATGGCGGCAATGGCATCGATATCCGGGATATCACTATTGGGGTTGCCCAGCGTCTCCAGATACACAGCCTTGGTGTTGGGCTGGATCGCAGCTTCCACCTGTGCAAGGTCGTGGGCATCCACGAAGGTGGTGTTGACGCCGAACTGGGTCAAAGTGTGCGCCAGCAGGTTGTAGCTGCCGCCGTAGATGGTGTTTTGTGCCACGATGTGGTCACCGGCCTGTGCCAGTGCCTGAATGGTGTAGGTGATGGCGGCTGCACCGGAAGCGGTAGCCAGTGCTGCCACGCCGCCCTCCAGCGCTGCGATGCGCTTTTCGAACACATCCTGCGTGGAGTTGGTCAGACGGCCGTAGATGTTGCCTGCATCGGCCAGACCGAAACGGTCGGCGGCGTGCTGGCTGTTGCGGAACACATAGGACGTGGTCTGGTAGATGGGCACCGCACGGGCATCGGTGGCGGGGTCGGCCTGCTCCTGACCGACATGAAGCTGCAGGGTCTCAAATTTATATTCAGACATTGTTATTTGCCTCTCTTAATATACTAAAAGTATTATTGTTGTGTACAAAAATTCCCGATGCGTTTTCAAAGGCGCACCGGGCAGTGTGGTCTACCGGAGCTGCTGCTGTCACATTCGGGTGCACATTCGCGCAGCCGAGGGCAACATACAGTACACATCCGATGCCGGTGCCCGGTTGGTATGCATTCGCCCACAGCGATAATTCGCGTGCAGCAGTTCTTTCCAGATCAGCTTCATCTTTGTGCCCTCCTTCCGGTAAAACTTTTCCATCCCTCTATGTACCACCCGCCGGAGAACCTCTGTTTCATTTCCCTACAAGACTGGTGGATTGGATGTTTGCATTATATCCCGTTCTACCTAGTTTATCAATAGGTTAATTCCACTTTTTTCAAGGATGTATTTTTTGCATGATAATTTTGCCCGTACTGCCACCGCCCGACAGCATTTTGTACAGCGACCCCTCTGAACAAAAAACGAAGCCCGGAACGTCTGCGGACGCTCCAGGCTTCGTTTTCTCATAAAATGGTCAGGCCTGCTTTGTCTCTTCCGTCCGGGTGGAAATGCCGAACAGCACAAAGCCGATAACAAACAGGATGGCAATGGAGCCCACACCCACGTTGGCGCTGCCGGTCAGCTGGCTGCCCACACTGACGATCATAGTGCCAAGGAAGGAGGCACCCTTGCCGCAGATGTCGAACAGGCCAAAGTATTCGCCGGATTTTTCCTGCGGGATGATCTTGGCAAAGTGGCTGCGGCTCAGCGCCTGCACGCCGCCCTGGAACATACCCACCACCACGGCCAGCACCCAGAACTGCCACTGACTCTTCAGGAAGAAGGCAAAGACGGCAATACCGGTATAGGCCGCAATGCACACCGGGATCAGGGTCTTGGATTCATATTTCTGGCTCAGGCGGCCAAAGATCAGCGCCGAAGGGAAGGCCACGATCTGGGTGACCAGCAGCGCCAGCAGCAGACCGGTGGTGTCCAGCCCCAGTGCCGTGCCGTAGGCGGTGGCCATATCAATGATGGTATACACGCCGTCAATGTAGCAGAAGAACGCCAGCAGGAACCAGAACACCTGCTTATCCTGCGGCAGATGCTTCAGGGTCTGCCCAATGCGCACAAAGCTCTGACGGATGGCGTGCTGCTCCACCTCCACATAGTTGATCTGGCGGTATTTTTTCAGCAGCGGCAGGGTGACCACCAGCCACCACACAGCAGTAATGACCAGCGCGATGGACAGCGCAGTCATCTGACTAAGCCCCACCGCACCGCTGCCCAGCACCAGCGCCAGACAGACCACAAAGGGCACGCAGCTGCCGATATAGCCCCACGCGTACCCGCGGGAGGACACCATGTCCATCCGCTCCGGGGTGGTCACATCGCCCAGCATGGAATCGTAGAACACCAGACTGCCGGAGTAACCGATCTTGGCAATGATAAAAATGACCAGAAAGGCCAGCCATGTGCCCGCCAAGCCCATGGCGCAGCAGCCGATGACGCCCACGAAAAGGCAGAGCATGAAGATGGGCTTTTTAAAGCCCTTGGTGTCCGCCAGCGTGCCCAGAATGGGACCCAGAATGGCGGTGACCACCGTGACGATGGAGCTTGCATAGCCCCAGTAGGCCAGATAGTCTACCTTGCTCACGCCGCCGGCTTCGGCCAGCGCATTGAAGAAGATGGGCACCAGCGTGGCGATCATCAGCACAAAGGCCGAGTTGCCCACATCGTATAAGATCCATGCCCGCTCCAGCGGTGTCACCTTGAATTTTTCAGTTTTCATCGTATTTCCCTTTTCCCCTTGCACCGCCGGGCGGTGCAGTTTTTAAAATTCCCCAAAGGTATGGTCGTAGGCAGCGTCCAGCGGCTCGTCCGTGTCCAGCTTTGCCACATACTCTAAGATCAGCCGCTTTGCCAGCGGCAGAGCCTTGGCGTACAGCGTATCCAGCTTGCGGTTGCTCTCGGTGCACTGCGGGTTCGGCTGCGGGTTTGCCACAAGGCCGTGCATCCCATCATACTTGCCCAGCACCTTCATGCCGGTCAGCACCACCCAGCGCTTGACTGGGTTCGAAGCCTGCAGCACCTTATGCACCAAGATCATCCCCTTCAGGGCTTCCAGCGCGGTCTGCTCCGAAATATCCTTGTAGAATGGCGCAATAACCCGGGCGTTCTCTGCGCTGGGGTGGATATGGCTGGCGGTAAAGAAGGTCAGCGGGTCATAGCCGTCCCGGCGCAGCAGCATATTGTCGAACTCGGTCTCGATCTCGCAGTGGGTCACACCGCTTTCCCGGGTAAACTGTTCCACAAAGGGGTGGCAGGTGCTGTCCAGTGCAAAATGGCACACATAGCCCAGCGCGTAGGCCAGCGCAGCCTCGCGGTCGGCTTCCTCATGCACCACCCGCCGTGCCCGGTCAAAGAACATTCTGCCTTGCTCGTCGTGCATGGCATTGCCCAGCGCGGCGACCGGGGTGGACTTTTCCGCATGGTAATAGAACAGCACATCCGGCCCATGCAGGCCGATATCGTACAGCTCCCGGTGCGCCTCCAGCTTTTCCCGCAGCGGCGCGGGCAGATGGTCCAGCACATTTGCGCCAAAGCGGCGGTGTGCGTAGGTAGAGGGCATTTCTCATTCCTCCTTCTTGCAGTGCCAGCGCCCGCCGCCCTGTTCCGGCTGCACTGACCAAAAATTCTATCGTTTCCAGTATAGCAGAAAGTTTGCCGACCTTCTACCCTTTTGTGTCTGTTTTCTGTAAAAAGTTTTAATAATTTTGCTGTACCTCCCGCCAAATAAAAGAGGCTTCCGGAATGCCCGTAGACATTCCGGAAGCCTCTTTTCGATTATTTCAGGTTCACACGCTCTCATAGCCCTGCGGCATCTCGCTCTTGCGGTCGCGGGACATCAGGTTGCGCAGCGCGTCGCTGGCGCTCATGCCCTCCTTGACGATGGCGTTCACCGTCTGGGCAATGGGCATTTCCACATGGTACTTCTCGGCCAGCTCCATGGCGGCGGGCAGAGCGTTGATGCCCTCCACCACCATGCCGACTTCCTTCACGGCCTGCTCCGGGCTTTCGCCCTTGCCGATCAGGATACCGGCGCGGTTGTTGCGGCTGTGCATACTGGTGGCGGTAACGATCAGGTCGCCGATGCCGGCCAGACCCGCAAAGGTCTGGACATTGCAGCCCATGGCCACGCCCAGCCGGGCGATCTCGGCAATGCCGCGGGTGATCAGAGCGGCGCGGGCGTTATCGCCGTAGCCAAGGCCGGTGGAGATGCCAACGCCCAGCGCAATGACGTTCTTCATAGCACCGCTCAGTTCCACACCCTTGATATCAGTGTTGGTGTACACGCGCATACAGGTGTTGCTGAACACCTCCTGCACCACCTCGGCAGCTTCCAGATCCGGGCTGGCGGAAACGATGGTGGTGGGCAGATCCAGCGCCACCTCCTCGGCGTGGGTGGGGCCGCTGAGCGCCACCAGACGCACCGCCCGGGGGCCGTTCTCGTGGCTCAGCTCATCGGCAAGGATCTCGGTCATGGTATATAAGGTATCGGGCTCAATGCCCTTTGCCACATCCACGATGATCTGGCCGGAGCGGATATAGGGCCGCGCCTTGGCCGCCGTGGCACGCACGAACACCGACGGCACTGCAAACAGCAGCACATCCTTGCCGGTGCACACTTCCTCTATGCTTTTGGTAAAACGCAGCTCCTGCGGGATGACCATTCCCGGCAGATTGGGGTGCACCCGGGTGGTGGAAAGGTTGTCCACCTCGGCTTCAATAGCCGACCACACCTGCACATCGTTGCCGCTGACGGTCAGCATCCGTGCCAGAGCCATGCCCCAGGTGCCTGCACCCAGAACACCAATACTAAACTTTTTCACGTTCGTATCCTCCGTGTCTGCACCGGGCAAGGGGCAAGCCCCCTGCCGGTGGATTTGCGCCGCGCCGGGCCGTTGCCCCGCATCCGCGCACTACTATGTCCATTGTACACGAAAGCGCCCACAGCGTCAAGCATCTGCCGCATTGCACAAATATTTAACAAGTTCATGCAATTTTTCGGTCACATCACACGTTTTATGCAAACCGTTTGCACTGCGGGGCATTTCATGCTATTATAGTATTCTGGTAGGTTTTGTAGGGATTGGTGATTCAGTCTCTTGACTTTGACCCTACTTTAAGGTATATACTGCTTTAGTCGGCAAAAGCTTTGCCGGCTTGTGCATTTTTTAGCTTTGAGGAAAAAACGATGTTTGAAGCACTTTTAACCAACCGCACGGTCAGTGTGCTGGTGGAGGCGCTGCCCCGCATCCTGACGGCAGGCCTGACCATGACCATTCCGCTGACCCTTCTCTCCTTCTTTTTTGCCATGATCATCGCGGTGGCGGTGGCGCTGGTGCAGTACGCCAATGTGCCGGTGCTGCGGCAGATCGCCCGGTTCTATATCTGGGTCATCCGGGGCACGCCGCTGCTGGTGCAGCTGTTCATCATCTTTTACGGCCTGCCCAGCGTGGGCATCATGCTGAACGCCTTTCCGGCGGCAGTCATTGCCTTTGCCTTCAACGAGGGTGCCTACTGCGCCGAGACTATGCGCGGTGCGCTGGAAAGCGTGCCGCAGGGGCAGCTGGAAGCCGGGTACTGCGTGGGCATGAGCTGGTGGCAGATCATGCGCCGCATCGTACTGCCGCAGG
>OODJ01003067.1_pt1 | contig 10376 bp, 7 predicted proteins | sample 1671611 | NCBI WGS metagenome assembly OODJ01 (sample SAMN06348174, study PRJEB24527) | human gut metagenome | biome: human gut; feature: ankylosing spondylitis patient; material: feces | host: Homo sapiens | place: China | collected 2015-10 | reverse complement strand
TTTCCAGTGTGGAAGGGCGATGGTCTGCACTCAGTTCCTCGGCTTCCGCAACTTTGTCCATGACGGCATCGTAGTCCTGCAACAGCCGTCGCCCCTTTTCCATGTGGTGAGTTTCCAGAATCTGCTCACGGGCTTCCTGAATAGTCAGCTCCGGGGCATCCAGCTGCCCACCGTCCATCACAGAATAATCGCTGTGGTAGAGGGTGTAGTCCCATCCATCCTCACAGGACTGGATGGCAAGGTAGCCTTTGCCGCCCAGTTCCCATGCAGCCTGCTCGTCCTGTGTCTGAATCTCCGGGTAGAAGTCGGCATGGTTCCGTTCCATGACCTCGGCAAACTGGCAGATGTGGAACACATTGCCCAGACCGCCCATGTCAAAGTGATAATCATCCAGATGTTCCACCCGTGCCGTAAAACTGCGCCCATCCGGGTAATCCACCTGAATCACTCCGCCATCTGGAATGCGGTAGAGGTCGTCATAGTGGCTGTTGATGAGACGAATATCCTTCGGCAGCGTTTCCGGCTCCCAGATGCGCCGCCTGCCGATGCCCGCCTGCGGGATGTTTTCGAGGATCTTTACGCTTTCCTGTTGGATGGCCTTACGGTCATCGTCCGAAAGTTCAAACAGATACCAGTTCCGGGCGGCAGGGATGGTGTTTTGTCCATCTGGCGGCAGATTCTTTTCCGAGATCTGCCCACTTTCCAGCGGCTCGCCAGTTACCTTGTTATAAGTGGCAAAGCCGACCCCTGCACCGTTTTCCCGGAGATGCAGATAGCGTTCATCGTTGATAAGGTAGACCGCTTCTTTTATCTGCTCCATCAGCACCCACCTTCAAATTCCAGCGAAAACTTGCTGCGGCCATCGGCTTCACAGGACAGCAGCACGGTGGCATTGTAGGTCTTGCCCTTGGCACTCTTGCAGTCTTTCAGGCGGACCCGGCCATCCCGCAGCAGCTTATCTGCCACATGAGCGTCCAGATGCTTGCCCAGACGCTTAAAGAACGCATTGTCCTTCCACAGTACGAAACGGCACTCTCGGTTCTCGCAGAACCAGCCCTTTTCACGCTCCACAACATTTGCACCGCAGTTCGGGCAGATACCAATAATCTTGTTTTTCATAAGCGCGTTCGCTCCTTTTTTCATTTCCGTGTTCTTTACCAGTTCGGTAATCATCGTATTGATCTCAGTCATAAATTCACCCGGCTCCATTTCGCTGCGCTCAATACGCAGCAGCTTCGTTTCCCAATCGGCGGTCATTTCCGGGGATTGGATCTCTTCGGGCATCACAGTAATGAGGGCTTTGCCCTTGTCCGTGGGCAGAAGCACCTTGGTTTTCTTGGTGCCCTTGCGTTCCAGAAAACCCTTCTGCACCAGTTTTTCGATGGTGGCGGCTCTGGTTGCCGGGGTACCGATGCCCTGCCGCTCCACGCCCTCCGGCATACTATCCGCACTGGCGGTTTCCATAGCGTGCAGCAAGGTGTCCTCGGTAAAATGCTTCGGCGGGGACGTTTGACCTTCCTTCAGTACGGCACCGGCAACGCTGCACTGGCTCTGCTCCTGCACATCCGGCAGAACAACCGGTTCTTTCTGCTTGCCCAGAAGTTCCCCCAGCATTTTTCGTTCCATGGCTTTCCATCCGTCGGACAGCACCACCTTGCCTTTTGCGGAAAACTCCTCTTCAGCGCAGATGGTGGTGAGCGTAGTTTCTGCATAGCGGTGCGGTTCGCCTACGGCGCAGAGCAGCCGTGCGGCAATCAGCCGCAGGATATTCCGCTCCCCGGCAGGGAGGGCGGCAAGGTCTGCGTTTGCCATGCTTTTCGTGGGCAGCAGCGCATGGTGGTCGGTGACCTTGCTGCCATTGATGACCTGCTGCACATGGATGGAAAGAGGCTCCTCCACGGCAAACGCCTTGCCCGTATCTGTCACCAGTCCCGGAAGAGATGCCGCCATATCTTCAGTCAAAAAACGGCTGTCCGTGCGGGGGTAGGTGATGAGCCTTTTTTCGTAAAGACTTTGGGCATAATCCAACGTCTGCTGTGCCGTAAATCCCAGCAGACGGTTTGCATCCCGCTGCAATGCAGTAAGGTCATAGAGCTGCGGCGGGCTTTCGGATTTCTCCTTGCGTTCCGTCTTCTGTACCGTGACACGCCCCTCCTTTCGGCATTTGGAAAGCAGCAGTTCGGCATCCGCTTTCTGGGCAAACCGCTTGCTGGATGCGGTGCCGCCGTCCGCAAGGGTCCAGGGCAACCGTGTAGAATTTCTCCGGCACAAAGGCGGCAATGGCGGCTTCCCGCACTACGGTCATAGCAAGCACCGGGGTCATAACACGCCCTACCGCCAGCGGTTGACCGTACAGGCACGAAAAAAGCCGGGACGTATTGATGCCGACCATCCAGTCGGCACGTTCCCGGCAGAGTGCTGCATTGTACAGCGCATCGTATTCAGTTGACGGTTTGAGGTGGGCAAAGCCCTCCCGGATGGCGTTTTCCTCCATGCTGGACAGCCACAGGCGGGAGAAGGGCTTTTTGCAGCCCGCTTGCTGGTAGACAAGGCGGAAGATCAGTTCGCCCTCACGCCCTGCATCCGTTGCACAGACGACGCTGTCCACATCCGGGCGGTGCATCAGCTTTTGCAGGATGCCAAACTGCTTTTTGGTGCTGGCAGACACCAGATACTGCCACTTTTGCGGCAGGATGGGCAGGTCTGCGATGCTCCACTTGATGAACTTTTCATCGTAGATGTTTGGCGGTGCCAGCTCCACCAGATGACCAACGCACCAGCTTACCAGATAGCCGTTGCCCTCAAGGTAGCCGTCTTTGCGGCTGGTTGCGCCAAGGACTTTTGCATAGGACATAGCGACGGATGGCTTTTCCGCCACGACTAATTTTGCGATAAAAATCACTCCAATCTGTTTCTGATTGCAATATGTACGGCGGCAAAATGCCGCCTTAAAATCAGATGGGTTCGGTATCCTCCTCGCCGGTGTCCTCCGGCTCGTCCTCGATGGGAATCTCAAAATCGCCCTTGTCCTCGGTATAACCTGCATCGGGGTCGAGGGCTTCTTTTTCTGCCTGCTTTTTCTGCTTCTGCTTTGTGAAAGCGTAGAAAATGCCGCCTGCCGCCAGTGCGATCAGCACGACTACACCCAGAAAGCCGGATGCGATCTTTGTGACCTTATTTTCCGTGGGCTGTTCTGTGCCGGATGCCGCCGCTTCTTCGGCGGCTTTCTTGGCTTCTTCCTCGGATTTCAGCCTGTCCTGTTCCGCCTGCGCCGCCGCTTCCTTTTCGGCGGTATAAGCGTCCGCATCTTCTTCCTCCATCAGAGCCAGAAGGTCGGCTTCATCCACGAGATTCATGAAATGAACGGTCTGCTGTCCCTTGGCATTGCGGTCGATGACCAGATAAAACGTGTTGCCAGATTTCGACACCAGCGTAATAAACTGCTGTCCGCTGCCATCGGAATAGTCGGTGTGGTAGTCATCCACCAGCGTCAGGTTGCCCTCCGGGGTCAAGGCACCGGTTTCCTCATCGGTCACGGTGACTACATCTTCTTCATCGGTGGTAGAAGTCAGAACAGGCTGTTCCGCTTCCTCCACAGGCTCACCGCCATAGGCAAAAGCAGGAGCCGCCATGCCAGCGCACAGTGCCACCGACAGCATCAGGGCGCAGAACTTATTCATCATCTTCATTATCAGATTCCTCCTTGTTGAACGTAGCACCGACTGCGGACAACGCAGCCGGGGTCGGGGTGGAAGTTGCAGACTGGCGCAGCAGGGCGGCAAGCTGTTCCGGCGTGACCTTGGCGGTGCGCACCATCTCGTTGACCTCGGCGGAATCCTCCTCCTGAATGCGCCGTTCCAGAATTTCGATGCGGTTGTTCAGCTTGATGCGGCGTTCCTTCTCTTTTTCCAGCATTGCTCGCAGCTTATCCGATTTTTCGCTCATAAAACTCCTCCAATCATTTTGAAAGCCGTCCGAACCCGGCGAGATGCTTCTCCCAGTAGGACGAGTGAATGTTTGCGTACTTGATGGGGTCTCCGGCACTGACCATCATGCCGTTGCCCAGATAGATTCCGGTATGGCTCATGCCGGGGGTGTCGTAGGTTCCTTTGAAAAAGACCAGATCTCCGGGCTTTGCTTCGGCCTCGCTGATGTGCTGGCTCTTATTCCACAAGCCGTTGGCGGTGGTGCGCCCCACATCGTAGCCGTTCTGGTTGTACACCCAGCAGACGTAGCCGGAGCAGTCAAAGCCTGTTTCCGGGGTGGAACCGCCCCAGACGTAGGGCGTGCCTACATACTTTTGGGCTTCCTTGTAGATGGCGGCAAACTCGCTGTCGGTCAGGGCTTCTGCCGGAACCTGATAGTCGATGCCGGGTGTTCCGGAGCCGTCAGAACCACCGGGCGGCAATCCGCCGTTGAACAGATAAGGTCTGCCGCCCAGTGTATCCTGAAAAATCTCGTAGCGCTTCCACTGGTCGTTGTTCAGTTCCTCCCGGATGACCACCTCCAAGCCACGGTTCACCAGCTTGGTGTGGAAGATGCGGTACTCATAGGGCACCTGCGTGGGAACGGGGATGCCTGCAGGAGTCATGACCCACACGGTCATATACCGGGTCTGCACCTCCACCCATGTGGTCAGCTTGTACTGCTTTTTGAAGGTCTCCTTCAACTTGCCCTGCACCTCTGACCGGGTGTAATCGTCGTACAGAGTCGTGAGAAATGAGGTCAACTGCCACGGATCGTGCTCGATGGGGTCAAGGTGATACTGGTACTCGTTGTAGCCGGGGTGGTCGGTGGGGGTGCGCTTGATCTTTTTGTCCAGCTCCTTTTCCAGCTTCTTGTAGTCGGTTTCGGCTCCCCGGATGTCCCGGTCCTCTGCGGTGTAAATGGTCTGACCGGATACCTGCGTGGTGCCGGAGAACAGAATGGAACAGGACGAAAATGCCGACATGACCAGCAGCAAGAGCAAAAGAAAAACGCCCACGATCAAAAGAACGTGCGCGTTGCTTTTTGCAAAATTGGCAATGCCGTTGACTGCGGTACTGACCACCGATTTTCCTTTGTCGATGACCTGTTCCATGCCAGACTTCGCAGCAGTGGTGCCATTGGATGCCGCCTTTCCGCCTGCGGTCTGCGCCGCTGTGCCCGAATGGGCGGCGGCATAGTAGCTCTGCCGGATGTCCTGTTTCTGCCGCCATCGGGAAAGCCAGTTGGAGCCGCCCTCGCCGGTGCAGGATGCACCTGCATCTTGTGCCGCAGTCGGCTTTTGCGGGGAAGATTTTGCGGTTTTGGCACCCTTCTTGCCCTGCATCTTGGCTTTCTTTTTCAGCTTCCGGGCATAGATGCTCTTGGAAATATCCCGGACATTTCCTGCTGCCTTTTCGCCCTCGCTTAAAGCCTGCGTGCCCACATTATCGTCCTCGTACTGGTCAACCTCCCGGTGCACCGCAGAGCGGGCGGCAGCAGCGGCATACATAGCACGTTTCTGCTGCTTTGTCATGCGGGATGCTTCATCCGGGGTGATCTCGGCTTTGCCAAAACGCAGATGCTGGGATTTCTCCGCAGCTTTGTCTGCATCCTGTTTCAGTTTCTGCTTTTTGGACATCGACTGCTCCACTTTAGACTTTTTCGGAGGGGAGCGTGTAGCCGTGCGCTCCTTTTCCTCCTCGAATCTCAGCTTCGGCTGTTTCTCACTCATGCTTTTGCGCCTCCGCAACTTCGGAAAGGCGGGTCGTAAGGATGCGGTAGAGTTCAAGGTCTTTCGGGAAGTGGTCAACAAAGGGTAGGATCACGTTGCCGAAGAACAGCAGCCCTTCGCCCTCACCAGAGTGAGTGACGTAGGAAAGCTGATGGGGCGAGATGTTGAGCTGCTTTGCGAGAATCTGTCGGTCTCCGTTGGCCTGATTGAGCATATACACAAAGTCCGAGTTCTCAAAAATATTCGATACTTCGGGACTTGCCAGCAGATCTTTGACGTTCTGCGTTAGGGCTGTCGGGATGCCGCCCCACTTACGGAAACGCTTCCAAATCTCCACAGAATAAGCGGCAGTCTGCTCCTCTTTCAGCAAAAGGTGGAATTCGTCTGCATAGTACCGGGTGGATTTTCCGGCACTGCGGTTGGCGGTCACACGCCCCCATACGGCATCCTGCACGATGAGCATACCCAGCTTTTTGAGCTGCTTGCCCAGCTGCTTGATGTCAAAGCAGACGATGCGGTTATTGATATCCACGTTGGTGTGGTGGTTAAAAATGTTCAGACTGCCCTTGACGTAGATTTCCAGCGCAGCCGCCACATGGCGGGCTTCCGGTTCATCTTGCGTCAGCAGGGCGTTGTACAGATCTTCCAACAGCGGCATATTTTCCGGGGTGGGATTCTCGAAATACTTGCGATAGATCACATGGACGCAGCGGTCAATGACCGTCTTTTCCACTGGCTGCAAGCCCTCCTTGCCGCCCACCACCAGTTCGCACAGGGATAGCACAAAGTCGGCTTTCAAAGCCAGCGGATTATCCTCTTCCGAATAGTTGCTGTTGATGTCCATCGGGTTGATATACTGGGTGCTGGCAGGGCTGATGTGGATAACCTGCCCATGCAGACGCTCCACCAGCGGAGCGTAATCGGCTGGGTCAGCGGTGTTACCACCGCCTTCCCGCCTAAGAACCGTACGTGACAGTTTCCCGTCATACGGCTCAAGCATTTCATCACTTTTTCAAGCGGTTCTCAGCATAAATTCTCTGACAGGCGCAGTGAACGTAGCGCATATTACGAACATCTTCCGTGCCAGTCTTTGCCTTTGGTGCAAGGTAGAAGATTTCTCTTTCTTCCGTTACGTCCATCGGCATTCCGCAGTGGTAGCACAGCCCGTTCTGGTTTTTCCAAATAGTCTTGAATTTTCCAGTCAGCCGGTGCATTCCTTTATCGAATTTCCTTTTTTGGAAATACGCCATATCGAGGAACGGATTTGCAGTCGCTTTTATCTTGGTGTGCCGCACAATAGCTGTGCTGTCCACCCGTATCAGCTCCTTGTTTTCCGTAGAGAACACCCAGTTCCGATTACCGACACGATGCCAGTATCTCGTGGAAATCCACCACTTGTTCTTCTTTGGGTGCCGTCTTTTAGCCCATCGCCACAGCAGTTCGTACAGGACATAATCCAGATGCGCGAACGCATCACTTGCGCATACGGACTGGTGGTAATTGGTCCAACCTCGAATTTGTTCATTCAACTTCATAATCAGAACATCTTGCTGCCACGCTTTTCCTCTACGGAGAATCGTGTCAGAGATATTGGAAACGATAGCCTTAACCGCCTTTTGGGAAGGCTTGATAATCAGCTTTTCGTTATACTTTCTGAAGTTCCAGCCGAGGAAGTCGAAACCATCGTCAATGTTGGTGACAACGGTCTTTTCATCAGAAAGTTCCAATCCGCGTTCAGCGAGAAACTCTCGAATCAGCTCTTTTGCTTCAAGAGCCAGTTCAGGTGTTGCCGCTGTGACCACAAAATCGTCTGCATAGCGGACGAAGTTTACTTTGTGGGCATTCTTAAATCTTGAATCGACCTTGCCGAGCGCGTTTGTGTGAAAGCGTTCGACCAACTTCTTCTCGATACCATCCAGCGTCATGTTCGCCAGAATGGGGGAGATAATACCACCTTGTGGAGTTCCTTCCTCGGTAGGAAAGAGTTCGCGCTGATAGATAAATCCCGCCTTTAAGAACTGCTTCAAAATGTTCTTGTCCATGGGGATGTTCGCCAGAAGCCAGTCATGGCTGATATGGTCGAAACAACCTTTGATGTCACCCTCCAAAACCCACTTCGGAGAGACGTGCTTACGCGACAGTGCATGGAACAGATATTCGCAGGCATCCTGTGCGCATCTTCCTTTTCGGAAACCAAAGGATCTCCCATCTGCTGTTGTTTCCGCCACCGGCTCCAGTGCCAGAGCATAGAGAGCCTGCATTGCGCGGTCATACATCGTGGGAATCCCCAACGGACGTTTTTTCTTCTTGTCCTTCTTTTCGATATACATTCTACGGAGAGGACGAGCACGATATCCTTTATCTGTCAGCGATAGAACCGCTGCCATTTTCTTCGCCGGAGTGTTCCAGAGAACACCATCCACACCGGGAGTTCTGCGCCCGTCGTTGGTTACGACACGCTTGACAGCCAGTGCTTTGGCGTAAAAGGAATGTGTCAGAAGGTACTGAAGTCGTTTTACTGCGTTGTAGTCTTTTTGCTGAGTTGCCTTGACAATCCTGATTTGTAGCCTGTTGACTTCCTGCTCTGCCTTATGCCAGTCAATGTTTTTCCATTGGGCACTCAACATTGCTTCGTCCGACAGCTTCTCAGAAGTTTTACCTTCCGTCGTTGAATACTTATCGTTCACAGGGATACCTCCAATCTTGCCATGAAATACCGGGAATAAGTCAGCACCCTTTCAGGTCGGGGCAAATCTTGAACCCCTATGCTCGCCGTTACAGCGAACCTTTCGCTTTTTATTCCATCTCATACCCTCTGCGCCATTTCTTCCTCTTGCGAGGTCGATACCTTTGTTCAAGGAACGCATAGGGTTTTCCACGTTCCACGTAATGCATAATTCTCGAATGCCTTAGCCGCCATCTTTGAACCGGGAGGATTTGTGTCCATTTGCTTCGGGGTACAGAAAGGCCCCTCGGCCACCTCCAACACCTTTTGGTGTAGGTGTATCAGCCTTATTTCACCTATTCCCTGTAACGATCCTTACGATGGTTCATATTACATTCGACATAGCATTCTTTACCCTAACAGTACATCCGCTTTAGGCTGGCAGATTTCCCATATTGTCCTGTGAGCTTCCCAACGCTGGCTTTTGACCAGTGCAGGCCACAGTAGGGTTACTCCAAATGGATAGAGTAGCGTTTACACGCAATACATTACGCGACTTCGTGTCGCACTTCTGCTTCAGGGTCGCAGATGATAATATCATCGTCCGTCACTAGAAAAGCGTTGGTGATCTCACGCTTTGCCGAGAAACTTTTGCCGGAACCGGGAGTGCCGAGAATCAGACCGTTCGGATTTTTCAGCTTTTTGCGATCCACCATGATAAGGTTGTTGGACAGAGCATTCAGCCCATAGTACAGGCTCTCTTTGCCGGACTGATACAATTCTTGCGTGGTAAACGGAATAAAAATTGCCGTGCTGCTGGTGGTCAGACCTCGCTGGATCTCGATCTGACAGTCTGCCAGCGGCAGGCTGCTCATCAGCCCCTGCTCCTGCTGAAAGTCAAGGCGGCACAGGTTGCAGTTGTGCTTCTGGGCAATACTGGATGCCTGAAAAACATTGTTTTCCAGTTCCTGTTCAGTCCTGCCGGTGTTCAGCACCAAAAAAGTGACGAGGAACATCCGCTCGTTCTGGCTCTGCAACTCTTTCAAAAGAGCCTTTGCATCTCTGCCGTAGGTCGCCAAATCCGACGGAATGATGTCGATATCATATCCGGCACGGATGGCTTTCTTCTGCTCCTCGATCTTGCTGCGATCCAGTTCCGTGATGGTGCGCTTGACCGTCTTGATGGCCTTGTTCTGGTCAACGGACTGGATGTGCATGGTAACAATCTGGGATGAATCCATGTCCAGAAAATCCTTCAAAAGCTGGTCGCTGATGTCGGATGCCGTGATGCTCAGAAAGCTGGCGGCGCAAAAGATACCGTCCATCTGGAACGTCCGGGAATTTTTGAAGGCAAAGGCGGTAGGTGCAATAGCATCCTTCACGGAAAGGCCGCTTTTTACAAGGTCCTTCCAGTCAAAGTGAAACTTGCTGGCACCGTCCATGTTGAACATATCGTGCATGAGTTTCAGCCGCTGGACACCGTTCAGGGGCTTTGCCTGCACCCCCAGTCGGTGGAAATTGTTGAGCAGATCGTTCTGGATGTGGTCCAGACGGGGCTTGACCTGCGCCATGCTCTCGCCCTCAATGCCATAGGTCAAAAACTTTGTTTTTGTCAGACCGTTGTTACCTTTGGCAAGTTGCTGGCGCAGCATCTGGGAATACTCCGCACGAACATCGTCGAAACCGTCCTTCTGGAACGGGATACGGATGCTCTTTTCAAACTCGGTGCTGTCGGTTGCCATGTTCACAAAGGACAGTTCAAATTTGATGGAGCTGTCGAAGAAGTTCAGAAAACTGCACCATTCCTCAAAAATCGCAGTCTTATCCTCCTGCTGTGCCAACTGATAGTTGATGTCCTGATACTGGATGGTGCGGGTGTAGTAGTTGGGCTTCACCCGGCAGGTGCCGTCCTCAAACATCCGCTGCATGGGGATGGACTGCTGGGCGGTCCGGGGCACAGCAGGCTTTGCGTTCTGCCTGCGCTTCTGCGCAGACTGCGGCTTGCTGTGCTTA
>OODJ01003065.1_pt1 | contig 10388 bp, 10 predicted proteins | sample 1671611 | NCBI WGS metagenome assembly OODJ01 (sample SAMN06348174, study PRJEB24527) | human gut metagenome | biome: human gut; feature: ankylosing spondylitis patient; material: feces | host: Homo sapiens | place: China | collected 2015-10 | reverse complement strand
TGTGCACGCCGTCCCCTGCGCTTACGTCCCTTACGCTGTGGCAAAATGTACTATCCCAGAATCCCTAAATGTGGCATGGCGGGATTTACAAGTTTGGCAAATACATATATAATAAGGGGAAGAATATACACATGGAGAACTATTATGATAAAGAATAAATTTATGGCACTTACGCTTACCGTGGCACTCACAGCAGGCATGCTTTCCAGCTGTGGCTCAAGCGACAAGGCAAAGGATAGGGATGCGTACAGACAGTATGGCATCAACTGTATAGAAAACGGCAGCTATGATGATGCGGTCGATGCTTTTCAGAAGGCACTGGACCAGTCGGTGGGCTCAGTAGGCGCAGAGGAGCTTGACATATGTTATTATAAGGCAAAGGCACAGTATTTAAGCGGTGACGTGGATGGCGCGATTGATACATATACGGCTATTATCGACTATAATAAGGATTCTGACGCATACTATCTGAGAGGCTGTATATATTTTGCCAAGAATGATTCAGACAAGGGTATGAAGGATTTTAAGACGGCGCTCAGTGAGAATGATGATAATTATGAGCTTTACCTTGGTGTTTATGAGACCCTGTCAAAGTATGGCATGAATGACCAGGGAAAGGAATACCTGGATAAGGCATTAAAGCTTAAGGCAAAAACTGCTGATGACTATATGCAGAGAGGCCGTATATATACTATGCTCGGTGATTATGATTCAGCAATAAAGAGCCTGCAAAAGGCTATTGATGAGAAGCTGGTCAAGGCAAACTACTATATGGGTGAAGCATATCAGAAGCAGGGCGACAATGACAGCTCGCAGAAGTATTTTAAGAAATACCTGGACAGCGGTGAGGCGGATTCGTATGATTTGATGAATATGGGACAGGCACAGATGGACAATGGTAATTATGACACTGCGATTACTTATTTTCAGACCGCACTTGACCTTGAAAGTGTGCCTAACAAGCAGCAGATAACAAAGGCTATGATTATAGCATATGAGTATTCCGGAGATTTTGCCACTGCAAAGAGCCAGATGGAGGAATACATGAAGGAGTATCCCGATGACGAGGATGCAGTAAGAGAATATCAGTTTTTGGAGACCAGATAGATTATGGCAGATACTATTAAGATAGAGGATATTGAGGAGAGAGTGGTGCTTGTCGGAGTGAGCGAGCAGGACGGTGATGATGCAGATGATTCACTTTCAGAGCTTGCGGAGCTGGTAAAGACAGCAGGTGCGACAGTTGTAGGCACACTTATCCAAAGAAGAGAAAAAATACATCCGGGCACGTATGTCGGTACAGGCAAGGTGGCGGAGATTGCAGAGCTTGTGGAGAGTACAGGGGCAACAGGCATTGTGTGCGATGACGAGCTGAGTCCGGCACAGCAGAAAAATCTGGAGTTGTACCTTGACACAAAGGTCATGGACAGGACACTTGTTATTCTTGATATTTTTGCATCAAGGGCCACAACAAGTGAGGGTAAGATACAGGTTGAGCTGGCTCAGCTCAAGTACAGATTAAGCCGTTTGTCGGGACTGGGAAAGTCCATGTCGAGGCTTGGCGGTGGAATAGGAACAAGAGGTCCCGGAGAGAAAAAGCTTGAGGTGGACCGTCGTCTTATAAATGACAGGATAGCACAGCTTCGAAGAGAGCTGAAAGAGGTGCAGAAGCACAGAGATATTACAAGGGCAAAGCGTGAAAAAAATAAAGTACCGGTTGTTGCGATAGTAGGATATACTAACGCAGGTAAGTCCACGCTGTTAAATCACCTGACAGAGGCAGATGTGCTTGAGGAGGATAAGCTCTTTGCAACGCTTGATCCTACAACGCGTATTCTTGCGCTTGATGGCAAGCAGCAGGTGCTTTTAACTGATACGGTCGGGTTTATCAGAAAGCTGCCGCATCATCTGATAGAGGCTTTCAAGAGCACCCTTGAGGAGGCAAAGTACGCTGACATCATTTTCCATGTGGTGGACGCATCAAATATGCAGCGGGAAAAGCAGATGTTCATAACCTACCAGACATTGGATGATCTTGGTGTAAAAGACAAGAAATTTGTCACACTTTTTAATAAGCAGGACGCCCGCACAGACAACGAACCGCTGCATGATTTCAGGGCAGATTATACTCTCAATATCTCAGCGGCAAAGGATCTGGGATTAGATGAGGTAAAATCTCTTTTAGAGGAGATATTAAGAGAGAACAAGATATATATTGAGAGAATTATCCCATATGATAAGGCTGGCGTGATACAGCTCATCAGAAAACAGGGCGAGCTTGTGTCGGAGGAATATGTGGCTGATGGGATACAGATAAAGGCATATGTGCCGATGGAGGTGTACGGCAGGCTCGATTAGGGTGCTGCTTCGCTATATCATTATATTAAGCGAGGAATTTAAAATGTCGAAAACGCGTTCAATCCGCTGGGACAAGCTGGACAACACAGCAAATCTGTTCCCTAGTATAGCGGGGGAGAGCATGACAAATGTATATAGGATCTCAGTCACCTTAACTGATGAGATTGACAGTGAAAAGCTGCAGGAGGCACTGGATATAGTGCTTCCGAAGTTTGGTCTGTTTAATGTGAGACTCAGGATGGGAGTATTCTGGAACTATTTTGAGGAAAATGGCAAAAAGGCACCAAAGGTGCATGAGGAAAATACATTTCCGTGCAGGTTTATAAGACCTAACAAGAATCACAGCTATCTTTTCAGGGTGACATATTATAAGAACAGAATAAATCTTGAGGTATTTCATGTGCTGACAGATGGCATGGGCGGCATCAATTTTCTGAGGGAGCTCACCTACCAGTATCTGCGGCTCACACATCCGGAGCTTGCAAAGCTAAAGGGTGATTCACTGACGCAGGGCACATCCCTAAATAGAGAGGACAGCTTTGTAAAAAACTACAAATCAAGTAAGCCAAGTGGCTTTAACAGACAAAAAGCTTATCTTCTAAAGCTGGAAAAGGTACCTGATGGAGAGTTTGGGCTGATACATGGCATGATGCCTGTATCACAGCTAAAGCAGGTCTGCCACAGGTATGGAGTTTCCATAAATGATTATCTGGTGGCATGCTTTGTGTGGAGTGTGTATCAGGAGTGTTTTCACGGCATGCCAAACAATATGCCTGTCAGGGTCGCAGTTCCTGTGAATCTTCGTCCTTATTTTGACTCAGTGACCACAAAGAACTTTTTTGTCATGATATCTGCTGAGTTCAGACCGCAAAACAGCACCTACACATTTGAGGAGGTGCTTAAAATAGTGACGGATTCCATCAATTCACAGATTTCGAAGGAGCATCTGGAGGATCTTTTCTCATACAGTGTGTCAAATCAGAAAAATATCCTGATGAGACCGGTGCCTCTTTTTATAAAAAATCTGGCAATGAAGGCGGTCTATACGCAGTCGGCACTGGCGAATACCACCACTATCACCAATATTGGAAATATAAAGGTGGAGCCGGAATACGAGCCTTATATAACAGGCTTTTATTCCTTTATACCAATGTCCAAGGGGCAGCCTATGAAGGGCACCATCTGCTCCTACAAGGACACACTGGTGTTTACTTTTTCATCTATTCTGGCCGATACGATGATTCAGAGAAGCTTTTTTAAGAAGCTTGTAAATGACGGAGTGGATGTGACAATTGAGACAAATGGAGAGTATTATGACTAAATGCATGAAATGCGGTGTTTATATAACCGATAATACCGATAAATGCCCACTCTGCCAGCAGGTTGTGGCACATGTTGAACAGCCATCGGACAACGGTACGAGATACCCTGATGTCAAGGGCGCATCAAGAAAGTACAGATTACTGGAAAATATCATATTGTTTCTGTCTATAGTTGGACAGATTGTGCTGACAACTGTTGATTACATGACAGACCGGGAAATAAACTGGAGCTTTATAGTGCTTCTTGTTGTAATCTATGCGAATGTGACGCTGCGCTTGGCAATAGTCGGAAGAAACGGATATATTTTTAAAATTGTAAGCACATTTGTGTTCACGGTGCTGTTTCTCGAGGGAATAGACCTGCTTACAGGCGCCAGTGGCTGGGCACTTACATTTGTGTTCCCAAGTGCCATATTGGCGATGGTTCTTGCTACAATTATACTCATGATAGTAAACATAAGAAACTGGCAGAGCTACATGATGATGCAGCTTTTTCTTGTGCTGATGAGCGCGATTGCGATGATACTTGTGGCAGTCAAGGTCATATGGTTCCCATATCTGGCAATGGGAGCGATGGGAGCATCGTTGTTTTTGTTCCTCGGAACATTGATTATAGGTGACAAAAGAGCCAGAACAGAGCTGAAACGGAGATTTCATATATGATAGGCTTTCATGGAATAGGAAATTCGCATATGTTTGAGGATGAGGAGATGGGAAGCTACCATCCGGAAATTGAAAACGGCGATAGTAATGGTGATAATGAAACTGGAATAATAGGAGCTTTGGGTAATAAGCTTGAAAAGACATTTAAGAACTCATTATCTGCCATGAAAAGTGAGCATGCGGAAAAAGTCCATAGCAATGCAGTTGTGGGAGATGAAGAAGTCAGTATACAGGGAAAAATACTTGCTAATCTGATGGGACATATCACAAATGACCTTGCAATCGGTAAAAAAATAAAATCCGGAGAGCTCAGGAAGCGCATGAAGGAACCTGCATGGCTTGTTCCGGACTGCTTTGTGACAGAGGATATAGATATGGAAGGCTTCACGATGAAGCTTTTATCATCAAAGGAAAACCCAAATACAGAGCGTGTGATACTGCAGCTGCATGGTGGCGGATATATGGGTGCAGTGCGCAATGCATACTATGTATTTGCAGGCCTTTATAATGAGGTAAGCGAGGGCTGCTCAGTGCTCACGCCTGACTATCGCGTGGCGCCGGAGCACCCGTATCCGGCAGCACTTGAGGATGCCGTAGCCTGCTATAAATGGCTTTTGTCACAGGGCTGGTTTGGTTCGCAGATTGTACTGGCAGGAGACTCAGCGGGCGGAGGCCTTGCAATGTGCCTCACCATGTATCTTCGTGACCACGACATGCCGCTTCCGGCAGGAATAGTAGCCATGTCACCATGGACTGACCTCACAGCAGGCGGAGAGTCCTACGAGACAAATTATGAAAAGGACCCACTGTTTGGAAACACAAGGGACAGTCTAATCTACGTGAATGACTATCCCGGTGACCACGATAAAATGGATCCGTACATATCGCCACTGTTTGGTGATTTCAGAGGCTTTCCTCCAATGCTCATACAGGCGGGCTCGATAGAGATGCTCTTATCTGACTCGGTCGATGCCGCTGCAAAGGCAAGAAACCAGGGCGTTAAGGTGCGACTGTCAGTGTATGAGGGCATGTTTCATGTGTTCCAGATGGGATATCTCAATTTCCCGGAGTCCAAGCGTGCATGGGCGGAGGTCAAGCGTTTCCTAAAGGTGATTAAAGAGGAAGAATAAATGTAAAGTATTACAGGAAATTATTGTGGAGACAGATGATCCGGATGAAGGAATTATGATGTAGGAGTAAATAATTATGGCAAAGAAAATTTTAGTAGTAGTGGACGCACAGAATGATTTTATTACAGGAGTTCTTGGAAACAAAGAGTGTGACGTGGCAACAAATGTTATTGCAGATGAAATCAGGTCAGGCAAATATGATGATGTGATATTCACAAGGGATACGCATGATGAAAATTATCTGAATACTCAGGAAGGAAAGAAACTTCCGGTAACGCACTGTATTAAAGGCACAAACGGATGGGAAGTAGACGCTCGTCTTAAAGATGCAATGAAGGAGCGTGGAGTTGACTGTGACTATATTACTTATATTGACAAGCCGACTTTTGGCAGCAAAGAGCTTGGTGAACTGCTTGCAGAATATGACAACAGCGATACAGAGATTTATTTCTGCGGATTCTGCACAGGAATATGCGTAATAAGTAACGTGGCGATTGCAAAGACATTTTGTAAAGACGCAGAGGTGTTTGTAATAGAAAATGCCTGCGCCTGCGTAACGCCTGAAAGTCATAAGACAGCAATAGAAGCAATGAAGATGATTCAGGCAAATATTATATAGAAAGTCATTTATTAAAAATGTTTCTGACATACTAATAGCGTAAGAAATGGGAGGAGAATATTATGAAATTAAACCAGATAATCACAAGTCTTTTAGAGACTGATATGTATAATTCAGCATGGGTCAGACAATATTCCATCAGTTTACGGATTAGATGTTCCTGCACTCAATATCGTCATGAAAACCACAATATGCAATGGTATGGATGCAGCGAAGATTTCTGATACACCCGGCAAGGGGATGTGCAAAAATCCGGATTATGTGGATTACTTAAACCGCTGCATTGATTACAGAATGAAAAATGACCGCTAAAAAGGTATCAGAAGATGATGTGATAAAAGTAGTTTAAAATGTAGAAAGCCGGGATATGATATCAAAACTTGCAGAGATTGCTTTTGCAAATGTAAGTAAGGGTGAAATAGAAAAGACTCTGGAAACATTCTTTACGCGTTTCAGACAGCAGCAGTTTAAGCGTTCATGCATACCTGACGGACCAAAGGTGGGAACTGTTTCATTATCTCCTAGAGGTGATCTGAGAATGCCAAGCGATATGGTGGAATTGCATTAGGCATTGGGAAGGCAGCTAAATCAGGAGTTGTAAATGAATGGTGCAAAAAAGTATCAACTACCAGTTGAATAGCATAAATCAACTAGCAGTTCGTTTTAGACAGCTACTTTTTGATATATGATGACTGCAAGGAGGTAAGAAAAATTGAACATTACAAATAGAGCAGTTTCGAAATGGGAAACTGGTGTTTGAGTTATAATAGGACCAAGTTAGATGAAACATAGTAAAATCAAGGGGTTATGCCTAATTTAGTCCTTATTTTTATACCATTTTAGCGGTAAAGTAAAATGTACCCTATAGATTAGACAGTTTGAGTTTTTAAAACCCTTACCATTAGACAGTAAGTTTTAATGAAAACCCTTAAATCTATACAATGAGTTTACAGGGAACCCTTAACTTTGGACATGGTTCTGATGACCCCCTTTATTTTGTACAAAATCGATTTTTGACTCCGATTCAGATTGATATTAAAATAAAAATGAATTGGAGGAAATTATGGCAAACAGAAAGTTTACAGAACAGGAAATGCTCACACTGAGAAATAGCAAATATGTGTTGGATGTATCACCGAGCATTGTACATTTCTCGGCAGAATTTAAAAAACTGTTTTGGGAGGAACTGTCAAAGGGCAGGCTTCCACGTGAGATTGTTTCGACTCTTGGGATAGATCCAAATATCCTGGGGGATTCCAGAATAAATGGTCTGAAAACCATGATTGGAAATGAAGTAAAAAAGGGAAATGGTTTTCGAGATCTTAACACCTATGCACAGGGCTGCAACGGATATCTGTCGGCTGAAAATCGGATAAAATATTTAGAAATGCAACTGGCATATAAAGATCAGGAGATTGAGTTTCTAAAAAAAATTGTATCTTTAAATCCGAAGGCTCCGGAATAATGAAAATACCAGCCCATGCAAAGTATCAGATTATTTATGATACTTTGCAAAAAAACGATAATCTATTGAATGTAGCTGCCATGTGCGAAATTGCAGGAGTATCCCGTTCGGGCTATTACCATTATCTCTCAACAGAAGACCAGCGAATGGAAAGAGAGGAACGGGACAGACAGGATTTTCTTTTGATTCTGAAAGCATACCAGTATCGAGGATATCATAAAGGTGCCCGTAGCATATATATGAGGTTGTTACACATGGAACCGCCTATAGTGATGAATATCAAAAAAATCCGTCGGCTGATGAGGAAATATAACTTACAGTGTCCTATCCGCAAAGCAAATCCCTATCGGAGAATGGCAAAAGCAATGGCAACTGCATATACCGCACCCAATATAGTAAACCGTGAATTCGAGGAACATGGACCAAGAAAAATTCTGTTAACAGATATCACGTATATAATAAATGGAAAAGCACCCCGGTGCTATATGTCAACAATTATAGATGCCTGTACCAAGGAACTGCTGTCATGGGTTCTCAGCGAATCATTAGAAATTGATTTTGTATTAGAAACAGTAAAACAGTTAATAGAAAAACATGGAACTGATTTAAGCGCAGAAACATTAATACATAGCGATCAGGGTTCCCACTATACCAGCATTAAATTTATCCAATTGTTAAAGGATAATGAACTGAGACAGTCTATGTCACGTAGAGCAAACTGTTGGGACAATGCTCCCCAGGAATCATTCTTTGGTCATATGAAAGACGAACTGGATCTGTCAGAGTGCTACAGCTATGAAGAGATATTAAACGCAGTTAGGGATTGGACAGAATACTATAATACAGAACGTTATCAATGGGACTTAGCAAGGTTGTCACCTGTTGAGTATTATCAATATATGACAACAGGAATTTATCCTCTGATAATCCCTAAAGCAAAAGGTGAAAACAATCAATCAGAGGCATCACTTTGATGCCTCTACACAACAAACAAATATATAATAGAAATCTGAAAAGGAAAAAGTCATAGTGTCCTTGACAAAGGGTACACTTTAGAAGACGCTGCCTGCACTTTTTGCAAACAGTAAGCCACAGAAGCCGGTGATTGTTACGGAATTCGGAGCGGATGCCTATGCCGGACTGCATGGTACGATCACGGATAAGGGAACCGAGGAGTGTCAGGCGTTTGTTTATGAAAAGCAGATTGAGACTATCCGGAACATTCCTTATATTAAAGGAATGACGCCGTGGATTCTGTATGATTTCCGCTGCCCAAGAAGAACATCAGTGAATCAGAAATATTATAACACGAAGGGACTTCTTTCAGCAGACAAGAAGTATCGTAAGCAGGCATTCTATGTACTGCAGAAGTTCTATAGGGAGCTGCAGTAATTTTGCAGATAATTAAATGTTTTATGTGAACCAAAAAGCAATTTTTTTCTACAAGATGTGGAAAAAAGTTGCTTTTTTAGTGTTATGTTGTAGGATGGTTTACATAAGGGAAATATTATGAAAACCACTGCAACAAAGTTGATGATCGACAGATTATAGGAGGGGTATTTACGATGAAGAAATGGACAGGATGGAGAAACTGTCTGGCAATGTGTCTGGCAGTGACAATGCTGTTGACACCGTTTTTGCAGACAGAGGTATATGCAGCAGAAACTGCAAATGTACAGGGAACGGTTGCATCGGGAACGACTGCAGAGCTTTTAATGTTATCCACGAAGGATGGCAAGATGGAGATTAAGATTGACAGCAGTACCGATGTCAGTGAGGCGAGAATTCTTCTGCCGGAAACAAAGCTTTCTGTAGCAATTTCGCATGGCTCAGACGGTTACTGGCATGCAACCAAGATTACTTATAACGGAGCAGCTGTTGGAATTACCATTGATACTTCCAAGACTTCTACTATAACAGGAACGATCAGTGATAAGACAAATGGCGATGTCCTTTATGTGGATACCGCACAGGGCGAGATGCAGATTAAGTATGACCAGACGACCAACATCAACGGATGTTCCGTACTGGTAGCCAACAGAAAGTATAACATCACCTGTGCGCGTGGCTCCGATGCCTATATGCATGCGATTTCGATTGCAGATGCGTCCAATACCCAGAATAACAGCAGTAGCAGCATGGGTGGAACCTATGTAAATGGCACGGTTTCCGGCAAGACCACAAGTGATGTCCTGTTTCTTGATACCAAGGACGGAACGATGGAATTTAAAGTGGATGGAAATGCCGATACCACCAATGGCAAATGGAAGACAACGGGAACGAAGCTGACGGTATGGTTTTACCGTGGAGGTGATGCGTACCTTCATGCAAACCGTGTTGCAGAAGGCACAACCACAGGTGGAAATAACAGTAATACCACAGGTACGGTGACCAATACTTTTACGGGTACGGTTTCCGGTAAGACAACAGAAAGCGTCCTGTTCCTTGACACTAAGGATGGTACCATGGAATTTAAGATTGACAGCAATGCCAACACGATCAACGGATTGGTAACGGTTGCAGGAAACAGGATGACTGTTGGAGGATATAACGGAAATGACGGTTACTGGCATGCTTCTACCCTGACCGGGGAACGTGGCAGCAGTTCTGCATCTGTGAACACCTCTGCAACGATTACCGTAACCGGAACAGTTTCCGGTAAGTCTACAGAAAAGGTTTTGTTCCTTGACACCAATGGCGGAACGATGGAATTAAAGCTGGATGCATTAAGAAGTGTCAACAACTGCAAGGTTTTTGTTGTTGGAAAGAAGCTTACCGTAACCTGCGGATCCGGAAATGACGAGTACTGGCATGCACTGGATATTACTGCA
>OODJ01003063.1_pt1 | contig 10399 bp, 10 predicted proteins | sample 1671611 | NCBI WGS metagenome assembly OODJ01 (sample SAMN06348174, study PRJEB24527) | human gut metagenome | biome: human gut; feature: ankylosing spondylitis patient; material: feces | host: Homo sapiens | place: China | collected 2015-10 | reverse complement strand
TTTTATTCCAAAATCCCTTGTGCACCGCTACAATTTCCGTCTCCATCTCGAGAACCGGGCCTTCCAGCCGGATGGCCTTCTGCCCTGCGGCGATGACCTTAAAGGAAGACCTCGACGTGCTGGCAGAAGCGCTTCCTTCGCAGATCGACGCCATATTCCTCTGCCATGGCATCGCTTTGAAGGCGGATGCTTCTAACGCGCTGGAGGTGCAAAAGGTCAACTTCCTCGGGCACAAATACCTACTGGAAAAGATACTTCCCAGAATTGCGGATAACGGCTCCGTCAATATCATTGCCTCTACTGGCGGCTTCGGATGGCAGGGTGTATTTGTTGACTGTGCAGCTGTCGTAAATGCGCCGAGTTATGAAGCAGCACTGGATTGGTATGAGACGCATCCAGATGTCATCCGCAACGGCTATGTATTTTCCAAACAGTGTCTGTGCGCTTATGTCAAGATGAAGGTCCATGCGCCAGAATATATCAGCCGCAGAATTCGGCTGAATGCCATCAATCCCGGAAATACGCTCACGGGGCTGACCGACGATTTTAACCGGAACACCTCGCCGAACGGTGACGCGGCAGAAGGAAAAGCTGTCATTGAAAAAATCTTCTTGAACAGCTGGAATGGGCGTTGGGCTTCGGCTGAGGAAATGGGATATCCGCTGGTTGCCATCGGAAGCCAGATTTTCTCTTACATGAGCGGTCAGGTCATTTACTTCGACTACGGCATGAGCAGCGTCTGGGAAACGGGCGCACTGAGCAAAAACTGAACTGACACATCTCATCCCTTCAAAACGGGCGGCTCTTCAAACGAAGAGCCGCCTGCCGCTTTTGCTGCAATGACAAAGAGCAATTTTAGACTCGCTATAGACAAAGAATACGCGGCCGGTGCATCCACCGACCGCGTAGTTTCATATTTTCGAGTCGCGGAGCCACTGCTGGAACTCCCCCAGCGAGATGATCTCGCGGTCACATTTTTTCTTTTCTTCTCGGGCTTTCTCGCTCCACGCATAAAACTGCTCATCGGTGATGCGCCCGGCTTTGATCCACGCGAAGCGCTTTTTGTACTCCTTGCGGTACGCCTTGAAAATCGGGTCGTCGGTCTGTTTTTTCGTCCACTGCCGGAACGCGCCGATCTCGCGGCAGCGCTGCTCGCCGTACTTTACCGGGCGCTCGCAGTACTCCGCGCTCACACGCCCGGTCTGCGGGAACCAGCGGCCGCAGTTCTTGCAGCGGCGCACGGTCACGCCGCGCTCGACGCAGCTTCGCAGCGAATAGTCGATCATGTCGCGCACGGCGGACGAGTATAAAACAGGCGCGCACCGGCCCGGCTCGACCGGTTCAAAACTCAGCGGGATTGGCTCAAATCGGAACAGCTCCGGATCTCTCGGCTGGTCGTGATGATAGTTTTTCGCCGCCTGTTTCTGCGGTTCACGCCCGGCGGAATCCACGTCCAGCACACATTCCAAAAACTTCTCGACCTGCTTCCTTGTCTCTGAAAACTGCTTTGCAAACTCCTTTAGATCCAAAGCAATCGCCTGAATCTCCGCTTGATCGAAGCCATTAACGGAAATGCAGCCGAAGCAGCGCGTATATAAAAGGCGAAAGTAAATGTGCTTCTCAGCCAGCATACCCAACTCCACCATCGCGGCTGTATGCGCTCCGAGGTCACTGCTTTCGACGAAGTGTTCCCAATTCACGCTGATGCGTTCCAGCATCGGCGTGATTTCTTTTTCATCCAATTCCAGAAACGTCAGCAGACTTTCCAAAAACGGAAGTTCTAACTGCTTGGACGGCAGCCCCTGCATTCCGAACGCATCATTTTCAAAGAACTCCTTCTCACCGGAGAAATACATCTTCGCATACCACATAGCTCTCACCTCAAATATGGACTAATTGTAAATTATAAATAAAATAGTCTTGACAAATATGTAGCTCTATGTTACCTTAAAATCAGAAAGCTGTCTAAATTATTTTATCATAGTCTAGCATCGCATAGACAGCTTGTCAACGAAAAGTTGCTTTGTACCTTGAAAATTTCACACCCATCTCCAAAGACGATACTCGCCGGGGAAGTATGCCGCGACGCTGCAAAAGCAGCCAGCGTACCAAGGCGAAGCCAACGCCGTGTGCGTCAACAAAAGGCCGCAGGGCAGGAACGGGTATGGAGGATGGTAACCGGAAAAGAAAAAAGCCGTCCGGCTGCTGCAACAGTCGGACGGCGCGCCGCGTTTCGGAAAACACGGACTGCAACTGTGTTCAGTCTAACAGAGGGGCCTCCGAAACGCAAGTTTTTTCTCTGAAATTTCTAAAATCAGTTGGAGGTAAAAAAAGACTTTGAACACATCGAGCATCAAAAATTTTGATGAGCTGCCGCTGTTTCTCAATGCGCAGCTCGTCTCCCGCACGCTGGGCGTATCGCCGTCAAGCGCCTACGAACTTCTGCATGAGGACGGCTTTCCGTCGCTGCGGATCGGCAGCCGGCTTGTCGTACCGAAGGAGCAGTTTCGTCTCTGGGTAGAGCGGCAGACGGGAGGCGCGCATGAGGAATAAGTATTACACGTCGCGCGATCCGATTAAAAACTACTTTCCTCTGCCGAATGAGGTTTTCGCCCTCGGTCTTTCACCGGGCGCGTTGGCGGTCTACAGCTATCTGATGTACATTGAGGATCGGACGACATATCAGTGCCATGCAAGCTACAAAACGATTGGTAAAGCCGTCAATATGAGCCCGAACACGGTACGCAAATATGTGACCGAGCTGGTCGAACGTGGCCTCATTCAAACGGAGCACACAAGCATCATCACGCAGGATGGCCGAAAGCAAAAGCTTGCCAAGCTGGACGCGGAATGCGAGCAGGAACGCATCCGAAAACGGCTGGAAGTGTTCCAACAGGCACAGCAGAAAACCACCTGTCCGCCCGCGTGAGCCGCGTGTCGCGGCTGTGTCCGATTTTCCGGGCACAGCCGGGCGCGTGCCCACCGGAAGCCCAAAACCGGACGTTGCGCCGCCGTGCGGGAGCGTTGCGGGAACGCCAAGCACAGAAGAAGGACACCTGCGGGCAATTTCGGATTGTGCCGCTTTCGCCGCCCAGCCGAGCGCGTACCCATCCAGCAGCAGAAAACCAGACGTTGCGCCGACGTGCGGGAGCGTTGCAGGAACGCCAAGAGCAGAAAAAGGACGTCTGCGAGCGAATTTCGGCAGAGGGAGAAGCCGCAAGCGGCAAAGCAGCCGGCTATGGATTTGTCAAGGGATAAAAATGCAGAAGAAATGAAATGGTCACCGCTGGAAATGGGCGCGGCAATGCAGGCTCACGGAGCGTGAGCAGGCGGATATGGGTGCGAAGCTTCTATGCGGCGGTCGGCAGAACAGGTTCATAGACCTTATGGTCACGCAGAATGGCAAAGATCACGGCAGTCATTTTCCTCGTCACATGACCGATGATCGTCATGTATTTGAGCCCTTCTGCGGTTTTCTTCTCGTAATATGCGCGGAACATGGGATCGCGCTGTACAGCGACCTGAGACGCCATCCAGATGCATCTGCGCAGATACGGAGAGCCACGTTTGGACATATGCGCGTGCGCAGCCTGGAACTCGCCGGACTGGTTGACAGACGGATCGACGCCAATATAGGCTGCGAGCTTGTCCGCAGAAGAAAAACGGGAGATATCTCCGACTTCGCTGAGAATGACGGCTCCAATGATCGGTCCAACGCCGGGAATCGTCGTGACCGTCGTATCAAAGCTCTGAAACAGTCTGGATATTTCTTTTTCCAGAGCGTCAGCCTTTCCGGAGAGCGACTGGATCTGGTCGAGCATCAGGAGAATCAGCGTGGAATACGCGCCGTCACAGTCTTCAACGCCGAAGCTGTTTCGTGCAAGCTCCCTGAGTTCACGCGCCTTCCACTCGCCGAAGTGACCATTGCTGCTGTTCCAGAGCAGCTCCGTCAGCTTATCCAGATGTGCGTTGGAAAGCTTTTGCGGCGTCGGATACTTTTTCAGGAGCGCCACGGATGACTTACAAAAAATCGTATCGAACTGCGCCTCGTACTCCGGAAAGACACGGTCGATCAGCGCGATCAGCTTTCGCTTGAGGTCACCGGCCATGTCGACCAGATAGAAGCGGTTCCGGCACAGCTCCTTCAGCGCCAGCAGACGATCCTGTGCAACATTGCTTTCGGCATAGCGCCCGAAGCGGATCAGCTCGGCGATGATGAAGGAATCTTTTGCATCTGTTTTGATCTTGCGGATGAACATATCCCGCATGGCGCTGGTCTGGATCGGGTTGAGCAGAATGACGTGGTAGCCGTCCTTGCGCAGCCGTGTAAAGAGCGCCAGCCAGTAATGCGCGGTGGACTCCATCGCAAATACGATCTGGCTTTTGATGTTCGTGTGTTTTCTGATTTTCTCCAGCATGAGATTGTACCCGGTGCAGTTGTTGCGGATAGAGAACGGGCGCTGAACGGTCTGACCGTCCGATGTGATCATGCAGACCTCGTGGCTGCGCTTGGCGACATCGATACCGACAATGAACATAACATACACCTCAACATAGATTTACAGACAGTCCTCATGGTCTTATGAGTCATACCCTGCTTCGATATCAGCGGAGAATCCCGCATCCGGCTCATAAATGAAAGCTCATAAGAGAGAGGTCCCACGCTGCCTAGAGCGGACGAGCGCCGCAAGGAGAAAAGAAGAGAACCTCTGTCTGCATGAGGATATTATATCATCGCGCATCTGCGCGCTGATAACGGCAAAGAAAAGAAGGGAAGAAAAGTCGTCTCATACGGCGGAGCCGAATGCTGCTTAAAGCGAATAAGTACCGCAAGGATAAAAAAGCGGACTGCCGCCAGAACGAGCTTGGAAGCCGCATTTTCATGGGAAGGGTTTTTGGCGATTATGCGGAATGTTTGCATTTTTATCCGAGTTTTTCCTATGGACGAATTATAGCAGGACAAAGCCGCGGGGTCGTGCGCGCCCCGCGGCGGTCACATCTGCCCGCGGTGCGGGCAGTTTCGGGGCTTTCGCGCAGGGGTTGTTGAGAGGGCAAAAATAGCCCCACTGGGGTCGGAAGCGCAAATAATCACGCTGTTTCAAGGAAAACAGCGGGGTCACACACAAAATTGGAGGGAAATTAGCATGGCAAACAGGAAAATTAAATTTCCGCTTTGGCTTATGCCGGAAACCAAGGCGACGGTCGAACGCCTCTAGTTCACCTGTGGTTGATCATGGTTGGTAAATAAGCAAAACACATAATACAAACAAAAACAGCTATCGACCGTTATTCCGTTTTCAAAAAATATCCCGAAGGCAAACAGAGACGCAGGATTCTTGACCCGACGCCTCTGTTGCTTTGCATGCTTATTTCACGATCTTCTCTTCAAATCTATGCAGGATTGCCGCGACCTCGCAGCGGAGGGCATTGCCGCCCGGATCAAGAATGCCGTCACCCTTGCCGTTGATAAGCCCTTCGGCGTTGGCCCATGCAAGCGGGGTGGAAGCCCAGACGCTAATCTTGTTGCTGTCGGTGAATCTAGAGAGGTCAGTCATCTTACTCACGTCGTAGCCCTTGAACTTTGCGTAGTTATAGAGGATCGTCGCCATTTGCTCGCGCGAGATGTCGTCCTCCGGGCCGAACTTGCCATTGCCATAACCCTCGATGATATGGTTTTCTACGGCCCATGAGATGGCCTTTTCGTAATACTTGCCACTCTCCACATCATCAAACGGTCTGGAATCGCTTGCTACAGGCTTTCCCTCCAGACGATAGAGAATCGTTACGATCATGCCTCTTGTTGTGTTAAGATAAGGGCTGAATGTGCCTTCACCTGTGCCGAGCATCAGGCCCTTTTCATAGACATATTGCACGTCATCCTTGAACCAGTCGTCCGCGCCGATGCTCACGCCATACCTTTTTTGAAGTTCCATTACATAATCTTGAAAGCGTGCTGAATCCTCTGGGGCAAAGCTAATGCAAATAAACTGTCCCGTTTCCTGATAAGTTGCAAAGAACATCTCAAATGTACCTGCGCCTCGCCCGTTTACTAGGATCGGAAGCGCCATTGGCTCAAGACTGACATCCGTAAGGTCATTTATCTGAACACAGTTTCTGATACATTCAAAAAGCACTTCCGCAGTTTCTTGCGTTTTGATGTCTATGCTTTCCAGATGGCCGTTACTAAATTTTAGGATGTCTGAGTCTCCAAAGTTAATTTCATTTTGAAGTTGTCGAATCACACCCTCGATAAAGAACTCCTTGATCTCGGGGTATAGTGAGCCGCTCCCTGTGAGATAAAGAAGGAACGCAAGGCTGTCCGTTTCGCTCAGAGTAAACTCGAGGATTTTTTTGTCTGCGGAATAATACAATTTTTCATTGTTTCCTGATATCTTATCTCCTACATACACGAGCGGGTACGCCAGTTCAGGAATGTCTTCAACCCGACACACCTCTGTCACATTCGTTAAATATGAGATGATTCTGTCGATAGTATATGGGCTGTCTGCGTGTATGCGAATAACTCTGCCGGTCGCCCAGTCTATATCCATTGGAATCGTTTCTGCACCATCTAGAGCCGTTTTCTGCTCCTCCAAATACGCAATTGCCGCAGCCATGTATTCTTCTTTGCCGGGGGCGTTCTTCTGATAAGCGTATACGCCGATTCCGGCGGCGAGCACAAAACCCAGAAGGATTGGGACTAATGTTTTTATTTTCACGCACTTTGCCTCCTCCTGTGCCAAAGAGTTAGGAGGTGCCCCCCTATCTCTTTGACAAAAACCTTTAATTCACGTACCTTTGAAGCACAATTTCTTCGGTTGTTTTGTTTCCACACCTATCATAGAGCTCGAATACCATTTTATGTTCGCCGGGCGTAAGCTCAAAATATATGCCAAAATCGGGGACATCCGACATATAGACATATTCACCGTCCAGCCAAACTTCAATTGTGTCTTTAGAGCATATTCCATGTAGGTAGATGCCTTCTTCGTATGTTTCAAACTCATTATTAAAGCTGATTTGAGGGGCCACAGTGTCCACTGTAACGTACATATACGTAATATTTGAGCAAAGGCCGTCCATCTTCCTAATACAAGTCCTCTTTGAAAACAGGACGCAGTACCCTGCGGTCAAGCTCTGTCTTTGCATCATTGAGGCTTTCTCCAATGCGGTTTGCACTGGCTTTGAGCTTCTGTGCGGCATCCTGCATGGATTCTTTGGTAATGCCAAAGTCCTCAGCATCGATTTTTCCGTTTCCATTTTTGTCAACGGCTTTGAGCACCGTACCCTGCGCCTTGACCGCTGCCTGTTTTGCTTTCGCTGCAAGATCCTTGATTGACGGTGAGAGCCGAGGTTCCCTGGCGGCATCATTCGGTTTGTTGCCCATATAGCATCCTCCTCATAGAACGTGTCATAACACGCCTTGCAAATTTCGCGAAACAAAACCGAGCGTGGGAAAAGCATTTTCTATATTATAGCAAACCGTGTTGCAGACCACAAGTCAAATAACCCACACAATCGACAAAAGCAAACCAAAATGATAACTTTCTGATAACTCTCCACGCGGGAGGTTGCTATTGTATCTCCCGCGTGGTAGTTGTTAGAGAAAAGACATGAAAGAAAGGAGCTCTGCATATGGGAAAACGGCGGCCATCCGGGGATGGGATGGTCAGAAAGCGCGACGATGGGCGCTGGGAGGGGCGCATCGTCGTGGGGCACAAGGCAAACGGCGACCCGATCTTCCGGCACGTCTACGCGAAGACGCAGAAGGCGCTGACGGAGAAGCTCCACCAGAGCATTGAATGCTATCAGGACGTGGAGCTGACCGAGGACAGCCACATGACGCTGGGCGAGTGGCTGGACCGCTGGCTTGCGGAATACAAGGACGGCACGATTCGTCCGGGCACGCTGGAAAATTACCGGAATTATATCGAAAACTACATCAAGCCGCAGCTCGGCGGCAAGCAGGTTTCGCTCATCACGACGCAGGACGTGCAGCGGATGTACCGGCGGCTGAAATCCGGCGGGCGCGTGCGCGAGGACGCGGAGGGCAGCAAACGGCTCTCCGACTCGACGGTGCGGCACATCCACACGATGCTGCACGGCGCGATGAAGGCTGCGGTGCAGGCGCACATCATTCCGAAAAATCCGACCGAGAACGCAACTGCGCCGAAGCTAAACTATAAGCCGATGCAGGTGCTAAGCGAGCAGGAGCTGGACACGTTCCTGCAAGCGGTTCAGAAGGACGATATCTGGCGGGATTTCTTCTACACGGAGCTTATGACCGGCCTGCGGCGCGGCGAGATCTGCGCGCTCATGTGGCGCGACTTCGACGCGAAGGCCGGGACGCTCGGAATCTCCCGGACGCTGCACAGCAAGGGACAGGAGGTCTACGCCCTCGGCGACACGAAAACGAGCCAGGGCAACCGCACGATCATCCTGCCGGAGAGCGTCGCGGCGCTGTTGCGGGCACGGAAGAAAAATTCTATCAGCCAATGGATTTTCCCGCAGCCGACCAGTCCGGAGCTGCCGATGAATCCGGGGACGGCATACCGGCGGCTTAAAACGCTGCTGGAGGAAGCGGGACTGCCGAGCATTCGCTTTCATGATCTTCGTCATACGTTCGCAACACACGCGCTCACCAGCGGCGTGGACGCGAAAACGCTGGCCGGGATTCTGGGACACACGAACGCCAGCTTCACGCTCGACACCTACACGCACGTCACGCCGGATATGCGCGAAGCCGCGGGCGGCATCGTCGGCGGCTTCATGGAGGACTTATTCGGAAAGGAGCTGAAGCCTTGGCAAAGAAGCGAAAAGCAGGCGACGGACTGATCCGTCAGCGCGCGGACGGGCGCTGGGAGGGGCGGTATGTCGTCGGCTACGATGATCACGGCTACCCGAAAACAAAGGCCGTCTTCGGCAAGAGCAAGCGCGAGTGCACCGAAAAGCTGGCGGCGCTCAAAGCGCAGCTCGGCGGCATTCCGTCGGACAAGCTGCGGCCGGAGATGCGCTTTGCCGACTGGCTGGATTACTGGTACGAAACGCACTGCAAGCCGAACATCCGCACCTCGACGCAGTCCGGCTATGAAGACCGCATCCGCCTGCACATCAAGCCGGAGCTGGGCGAAATTCCGCTGAACAGGCTGACGCAGAACGACCTCCAGCAGTTTTACGCGCGGCTGAAAAAGAGCGGACGCAAGACGCGCACGGAGTATTATGGTGAGGGGCTGTCCGACCGTATGGTGCGGATGTGTCACGCGACCTGCCGCTCGGCGCTTCAAAGGGCTGTACAGGATGGACTTATCCGCACCAATCCCGCCGAGGGCTGCAAGCTGCCGCCTAAGAAAGCGCGCGAGATGCAGGTGCTGGCGCGGGATGAGTTGCAGCGATTTCTCATTCAGGCGCAAGCCGAAGGGTATTACGAACTGTTCCTGCTGGATCTGGCGACAGGCCTGCGGCGCGGGGAACTGCTGGCGCTGCAATGGAATGACCTCGATTTTGAAACAGGCGTCCTCACGATCAGCAAACAGGTCAGTCTCGTCCGGGGTAAGATCGTCATGAGCGTGCCGAAGACGAAAAGCTCCATCCGCAAGCTGGTTCTGCCGCCTGCCGTCGTGCAGGTGTTGAAAGAATACCGTGAAAGCAATCACTCCCGCTGGATGTTCCCGTCGCCGGTGCTGGAGGATCTGCCGCTCAACCCCGGTTCGGTCTACGACCGATTGCAGCTGATCTTGGAGCACGCAAACTGCAAACAGGTGCGTTTTCACGACCTCAGGCACACATTCGCAACGTTGGCGCTGCAAAATGGGATGGACGTGAAGACGCTCTCCGCCATGCTGGGACATGTGTCGGCGGCCACGACGCTGGACATTTACACGCACTCGACCTCTGATATGCAGCACGCCGCCGCGCGGAAGATCGACTGCGGCATCGGAAAGGCAGAACTTCCGGACGAGCCTGCGCCGCAGGCGAATACGCCTGCCATCGTCGATTTCCAGCCCTATATGGGCAAAGTCCGCAAGCCCGGCACGGGCTGCATCAGCCAGATCAACGACCACCTGTTTGAAGGCCGCTACTCCCCGACATGGATCGACGGCAAAAAGCACGCGCGGAATGTGTATGCGCATACGCGCGAGGAATGTGAGGAGAAGCTGAAGGTGCTAATCGCGGAGATGAAAGCGGAGTTGGCGGAGTTGAAACGGCAGAAAGGCGACAGGCATTGAACGGATGAACGGGATGCAGCCGTCCGGAATGCTCCGGATGGCTGCGATTGCGCTTTGGCAGATCGTTTGCTATAATGAAACTAATCGAAATTTATAAAGGAGAATATTGATGAAACTATTTTTATGTTCGCACTTTTCAAGTGTAGGAAGTCTGATAAAGGAAGAAATTGAAA
>OODJ01003054.1_pt1 | contig 10430 bp, 15 predicted proteins | sample 1671611 | NCBI WGS metagenome assembly OODJ01 (sample SAMN06348174, study PRJEB24527) | human gut metagenome | biome: human gut; feature: ankylosing spondylitis patient; material: feces | host: Homo sapiens | place: China | collected 2015-10 | reverse complement strand
CCGTTTTAACAGTCAAACAGATTGAGAGTGGTTATGGTGACAGATTTCCGTCACCATAACCATACTCCCAAACGGTTAGTAAGTCCAGCTGGAATGGAAAAGTTTACGAAACTTTATCAATCTCACTGCTAAGCAAATGCTTGATGTTTTCTTCGGCGGTGCGTTTACTGTTCCATGGAAAGATTGACCGGACAAGATACCGCATCCCGCCGATTTCATATTTTTTCTGCTGTGTGACTGCGGTATCGGTCAAAGTAAAACAGGATTCCCGCCTATGCCTGAGAACCATGCGGGAATCGTATGCGCTGTCCGCATCGGTGTATACGATCTCTTCCTGTATGATATTTTTGTTTTTGTTATCTTTCATAAATCTCTTTCCTCCTCCCAGCTGTTACATCCCGCCCATAACGGGACCGTGATTTTGTTCTTTTTTCTTTTTCTGCTGAGGCTGCTTCATGGTAGTGCAGTCCTCGATAGGATGCTCGTTATCAATTATGTCGGTGAGATAAGCCGCCAGATAAGCGGTATCAGCCAACACAGGAGACACACTGCCGAAGGCATCATACTGATCCAGAACAGTTTCTTCTCCATACGCTTCATCCGTTCTTTCTCCATTGAAAGACTGTTCGAGAAGCTCTCGCTCATTTTCCCAACCTGTTTCTCTGTGTCCGATATCGCCGTTTTCATTGATTTGATATATTCCGTAGCGGCTTTCTTCATCTCTGTCTGAAATTCCGTCACCGCTGCCTGACAATCCATATTGTTCTCGGTCAGTATATTGAGCTGATCGTTCATATACTGTACCAGTTCTTCTTTGGTTGTCAGTGTTTCCAATGTCTGCATCATCTCTACCAGCATATCGACCTGCGTTTTCTGTAAGCCAATCATTGCTTTCCAGTTCGGCTCGGTAACCGCTATACACGGCTCGGCTCTCGCCGCCATTTGTATCTGCTGTCTGGCTTGCTCTTTCAATTCCTGCGGTGATTTCCTTGCGTATCCTGAATTCATTTTCCATATTTCCTTTCAGATATTTTTCTTCATGCAATTTGTTGTCCCGGCACTTGAGACCATCGGGTGTGGTATAGGTGATATACTTTCGTTCGTCCACTTGACCGAGTATCCTTCCATCTCCATCAGCTCGATGAAATGCTCACGGCTGATTGCTTGATGCATCGCATCGTCTATTGCCATAGCGAGACGAAGTTTCCAGCTTTGACCGTTGTCTGCTGAGCGATACTCCCTATCTGACATCGGTTTTACTTTCTGTTTCTTGGGCTGTGGGGAGAGAACAGATAATCCATACTCCCTGATAAGTCGGTCAGATTCTTTCATCAACTGTTCTACCTCTTGCTCATTGATATGAAACTTTTTTCCTGTTTCTGTGTTCACGCTGTTCATCACAAAGTGGGAATGGATATGATCCCGGTCACAATGGGTGGAAACAACAATTTCAAATCCTTTCAGCTTTTCTGATTCCGAGGCAAACCTTAAAGCAATTTCGTGTGCTGTTTCGGGTGTAATCTTTTCTCCAACCGGAAACGACTGCACAAAATGATAGAACAGTCTGCCGTCCTCTTTGCCGTATAGCTTTTTGGTATTGAGGAACTCTGTATAGGCACTGGTTGGGGTGCAGTTAATACCGCTGACAAATTTCCTTCCGTTTGAAACTGTTTTCTTCTCCTGCATCGTGTAGTTCAGCACGAACCGCATTCCTGCGTTGCTCTGTGATTTTCGGTAATTGACAAAGTGTACGATTGCCATAATTATGATCTCTCCTTTCAAACGATTATTTCCAGCGCAGGACAGAAGCGAGCAGTTCGTAAATTCGTTTCAGTTCATCCTGCGTTTCGGAAAGATTTACGGTAGTAATCCTGCCTTGCCTCGAGAGAATGAGCAGTTGATTGAGATTGTTGCCGAGGCGTTTGACTTGCGTTACCACTTTGGATAAGCCTTGGAAATTGATGATTTCTTTTTGCGTTGCGGCGGTAATGACATAGTCGGTAATGCTCATTTTCGCTGCTTTTGCTTTTTCCCGTATAATCGCATCTTCCTCATCGGATATGCGAAAATTAAGTCTTTTCGTTTTCATAAGCGATTTACTCCTTTCGTCGTTAAAATTAAAGTTTCTTGGCTTACCTTCTTTTCAAAGAAGGCAAGTGGGTGCGGGCTTCTGCCCGTAAATTTTTGCGTCGGCGTACAGCCGTAGGCGATGCTTGCTCTCTTCCAAAAGGAGAGAAAAAACGTAACCCCACAGTATCTTTGTTGTGGATATTACAGCAGAGAAGAAAGATGTATAGAGGCGGCATATCTTCGTCCTGTTTCGCTCAAAAACTGCCCACAGTGGCTTATTAAATACTTGGTCGGGTGTTTGCTTTATTCTTGGCTTTGGGCGCAAATACGGCTTGCAATGTTACGATCTTCTTTTAAAGCACAGTCTGTATATATCCTTCTCTCTGCTGTAATAGATTCAGCTGAGTTTTGTTCTATGGGTTTTGTTACTGATAGGAATTTGTTACACTATCCTGACAGAATATTTACACTATTCCAAGAGGTTGGCAACATAGTAGAGATTGCTTGTCCTTGTTCCATCTTCACGATGTCTGCAAACCTTTTTTACAAGACCGATGTTGACAAGAGTTTCAATTGCAGAGTCAACTGTTTTCCGATCCATACAACATTCTTTTGCTATAAGCCTTCGGGACGGAAAACAGGTACGGGTATTATTATCGCTGTGCCGGATCAGACAGCAGTATACGATAAAGTCCCGCGGCTTCAGCCCGAGTTCAAAAATTCGGTTGGACACCATAAAGAAATTTCCTTTTTCTGATGCAATTATCCGGCACCATCTCCTTTGTGCATAAATAGATGTGAGGGGGCAATTACAGAAAGCATCAGACCAAAACAAAAAAGTGAAATCTATGCTCTGTGATTGTCCCCTCTATCTATAAGGACACTTAAAAGCGATTTGTAAACCAAATTTGAAAAAAGATGCAAAAAAATACAGGAGCCTATGTTTCCATAGACTCCCGCATCCGGTTTAACAGTTTTTTCAGCCGCTTGGAGACTGCCATCTTGCTGATTCCAAATTTCTTTCCGATTTGTTCCATCGTGTATTCCTGAAAGAAATACATCATGATCAAATCTCGTTCAGAATCAGAAAGTTTGGCAATCACGTCTTGCAGTTTTTGCAGCGTAAGGTTTCGGATAACGGCATCCAAAGTAGGATCAGGCTGAGAAGTGCCTGAAACATTTGCGAGCACTGTTTCGGAATCACTCTTACTAATGTGCCTGCGGTCGCTCCGCTTCTCAGACTCCTGTCTTTTTCTGTCGCTCTCCAGAAATTCTGCGCCCTCATAGGATACTGAAATTTTACTGTTCCCGTAAAGAATGGTCTTTTCCAAATGTGTTCCTTTCCGCCAATGGAAAGGTCACGGTTGGCAGCCGAAACAGCACCATTATTCTGTTGACTTCAAGGTTTCAGTCCTGAGTAGGCGTGGTTGCCTCAGGCGCATCCGAGAAATCTGAGGTCACACAGGCGTGACCTCATCGGCACATAAAATTTATTTATCACAGGCTTTCGCCTGATAACCGAAAGGAACTGACCTAATTATATCAGAACGTACGTTCTTTTTCAAGAGAAAGATTGGAAAAGTTTTTATATCGTTTATATTAAATCACTAATTTTAATTTCCTTATTTCTTTTCTTTTATAGATTTTTATGGTATACTGGAAATGATTATTTGGGAAAAGTGTTTTTAAGCTGATAAATTGATCGATTACAAAATCTGGGGGGAGATAAGACCATATGGTTGCTTTCGAGATTCTTTCTAAAGACAAACCAGACAAAGTATTACCATCACTTTTCAGAATACTGCACTCTAATATGAGCGTGATTGCTCCGACAGGAAACGATTATGAAAAGGATTATCATATATGGATTGATGCTGTCAGCCATGGACTTAAGCAGGATGCACGAAAGATTATTTTGATTTATGATGATGCTGAAATCATCGGATATTTTCAGTATTATGTCAATTCATCGACTTTCATGATGGAAGAAATCCAATTTAAAAAAGAGTATCAGGGAACAGGAATATTTCGGCTTTTATATTCGTATTTGTTTGAGATAATCCCGCAGGAAACATTATATGTGGAAGCGTATGCACATAAGCAGAATTCAAAATCTCAAAACATATTAAAGCATTTGGGGTTACGGATTGTAGGCGAAAGTACAAACGGTAACAGTTATCATTTTCGTGGTGATTGCCGCAAGGTTCTTAAAAGGTACGATGCCAGAGAACATTCTATTCAGACAATGTCACAGAGAATCAGCACAATCCTTTCCGATTCATCTCCGTCTATCTATCTGTACGGCTCGATTCCTCTTGGTGATTTTCGCCTTGGCTGGAGCGATATTGATATCTTAGTTTTGACGGATAAACAGATCACCGAAGAACAGGCTAAAAAGCTCGTCGGACTTCGACAAGTGATGCTCGAGAAAGAACCCGGAAATCCATATTACCGTTCCTTTGAAGGCGGAATGCTCACACTGGATGCGTTCCTTATCGGAAAGAAAGACTGCGTAGTTTACTGGGGCACCAGTAGCGAAAGAATTACCGATCATTATACGCTTGACAGTTTCGGTATGACAGAGCTGATCAAAAGCAGTATTTTGTTATACGGAAACGACATCCGCAATCAATTGAAGGCACCTGAGTTCAGTGAACTGTATGCCGACGTAAAGCGTCACTATGATACTATAAGAAAATATGCGCAAAAAACCGGGCGCAGCATCTACTCCTTTGGCTGGATACTGGATATTGCACGGTGCATCTATACCCTTCGCACCGGCAAAATCATTGCAAAGACCGATGCGGGCAAATGGGCGTTGGAAAACAATCTTTGTCCTGTCCCGGATGCACTAAAAACAGCGCTGAAGGTTCGCAAATCACCGTTGGAATTTAAGAAAGATAAGTCAACACTAGATTATGCAGGAATGCTCGGTGAACCGATACAGAAATTTGCGGATGTGTTGAAGCAGGAATTGAAAAGAAACGAGGTATAAAAATGCTATTTGGAATGCCAACCTTGATAGAGTTTAACACTATTGAAGAGTGTGCAGAACTTTGTAAAGAACTAAACTTAGATTTTATAGAAACAAGCATGAGCTTGCCCCAATATACAATTGATTCAATTAAGATATCGAAATTTAGGAGCATTGCAGACGAATACGGTATTTTTTATACCATTCATCTTGATGAAAATGTTAATTTCAGTGATTTCAATGCCTATGCTGCAGACGCAAGCAAAAGGTATATTACAGATACTGTGCAATTAGCAAAAAAACTTGACGTTCCTACAATCAATATATTTTCATCGAGGTGAACACTTTACCTTACCCGACAGAAAGATTGATCTGTATGCTGTATATAGAGATCGCTATATAAAAAGTATCTACTCTTTTAGGGATGTATGTGAAAACGCCATAGGTGATGCAGATATTAAAATTTGCATTGAGAACTGTAATGGTTGGCCGGATTTTCAGAAGGAAGCATTAGATATACTTCTTCAATCTCCGGTGTTTGGTTTGACTTTTGATATCGGTCATAATCACGGATGCGGAAATCTTGATGAGGCTTATATCATTGAGAATCAAGGGCATCTTTGCCATATGCATATGCACGATGCTTTAGGAAAGAAAAATCACTTAGCACTTGGTGCAGGAGAATTAGACCTTGATAGATACCTATCGCTGGCAGAAGATCAAAAGTGTCGTGTGGTATTGGAGACAAAAACAATTGAATGATTGAAGCAGTCAGTGAACTGGATGCGTCAAAAAGGTCGTATAAAATGAGTATTACCTATAAAAACAATAAAGATTTACCATGTGATCAGTTGTCAGCATTGTTTACTGCGGTAGGTTGGTCGGATGAAACAAAAGAAATGACACCTGAAATGCTTGCAAACTTTAACAAACCATTCATCCATTCTACTTTAGTGTTCTCCGCTTGGGATAAAGATAAACTGGTTGGTTGCGTTAGAGCATTAAGTGATACCATGTTTCGGTCAGTCATTTTCGATCTGGCCGTGTTACCGGAATATCAAAAGCGTGGGATCGGTTCTGAATTAGTTAGAAAGTGTATCGCTGTCTATCCAAATTCGGAATGGTCCCTTGAAACCATCCCTGAAAGAGTGAGTTTTTACGAAGGACTTGGATTTGAGATAAGCAACAGTTCTGTACTAAGGATTCCGTGTAAGTGGTTTTGAGCCACTATTTATAGCAATAAAGGAGGTTGAGTAATGATCGGATTGAAACGCGGAACAGTTCAGCTGTGTGAACACGAAAAAGAATGGGAAATCGAAGCTCAGAATACGATTGCCCGTCTGAAAGAAATTTTAGGTGATGTAATCAAAGACATTCAACACGTTGGCAGCACCTCTATTCTCACGATGAAAGCAAAGCCTATCATTGATATTGCGGTTGCGGTTGATGAATTTGATGATATCTTGGCTTACGAAAAAGAACTTAAAGATGCTGGCTTTTATTATCGTCCTAATGCACAGGCATCTCTTCGAGACCAGCTGTTGTTCGCTTGTGGAAACTTTTATGAAGGCACCGGAGATCTGCAGACGCATTTCATCCATGTTGTTTTAACAGGCAGTATGGACTGGATCAACTACATAAACTTCAGAGATTACCTTAACCGCACACCGTCAGTTGCAAAAGAGTATGAGGATCTAAAGGTGTCATTGGCTAAACAGGCCCCCATTGACAGTGGCAGAGAAAAATATCTCAAAGGTAAGCACGACTTTATCGTTTATACATTGCGAAAGGCACTGGTTAAATCGTATCTCGGTAAAACAGTGACTATTTCAATTGATAGACCTGTTGGAAGTGTTCACCCGAAACATGATGATATCATCTATCCCATCAACTATGGATTTATTCCCAAGGTGTTGGGTGGGGATGGTGAAGAGCTTGACGTTTATTTATTGGGTGTAGATATCCCTGTATCGGAATTCAACGGAAAAATAATCGGTATTGTCCATCGTCGCAACGATATTGAAGACAAGCTGGTAATGGCACCCGAGGGAATGAGCTTTACGGCAGAAGAAATCGCTGATGCTGTCAGGTTTCAGGAACAGTATTATGATAGTGAAATTGAAATTTTAAAAGAATAATTATTATTGTAATAAAGAGAGAGTAATGAAACATGAAACCTTTAATCAAACCGAAATGCTTACAACAAGGCGATAAAATAGCGGTTGTCAGTCCGTGCAACGGTTGGGCGGGCGACCCGGATATACTGTGGAAATACAATTTGGGTGTTTCCCATCTTCGGGAACTGGAGCTTGAAGTAATTGCTGCGCCTAATGCACTGAGAGGCTCTGATTATCTTCTGAAAAACCCAAAAGCAAGTGCCGAAGATATTATGTGGGCATTTGAAAATAAAGATATCCATGCGATTATTTGCTGTATCGGCGGCAATGACAGCATAAAGCTGATTCCATACATAGAACCGAAAAGTATTTCTCAAAACCCTAAAATTTTTATCGGATATTCCGATGTGATGAATCTTCACTTGCTGTGCTATCATTGTGGTCTGTCCTCTTTTTACGGAGACAATTTGCTGAATCCTATTGCTGATCAATCCGGTTGGCATGAATACAGCCGAAAGTGGTTTGTGAAAGCCTTGTTTGACACATCACCCATCGGTCAGATAACCTCTTCTCCGGATTGGACATTTGAACCACCCGATTATATCAATCCCGACTGTAAGCGAAATTATTATCCCAACAGTGGATACCAAAAGATACAAGGCAAGGGTATTGTACAAGGCAGACTGATAGGCGGACATACAGGGCTGATGGAGCTTGCGGGAACCTCTATCGAACTGACAACGGAAGATTTTGAACAAGCAATATTGTTTGTCGAAGATATTCCGGAATTTTTGATGAGGCGTCTGTGCAAAAATTTTTCTCTTATCTCGGGGAAAAAGGGGTTTTACAGAAGCTGAATGGTATCATTATCGGAAAAGTAAATGAAAACAGGTCTTTTGAAGAACGAGCAAAAATTATTCGCCGTGTGATTTCTGAGGAGTATTCCTGCTCTGTTCCCGTATTGTACGACCTGAATTTCGGGCATAGTTCACCGATGTTTGTACTGCCGTATGGAGCAATGGCGGAAATTGACTGTGAGAAAACCACTTTTTCTATTTTGGAGAGTGGTGTTACGGTATAATAAATAAGCACAAAAACCAGATAGTTGGATTTAGGCGATAAATACAGATTGGAGGAAGCGATGCCTTTTTATCACGGAAGCCCTGTCGGAGGATTAAACGAACTGAAACCGTATTTGTCGGAGCATGAAAAGCAATACATTTATTTTACACAGAATCCAATCGTGGCGCTTTTATACGCCGTACATCCTGTACCAAAGCCAATCAGTTATTATCCGTATGGTTTTGATAAAGACGGTACGATCCATTATTCGGAATATTATCAGAACGCTTTTTCCGATATTTACAAAGGCAAACAAGGGTATTTGTATGAATGCGATGACATTCCAAGCGTAGGAAACCCTACGCAGATTAACGGAGTCTTTGTCTGTGAGAATGCAGTAAAGGTTGACCGTGTGACAACGATTCCCAATCTGTTTGAACGTTTCATGGAATATCAGCAGCAGGGACTTTTCCGCATCAGACCGTTGGATACGATATCTGACAAGGAAATGCAGTCTGTCTATGACGATTTAAAGCAGACCATTCAAAAATACAATCTGAAGCAGTTTCCAGACAATTCCATGAGCCGGTTTCTCCGGAAACATTTTCCGGAAGTTTGGGAGAAGGAATAAAGATGAAAAATGTTATTATAGTTTGCGGATTGAACGGTGCAGGTAAAAGTACATTGGGAAAAGCTCTTGCCGAAAAATTGAATTGCCGATTTATTGACATGGAAGATATATATTTCCCAAAAGACGATCCTAATTATATGTATTCAAATCCCCGCCCCTTTGAGGAAGTGGAACGCATTCTGTTAAATATTATTTCAGAAAATGACAGCTTTGTTTTGGCGTCGGTTAAAGGAAATTTCAATAAGGATATTGTATCTCACTTCAAGTGCGCGGTTTACATCGAGGCTCCGAAAGAAACACGAATGAAAAGAGTGTATGAACGGTCATATAACAAATTCGGAGAAAGAATACTGGAAGGCGGAGATTTATACGAAAAAGAAAAGGCATTTTTCGACTTTGTTAAATCCAAAGATGAAAACACTGTTGAAGTTTGGCTGTCTTCGATATCTTGCCCGATTATCAGGGTTGATGGTACTTTACCGATAGAAAACAACGCAGAGTTGATTGCGGAAAAATTGGGTAATCCGTTTTGAATTAAGGGGAGAACATGGATGAATGCTATTGCATATTGCGGACTTGCATGCTGCGTCTGTTCAGAGAATAAAGATTGTATCGGTTGTCAGGACGGAGGCTGTGAAATCCACGGTTGGTGTAAGAACTATAACTGTTGTAAAGATAAAGGCTTAAATGGATGCTGGGAATGTGCCGAATTTCTATGTAGCGGTTCTATGCTTGACAAGCCACGCATCCGTGCTTTTGCGGAATTTGCAAGGCGATACGGTGCAGATGAATTGGAAAAATGTCTCCTCAGAAATAAGGAGAAAGGTATCGTATACCACTATGACGGACAGCTTGTGGGCGACTATGATAATTGCCAAACCGAGGATGAAATTATTGAAATGATTAGAAAAGGCGAGAAAAATAAACGCCCACGTCACTAATGTGTTACGTCAAATAAAGTAAGAGGAGTTGCCTGTTTTAAATGAATTTATTTGTTTTTTGACAATTTACCATGTGATATTGATATACATAACACAAGCCGTGGAGATAAAGATTTTAGAGAAGCGATTATAGGAAAGTGGAAATCCGGAGAAAAATATGTAATTAAGCTTTCGGACAATGATTTTACATTTGAAGAGAAAATTAAAATGTGGAAAAGATGTGCAGAAGAATATCGGAAATGCGGCTATTATTGCCCTGCTATTTTTTGTTCAAAAGAAGGTGATTTTCCGATCGTTCAATACAAAAATCATAATTGTGTGGTTTATGCGGAGGAATATTACAAATATCATGTAGCGGAGGAACGAAATAACCAGACTCATGAAAAACATGAGTTATCCCAAGATAAAATTAAAAAAGAAGCCTTTATAATGACTGCAAAAATTGCAGATAAAAGATTTGATTTTACTGAGTATCCGTCAGCATATTGTCTTTTTGATATATTTTCTCCAAGTGATACAGCCGATGAAGTTTTGGAAAATGCGTTAGAGTGGAAAAAATACGCACAAACACTCCCTTCTGAATTTCAAGAACAAATACAGAGAATATGGCAGAGATGGCTTGAGAACAGAAATGA
>OODJ01003052.1_pt1 | contig 10436 bp, 5 predicted proteins | sample 1671611 | NCBI WGS metagenome assembly OODJ01 (sample SAMN06348174, study PRJEB24527) | human gut metagenome | biome: human gut; feature: ankylosing spondylitis patient; material: feces | host: Homo sapiens | place: China | collected 2015-10 | reverse complement strand
ATCCATATTTCTGTCAATTAATGTTTTTTCTGTCTCTCCTGCACTGCCATAGTTCAAGGGATTATTAACACTGACCGGATTGCCAGGATCATAATTAGTGAATTCTCCTACAAGAGAAACCACTACAGGTTCGACCGCGCGTACACCCGTGGCTGTAAGATTTTCAAATTTTATTTGCTTCGGATCGTTTTTTTCAAAGCTAGTTGAAAAAGCAACTGTTTTCTTTGGATTTTCGCTCGATAAGGTCCCCACCGTCGGTTCATGACCTTGCACAGACACTCCAGAGCACATTCCAAAAGCTAATATCAAACTCAAAGCGCCGCTAATCAGACGCTTACATTTCTCTGTTACTGACATTCCGGTACCTCCTTTTCACCGCTGTTACCCCCAAATTCTTGCTCTTTCATTGAATTAAAATCTATTCTTAACCAACAGTCTCAGCTGTCACAACCGTGACACCGGTGCCGACGACAGCACCGTCAGCTGTGCCGCCCTGCAGCGCGGCAACTGCGGCCTTGATACCTTTGCAGCCCATCACGTCCGAGTTCTGGAGCATCGTCGCGTACAGGCAGCTTTGTTGATCTCACTGCGCTTCATAATAGCGCTCCTTTCCATTTAATTTCTATATTCAGTCTCCGCCAGACGGTCCTATTCTGTGCCGTGCGGAGACCGTACTGTCGTTATCAAAACTTCCGGAACGAACCCGGTTTTTTCTTGGCCCCGGACGGAAGATCCATCCGGGGCCGGATCATTACTGCTTAGGGAAGATCAATAGAAACTCTTGCGGAGGCTTCGAACATTCTGAGCAGAATGGCCGCGGCCTCGCTGCGCTTGATGGTGCTCGCGGAATGGAACGTGCCCTTCGCGTCGGAACCCGTCAGGATGCCCGCACGATAGAACTCGTAGATCTCAGCCGCGAACTTGTCGGTCGCCTTCACGTCGGGGATCGCGTTGTCCGCCACGGTGTTGATCGCCTTATAGGCTTCCTCCGCGCCGTGGAAGATGTGGACGAACTCGCCGCGCGTGACCGGTGCATTCATCTGCGCCTTGGTGTAATTCGCGTAGTCCTTCTCAATGATGCCGTTCACAACTGCGTAGTTGACGTAGCTGTCATACCAGTTCGCGCCGCCGTTTTTCAGGCTGACCTCGCCGGTGCGGTCGAGCTGATGCAGCGCCGCGGCCAGCTTGATGGTCTGCGCCACGGTCAGCGTTGCGTTCGGCTTGAACTCATTCGCCGTCACACCGTCGATCAGGTTGTTCTCCCAAGCGGCCTTGACGCTCGAATAGTACCAGCTGTCAGACGGAATATCCACGAACGGGAACTTGCTCAAGTTGGAACCGGCGTTCGGATTGAACGGTAGCTTTGCCGGTTCGCTCGGCGTCACAGGAATGATCGGCGTCGGCACAGGCGTCAGCTTCGGGATCGTGATATCGTCGTGATTCTTGATCTCTTCCGAGCCACCCTCATCCCAGAACCACTTGCCGCAGTCGCAGGTGTAGTAGGCCTTGCTGCCGGGGGCTTCTTCGGTTGCGGGCACGGCCTCGTGCTTGGTCAAATGATGTGTGTGGCCAAGCTCCGGGATTTCCTCGATCCTGATTGCGCCGCATTCCGAGCAGGTGAAGGTCTTCTGACCCTTTTCGGTTTCGGTCGCGGGCTTAGTGACAGTGCCTTCGCCCCATACGTGCTCGGCATAGCCGTCTTTGCCCGCATTGTCGGTCACAGTGCAGCCCTCTGCGGTGCATTCATGCCAATGATGCGTTTCATTATGCGTCCATCCCGAAGACCAGCTGTGCTCGTGTGAAGAAGAAGCTTCTGTGAAGCGGAACCAATCGACGTTTGCAACATAGGTCTTGCCGGTGTTGTTTTCGAAGTAGAGATAGACATCGTGCATACCCTTGGTGATCTCGGTCAGCTCACCGCTAAGTTCCACATAGTTGCTCCAGTTGCTTCCGGTCGCCGGGCAAGTCAATGTCGCGATCTCCTTGCCGTCCAGGCTGCCAAGGCGGATATGAATCTGGCCGCCGCCGGCATCTCTCTGCTGCGCAGCGTAGAAGAACGTTACTTTTTTCGCACCGTTCCCGGAGAAATAGACATTGGAATATTTGACCCAAGTGCCGCTTGCAACGCCGCCAATGTTGTTGCCGTCGTTGACAATTCTGCTGTCATGTGCATCTGTTTCAAACTTTGTAAATTCCTCAGCTTCGATGTTCTCGTACGCATTACGGAACTTCGCCTGCACAAGTTTGATGTTCAGGTCAAGCGCATCGTTTGCGTGATTGAAATCTCCGGTCGTCGCATTCGGATCATTCAAAGCCGTCTGCGCATTCTGAATTGCCTGATTGAGATCGTCCTTATGTGCAGCGTCATCTGCCAATCCTTCATAAACCTGCTGTGCTTCTTCGATTTTAGCCACCAGATCCTGGTAGGACTGAATATCATTGGATGCCTGCTCGAGCTGCGATTTTGCATCTTTCAGCGCATCCATCGTGGAATTGTAGTTCGTCGTCACTTTGTCCGCGTTGGAAATGGCGCTCCTCACAGAATTTTGGACCGCGGACGGCATGTTTGATGTGTCAACCTTCTTGATCGCATCAAGCTTTGTCCAAAGATCCTTCATCCCTTCGATCTCGCTCATGGCGTTTATCAGATTACGGCAGGCCTCCTTGATCTCGTCGTCCGTCTTGTCTTCCTTGCCCGCAACCGTTTGCGCTTTGCCAATAGCTGCGCCCATCAACGTCTCAAGCGGTGCGTAGCCGCCAGCGCCGAGAGCCTCCTTTGCTGTTATCGCTTCCGCGATCATTCCATCGAGAGCATCGGCGTTCAGCGCGGGCATTCCGGTGCTCATCAGCTCCAGCTCGCCCAACTGAATCTCGCTGTCGCTCTTGATATCCAGACGCACATAACGATATTGCACATAATCCGCGGCATTCGTCTTGAACGGCTTCGTATAGAGGCTCCATTCAAATGTCACATTTTCACGCTTGTCCGCTTCCGTCCAGGTCGAGCCGTCATTGGAAAGATAAAGCGTGAAGTTCTTCGGCGCGCTATCCTTGCCGCCGCTCGCAGAGGTCAGTGTATAGAGGCTGACAGCCTGCGGCTTTGCAAATGTGTAATAAAGCGAAATGATCCCATCCGTAGGCTTCAACGTTGCACTGGTCTTAGAATTGTTATCGAGCAGATTTTTGAGGTTCTCACCATCAGCACAATAAATGGAATCGCCGGAACTTAGCGTGGTCGGAACTTCTTCTGCAACCACAGCCGCACTGTTTGTGCGGTCCCGCAGCGGATCGGGGGTCTCGTTGCCTTTCGTCAAAGAATCGGGAACATCATTCTCACCCGTACCCCACGTGCCGGGCGTCTCCTGCATGTCAAAATGGAGCACAACATCTTCCGTCTCGAGCCGGTCGGTCAGATCCTTCTGCTTGATGGACGTCTTGCTGTAGGCTTCACCATTGATGGTAAGACCGCCAACATAAATATTTGTGCTGCTGTTATTCGGCGCCTCGATGATCAGATCGTGGCCGTTTTCATGATGGAGGGTAATCTTCTTGAACAGTGGCGAGCCGAAGACCAGTTCACCGCTGCCCATATTCAACGGATAGAAGCCCATGGCACTGAAGATAAACCATGCAGACATTTCACCGTTATCCTCATCACCGATGTATCCCTGACCGATGCGGCTGCCAACATAGCACTGCCGCAGTACCTGCCGAACTTTCTCCTGCGTACGATCAGGCCGACCGGCATAGAGATACATATATGGAATATGATGGGAAGGCTGGTTGCTGTGGCCATATTCGCCCATCTTGACTTCCTGCGCTTCCCTGCGCTCATGGATGCCCTGTCTTGCGCCTACAGTGTCCGTTTCCAATGTCGTCTCAAACAACTGATCCAGCTTTTTAGCCAGTGCATCACGGCCGCCGTAGAGGTTTGCCAGGCCCTGACCATCCTGCGGTACACTGCACGCCATATTCAGAGCCGTAGTTTCCGTGTAATCATCATGGAACGCAAACGGATCCACTTTGGATCTGGTCCAGGAGCCATCCGCATTCTTGGCCGCAAGCCATTTGTTTTCAACTCCGCCTCCGTCGCGGAAGAGGTTGACATAGTTTGTGGCACGGCTCTTATAATAGGTATATGCATCCATGTCGCTTAATTCTTTCGCCATGTTTGCAATACCGGCATCATTGATGTAGCCTTCAATGGACCATGAGAATTTCTGGCTGCCACCCGGCGTATAGCCAAGAAACAGGCCCTTATCAATGCCGTCACGACCGCCGGAGGCCCCCTTGAAATCCGACATGGAGGCATTCTTCAGTGCAGACTGATATGCAAGTTGCCACTGCTCGTCTGTCAGCGTTGCGCCGCGCAGCATGGCATCGGCAAAGATAACATCCGAGCTTGTACCGACCATGGAGTTCGTACCGGCCGGAGCAATCCAGCGCGGCATCCAGCCGCTGTCCTCGAAGTGATGAATCAGGCCCAGCAGCAACTCATTGTTCTGCTCCGGTGTGAACAGCGAATATGCTGCCCACGTCGTACGGTAGGTATCCCAGAATCCGTTGTTATAATAAAGCTTGCCGTCCTTCACCGTCTTGGTATACGGGCTCATGTACTGCCAGCCGTCTTCGTTGCCTTCGTCGGTTTTTTCGCCCATATTATTGGGATAGAGATACAAGCGATAGAGGCAGGAGTAGAACGTAATCAGCTGTTCTTCCGACGCACCTTCAATTTCAAACTGGCTCAGCTTGTCATTCCACAGCTTCTTTGCGGCAGCCTTGACAGCGTCAAACTCTCCGCTCAACTCCTGTTCAAGGTTTTTCTTTGCCTGCTCAGCACTGATAAAGGAAGTTGCCGCGCGCATCACGACCGTCTTCGTACCTTGTCCAAAGACTGCGCGGGTGCCATCGTCTGTGAACGCCTGATCAAAGGTGCCGTAAATGTACATCTTCGGCATCTGGTTGCTGTCCGCCTTTTTGTAACCGCTGAAGGACTGCGTAGCTGTATCAAATGCGAGGTCGGACACATCGCTGATATTGATGTACGGCGTCTGCGCGTTTTCCGGATAAGTGATGCGCGCGATCATGCCGTGATCGGTAGGAGACAGTTCCGTCCGGACACCGCTTGCAGGATTCGACGCACTCTGATTAAACTGTACGCTGAAATAGTAGGGCTTTGCCGTTACATTTTCCTGATCATAGATGGCGCGGCCATTTGCGGAGGTATTCACGCCGGGCATGAATCTCCACACAGACCGGTCTCCGACCCAGATCGACGGCTCATGGCTGCAGCGGAAACCTCTGATATAACCGGCATTATAGTCGAACATAGTATTGCCGGTGTCGTTTTCCGGTGCCCAGAAGTTGAAACCATGCGGCACTGCGACCATAGGCCCAGTGAGGCCTCTGGAGAAAAATGCACCGCCAAAGTTGTTTGTTCCGCGAAGAATGTAGGCATAGTCTACAAGAGACTCCTTGCTATAGTTCAGGGGGGCGACATTTTCAATCCGAATCGAATTCAGTGTTCCCTTGAAATCGCCGCCATCCGCTTTCAAGTCCGCGCTGTTTGCGTAGCCGATGTCGATTTCTTCGATCGTCCTGCCCTTCAGCGCGCCCAACTGGATCAGGATCTGGTTTTCCTGCGCATACAGCATGGCCTTGCCTTCGCCCTGGCTGTTCGGATTGGCGCGAACGCCATTCTCATCTTCCAGCTCTGTAGAACTCAGATAGGTTCCATCCGTGAATTTCAGATCCACTGCAAGATGCATGGAATAGAAATCGTAGTCATACTTATTGTTCGGCAGCGGCTGCTGCGGCGTAATATTATAAACCAGCCGCGTATTCTCCGTCACCGGAATGTTCAGACCTGTGTACAGGACGTTGTACACCTGCGCGCTTTGATTGCCTTCATGATGACCGCTGATGACCAGTTTGTCGTTTTCCAGCGTTGTCGTCATAGATGCATGTTCCGTGCGCGCTGCGTCCGTAGTTCCGGCAAAGCTGCCGTCCACAAGGCTCTTTGTTAAGCCGAAGCCGCTGAACTGGATCGTTCCCGGATTAGAGTTGAACTTCGTGATCTTCAGCTTGTAATGCTGATAGCCGGAACCTTCCGGAAGCTGGAAAACACGCATCTCATAGTTTTTCCATCCGGTCTGGTCGCTCTGCTTATCCAAAAGCGTCCACTCACCAGCCTGATCGTTCGTGCCATAAAGCTCCCAACTGTTCAGGGTGCGGCCAGGGTTTCCCTCGTCATCATTTGCACCGCTGATATAATAGTTGGAAGCCGTTGTCGGCGCATTATAATGGAATGTGAACTCTAGAGGTACCTTAACGCCGCCGGTTGCACAAAGCTTCGTGCTTGTACTTCCGTCGATCAGTGCGCTGACGTCCTCGGCAGAGTTGCCATATTTGAGCGTGGCATTCACCTCGACAGGAACATCCGCAAAATTTGAGAATTCTTCCTGCGTTTTGAATTGTGTCGAAAACAAGACCTTGTCTTCTTCGCCTGAAGCGGCTTTCTCCGCCGCCAAAACAGTGATCCCAGAGAAAAGGCTCAGCATCATCGCCATGCATAACAAGCAGCTGATCCATCTGGACGCTGTTTTATTTCGTTTCATGTGCAAATCCCTCCCAAAACCGAAGCTATGATTTGAGCATAAACATGTTGCAGAAAATACGGCAAGTAAAATCCTTGCCGTATTTTCTGACTTTCCGTTGGCAGTTGGTGCTTACTTCGTCACAACTGTAACACCGGTGTCGGTGACAGCGCCGTCAGCCGTGCCGCCCTGCAGCGCAGCAACCGCAGCCTTGACACCTTCGTAGCCCATCACGTCGGGGTTCTGAACCATCGTCGCATACAGGCAGCCTTCGTTGATCAGTTCCAGAACGTTGTCGGAGCTGTCGAAGCCAACGCCGACCACATCCGCGCCGCTCTCCTTGATCGCGTTGCCAACGCCGACCGTGGAGCCTTCGTTGCAGCCGAACACGCCAACACAGCCGTCAGCGATGAAGGCGGAGGCTGCGTCCTTCGAACGGGCCGCGTCGCCGTCGCAGTACTGGGATTCCTGAAGCTCGAACTTGGTACCCTCGAAAGCGGAGCGGAAGCCGTCGTCACGAGCAACGGTGGAAGCCGTCGCAGCATTGACGCTGACAACGCCGATCTTGCCTTCCGTGATGCCCTTCGCAGCCAGCTGGTCGATCATGGTCTGACCGGCAGTCTTACCGGCCGCGGTGTTGTCGGTGCTGAACGTCGCAACAGACGGCGTGAAGTTCGCCGGGGAATCGACGTAGACGATCTGCACGCCAGCCGCCGAGGCCTCCTTCAGCGCATCGTTGACCGCCTCGGGGCCGTTGGCCGCCAGAAGGATCGCGTTCGCGCCGTTGGCGACGGCGTTGTTGATCATCTCGATCTGCTTCGCATCGTCCTTCACGTCGGGCGCGGTCCACTGGTACTCCACGTTCCCGAGCTCTTCTGCTGCCTTCTTGCAGCCGGCGTCGATGTTGGTCCAATACTGGTCCATCTGGTCCATCGTGATCAGGAAGATCTTGTAGCTTTCGCTGCTCGCCGTATCTGCGGTGTCCTCCGCGGTGTTATCCGCGGTCTCGCCGGCCGTGCTGGTCGTTTCGCCGCTTGTCTTCGTCTCGTCCGCCGGCGCCGCCTTCTGTGCACACGCCGCCATTGCTGCGATCATCGCGATCGCCAGCAAAATCGCTAATACTTTTTTCATTTCTGTTCCTCCATTGTTTTTTTCATGAAAACGACAGACCGCCTTTCAGCCGTTTGCTCGGTTTCACTGTTAAAACTTTATCATTTTCCGCCCGATGCAAACAGGACAATTCTTCCGGCAAAGTGGGCAATCCTTCCTGAATTTTTGATGTCTTCGTAAAACTGCAACAATTTTACTTGCAAAATTTATGAAAAACAGCCAATGCTCACTGAGCATTGGCTGCCTTGAAAAATGGAAAATCATATTGTTCTGGCCGTTGCTTTACACGATACAAATCACATCGTATCCGAAGACATCCGGCCTGTCAGCCGTTCCCTTACTGAGTCAACAGGTGTCCATTTTTATAAATCAGCGTTCTTTCGGCCAACGGGAACGCGTCATAGATACCGACGATCAGAACGACCACCGCGATCTTTTTGTCAAGAAGGAGCTGTACCTGCCGCTCGATATGCTGCTGCAGCAGCACGTCATTCCCCCAAAATGGCTGCTCAAAAAATACCACACGAGGCTGCTGGAGCAGCACCCGCCGAAAGATCAGCGCATACTTCTCCTGTGCGTTCAGATCACGGATGTCTTTATCAAAAACCGCGCCAAGCTCCGGCGTCAGCTCGCGCTGCAGGCTGCGGTAAATGCTCCGCCGGCGAAGCCAACTGTCGATCTGCCGAGGCAGGCAAAACGTGAGATTCCGCAAATAGCTCATATCCTGAAACAGCATCATTTGTGAAGGATTTTCTGCAATATAGGCGACCCGCTGATCCCGCGCCATCGGCCGGTGGATCGGCTGTCCATCGATCAGAACTTTTCCGCCGAGCAGTGCGCTCTGTCCCGTAGCCAGTCGCCGCATTCCATCCAACAGCCGCCGGTCTTCCGTATGGATCGCGAGACATTCTCCGCTGTATACCGCAAGATCCACCTGTTTCAGCAGTGCCGTACTGACGCTGCTCAGGTTGAGACATATGCTCCCTCTTGACATGGCACTTCTCGGGGGAGACGATGTTGTGCCGGTAAACTGCTGCAGCAGCGCATGAATGTCTTCGCTGCCTCCGGATACCATTTCCTGAACCTTTACAACGCTCCCGTTATACATCACCGCTATGCGATCGCAAAGCCCGCAAAGTTCTTCGTAGCTGTTTGAGATGTAGATAAAGGCCATCCCACGAGATGCAAAATGGCGGATCGCATAGTGCAGCCGTCCGATATCTGTTCCCGCCAGAAAATGACTGATATTCCACAACAGGACAAGCCTCGCTCCGGATTCCCAGGCCTTGAGCAGTTCCACCATGCACCGTTCGAAGAGGCTCAGCTCCTCCACTTGCCGGTTGCATGGAATGTCTACGCCGACCGCCTGTTCGAGCTCCTGAAGCCGCCCGCGGAAGCTTTGCGTATGGAGCAGCCAGCGCCGCTCTACGCCGCTCAGCACAAAGACATTGTCCCCAACTGTCAGCCCATTGACCAGATGACTCTTCTGCTCAATGACGACAATCTCGTTCGGTGTAGTCCTGCTGTAGATATGGCTGTTGACCAGCCGTTCGCAGTAATAGACCCGCCCGAAGTGTACCGGTGTATTCGATTGCAGCAGCGACACCAACGATGATACACCATGCGCATTGAGCGCCATCAACCCCATGATCTCTCCGCTGAATATCTGCAGATTGAAACGCTCGAGCTGCATGATCCCGGACATCTGCATGCTCACATTGTCGAGCCGTAAAATCTCTGTTTTCATGCTCTGCCCTCATGCTTGGCCGGAAGCGTTACCGTGACATCTGTTCCGAGTCCGGGCGTGCTGCAGATGGTAATGCCATACTGCTCCCCAAACAAAAGACGGATACGGTTGTTCACATTCAGCAGCGCAATACCGGTGCCTCGCCCGCTGTCAATATAATCATAGGCTGTTCGGCACAGCTCTTCCTGAAGCTGGTGCAGTGTTTCCGGCTCCATCCCGACTCCGTTGTCGGAGATCCGCACGATCAGCCGTTTTTCCGTCAGTGTCAGCCGAACCGAGACTACACCGATCCCTATCTTTCGTTCCAGTCCATGAATAATTGCATTCTCCACAAGCGGCTGCATCGTCAGCTTTGGGATCTGACAATTCTGGATCCCCGGCTCCGGATCGTCGATCTCCAGGCGAAGCCGATCTCCGAACCGAAACTGCTGGATCGCAAAATATGTCTCAATATTCTCCAGTTCTTCGGTTACGCTAACAAGATTTTCAACCTTGCTGATGGTATACCGGAAAAACTTTGCCAAGTATTCTGTCATATCCGCCACGACATTGAGACCGCCCGCAACCGCCTCACTGCGGATCCCCTCCAGCGTATTATAAGTGAATTGTAAAGGAAATGTGGATTGATCTGGTTCTGCAGAGCAAGATACTGCGCCTGACGTTTGCTGACGCTCAGGAGCTTGCTGGTGTCCAACAGCGCCACGGCCTTTTTCAGCGCCATCTCGGTTCCCTTACTGAAATAACATTCCATGTGACATATGTCTGCGATGGTATAACCTGCGGCATAGAGCTGCATGACCTGTTCGTTTTTTTGAATGATCCGCAGACAGCGACGCAGAAAAACCCCACCCAGAACGCCAAGCAGTACAAACAGCGCCAGCACCGCCAGCCAGATACCGTGAGCGCCATGGCTCAGCAGCAAACAGCTGAACGCAAACAGCACCGTCAGAACGAACATCGCCAATATGATACGCAGCAGATCA
>OODJ01003049.1_pt1 | contig 10442 bp, 6 predicted proteins | sample 1671611 | NCBI WGS metagenome assembly OODJ01 (sample SAMN06348174, study PRJEB24527) | human gut metagenome | biome: human gut; feature: ankylosing spondylitis patient; material: feces | host: Homo sapiens | place: China | collected 2015-10 | reverse complement strand
CTGATACCGTCTGGATTGTGCTTTTCCTTTCTTTTTGTTCCCTTTAATTAGCCATGAACTGCTTAATTCCCTGGGATTTTGCACCCGGGTTGTCGTTTCCATAACCTTCCATCAGGTTGATTACGCCCCAGACACCAAGACCAGCACCGATTGCAACGACCAGTGTCTGAAGGATATTGATTGCACTGCTAAAAAAAGCCATAATCAAATGTATGAACAAACGCTTTTCTTATGGTCTGTAAGCGTTTGGCTCTACTCCTTTCCCTTTTATTCAGACCTTTTTGTATCCTTATCAGTAGTAGCAGGGTGCTCGAATTCTTTCTTTCATATCAGTCCTCACCTTCCTCAGCTTCAATCGCTGATACGTCTTCTTGTGTTACAGTTACTTCATACATTTCAAATTCTGTATCTTCGGACATCACCAGTCGGTGTGCCAGATACTTTTCGACATCAAACGCATTATTCTTATTAAAATCGGCAAGCTCTTTGTACCGTTTATGCTTTGTGATGTCATATTTGTTGCTTAAAAACGGCCGGACTCCACGAAGCTGTAAGATACATTTTTCTCCATCCATGACCGCCAGCTCATCTCTACTCATCAGTTCTTTTCCAGTCTTTTGATAATTCAGCCCATAGGACCGGTTGTTGCCTCTGGTGTCTGATGTGTTGTAAAGATCTATGGTTTCCTTTCCCAGGGTTTCTGATATTTCTTTCAGTGTGGAACTTTCCTTTCCACCCAGGAAAAGAACGGTGTCACAGTTACCCGTGATCGTCTCAGCCGCATCCTTATAGATTGTTTTCAGCTGAGATTGTGACTGCAGAATGATAGAAGCGGAGATTTCCCTGCTTCGGATCGTAGCAATCAATTTGTCGAATTTTGGGATCTGTCCGATATTGCTGAACTCATCAAGAAGCAGTCGTACATGATAGGGAAGCCTGCCTCCATGCTCATCATCCGCTTTATCACAAAGCAGGTTAAAGAGCTGGGTGTACATGATTGCTACCACAAAGTTGAATGTGTCATCTGTATCACTGATGATGACAAACATAGCTGTTCTCTGATCACCGATCATATCCAGTTCCATCTCGTCATAGGACATGATTTCTCTTAGTTCCTGAATATCAAATGGTGCAAGTCTGGCACCACAGGAAATCAAAATCGATTTTGCAGTTTTGCCGGCTGCAAGCTTGTACTTGCGATATTGCCTTACTGCAAAGTGTTCTGGATTTTCTGCTTCCAGCTCTTCAAACAATTCATCCACTGCATTTTTAAATTCTTCATCATCCTCCCTGGTCTCACTGGCATTGATAAATTCCAACAGAGTAGAAAAGTTCTGTTCTTCCTCTGGTGCCTCATACCAGATGTATCCGATCAGTGCAGAATACAAAAGACGTTCGGCCTTCACCCAGAAATCTTCAGTTGATTTTTCGCCTTCACCCTTGGTATTTGCGATAATGGTATTGACCAGCTTCAAGATGTCTTTTTCACTCCGGATATAATGGAACGGATTGTAATGCATGGACTTTTTAAAGTTGATCGTATTTAATACCTTGATCCGGTATCCTCCATTTACCAACATCTTCCCGCATTCGACGATAATCGTACCCTTCGGATCAGTGACCACATAGGATACGTGATCCGTCATCTGCATAAGGTTGGGCTTCACATAGAATCTTGTCTTACCAGATCCGGAACCACCGATGACGATCACATTCTTATTTCGGGCATACTTTGGTGCTTTTGGTCTGCTGTTCATGGTCAGACGTTCCGTTTCTGTGAGGATGACATTGTTTTCAAAGACCGGATCCATAAAGGGTTCGATATCTTTTCTGTTTCCCCATCTTGCAGATCCATATTCCACACCTTGCCGGAACTTCTTTGCATTTTTAGAACGATAGTAGACCACCAGCTTTAATGCACCTGCAACCAGAACACCTACTGTAAGATCCTGCAAAGCGATACTTGGCAGCCAGCTTAAAAATGCCAGTCGGAAATTGACTAACATCACGCCAAGTCTCTGAACCATGCTTTCTCCCAGACAATGCCGGTACAGCCAGGATCCTTTATCTGCTACATAGAAGATAAAGAAATATGGCAGATTTAAGATTACCAGCCGTTTGATCTGGACCTTCTGTAATTTCTCCCGCATCATCGTTCCTGACCTCTGGATTTTTGTCTCTGCTTCACACGCTGGCGGTGCTTTGCTTTTCTTTCTACAGATTTCTGCAGTTTCTTTCTGACAGATGGTTTCTTCACCTGTTTCTTTTTCAGTTCTACTCCGGCATATTCCCGGAAAGCCGCTGTCATCACATCCACGTCTTTTGCCTTAAAGAAGACCAGATATTTCGGTGGATCAGCACCGACTTCTTTCTTCAGGCTGTAATCAATGCCATATTTTCTTGCCACACGGTCAAAGGATTTGATATTTCCATCTGTGATCTTTAAGTTGGAAAGCTGTACTCCCTGTGCATTCAGCTGCTTGATGGTCTGCTTTCCATGTGGCTTTTTCTTTTCAATCTTTTTTCGGGCTTTTTCCCTTCCTTTCTCCTGAGCCCGTCCGGTCTTTTCTGCCATTTTCACCTGCGTTGCTTTCTGTTTCCTGCGGTTGTCCATTTCCAGGAACTTCCGAAGGGCTACTTTTAGCACACTGGCAGTGATCTTGACTCCCTGGATGCTCAGGCTGATCACTTTCTGATTTACTTCTTCCTGCAATTACCCACGTCCTTTCTTTCCTTTCATCTCAGAATAAAGACGGGCAATACAATATCCGATGCATGGAACATGTTTTCCATACGGACAGCCATCACATGGTGTTGTTTTTACTGCTTTTTTCTTTTCCGAAAGCAGATAGTGGCACTGTTTCAAGCTACAGCCTTTCTTTTTGCCTCCCCACCAGTAACAGTACTTGCAGGACCATGGCTTTTCTTCGCTGTACTTTCTTCCCTCAATAGCTGCATTTGGTTCTATGCTCAGATCTTTATTAGTCTTCATTCTGTTCTTCCTCTTTTCTCATGATTTCTGTCAGTTTTTTCTCTGCCTGACTTCCGGCAGCAATGAGACAATACAAAACTGTAAATATTGCCGCTGCTCCCAGAAGAGCAACAAAAATAATGATATTTCTCATGGTTTCTCCCATCTAAAAAAGCGTCCACAGATTCCTTTCGGTTTCCATGAACGCTCATTCTTATTTAATTAGTGTTTCTTTTTTCTCATAAATGCAAGGGCTCCTGTACCAGTCGCACCAATGCCGAGAAGCATAAACCACAGCCACAGATTGGTGTTATCCCCAGTCTTTGGTGAATCACTGACAGGTTTTCCACCTTCCGGTGTCTTTTCTGCCGGTTTTTCCTCATCCACCATGGTTACATGCTGTACTTCATCGGTATCCTTTACTTCGAATTCCACATCTTTTGCAACCAGATAGCCATCCGGTGCTGTTTCTTCACGGAGAGTGTATTTTCCGATCGGAAGCATTTCGATGTAATGTGCTTTCTCTGTACTGGTCCAGCTTTCCACAACTTTTCCCTCCTGATCAAGGATTGTGAGTTTTGCTCCCGGAAGTTCTTTTCCGGCGATATCCTGTTTGGAGATTTTCACCTTCGTCACATCATCCTTCATCTCAACTTTCTGCACATCGGCAGTATCTTTGATGGTGAACTTCACGCTTTCAGCTGTCACATAACCATCGGCCGGTTTTGTTTCAACCAGTGTGTATTCTTTTCCGACAGTCAGCTCACGGATCACATGTGCTTCTTTACCGGACGTCCATTCATCCACGATATTTCCATCAGCATCTACCACTTTCAGCTTACATCCTGGAAGTTCTTTTCCTGTTGTCAGACTGGATTTGGTAAATTCTACAATGGTTGGCTGATTCTCAAAGGTAAAATCATAGGTTACAGTCGGCTGATCCTCACCTGCATACTCAAACGTAAATTTCTTTACTTCATCGTTGGTTACGAATCCGTCTGGTGCATAGAGCTCTTTTACATAATAAGTTGCTCCTATTGGAAGATCTGCAACAAATGTGATCTTTCCTTCTTCATCTGTAGATTTCAGCTCAATGATCTCATCGGCTTCGATCAGGACTTTACCAGTTGTCTCAGACTTAATGTCTTCTTTGGCAAATAATCCAAAGATAGCTCCTTCCAGTGTACGGTCAGAATCTTTTTCCTTCTTAAGTACACTGACTTCTACTCTCTGACGGTTGTTCTGCCAGTCTTTGTTATAGACTACAACCGGTGTATTCTGATCCACGTAAGTCAGATCTACATGACGGATCTCACCATCCAGTACATGACCGTAAGCAGTTCCTGTTTCCTTCACGTAGTATTTACCAAGTGGAAGATTTTCCAGTTTTGCAATTCCAGTTTCATCTGTCTTGATCGTTGCGATCAGTTCATCCTTTTTATAGTAATCGTCACTGACGCCATCGGCAGCCTTAATGTCTTCCTCAGCATAAACTTCAAACGTAACATCTGTCAGCTTTCCGGTTACATAGTTGAAAATGTGCTCCACCACACCTTTGACCTTATCGGCCAATGTAACAGAATCCAGGAATTCTCCCTTTTTGTTGATGATCAGTTCACCAACCGGTACCTCGTCCTTCATTTCCACTTTCTGAACCTCTCCGGTATCTTTAACTGTGAATGTCACATCATTGGCTACCAGATAACCATGCGGTGCAAATTCTTCATGGAGGGTATAAGTCTCACCCACTTTCAGATATTTGATCACATGCGGTGCATCTTTGGAAGATGTCCAGCTGTCTACCACATTTCCATCTTTATCCGTTACTTTCAGATAAGCTCCATCCAGTTCTACACCAGTTGTTGCATCTGATTTTGTGATCTCAACAGTTGTTGGCTGGTTCTTCTTTACGGATTTTAATGTTACTGTCTGTACATCCTGCCCCTGATAAGAAGCATCAAATCTCAGTACTTCATCAGAAGATACGAATCCATCCGGTGCTTTCAGTTCTTTTACATAATAGCTTCCAAGTGGAAGATCCAGCGTACATGCTGCCTGACCTTTTTCATCAGAAGTCATTTCCTGTAAAAGAGTATCTGCTTTGACGATCACTTTTCCATCTTTCGTCTGAATGTCTTTTGCATTGTAAATACCGAACACTGCTCCGGCTACTGTATTGCCTGTCTCAGCATCCTGTTTTTCGATAGTAATCGACACTTTCTGTCGTTCATCTGTGACAGAGATTTCTTTCTCGATCACTGCAGTATCCTGATCCGCATAAGCAAATTCGACATTTTCCGGCACGGTATTTAACACATAAGTGTCCGGTGCATTCTTCTCTTTAACATAGTACCTGCCAAGTGGAAGATTCTTTACGGTTGCATAACCATCTGCATCCGTTGTGACGGTTGCTACCAGTGCATCCTTTGCAAAATACAGATTTCTCTGTCCATCTGCATCTACCTGATGATCGGCAGTATAGATATCCTCTGCCGCATAGACTTCAAATTCAGCACCTGCAAGTCCAGCCATTTCATACTGGAAGTCCTTATCAAATCCCTTTAACACTTCACCCTGTTTATAGATCTTTAACTGACCTTTGACCGGGGCATTGGTATATTCCACATCAATGACTGCATCTCCTGTGACAGGATCAGTCAGATAAGCAGTATCTGTATCAACTGCAACTGTCACATAGTTTTTGGATATTGTGTACCCATCGGGTGCCGTCACTTCCTCAATCCTGTAGTTACCAGGTTTCAGATTCTTTGGCAGTACCAGGTATCCTTCCTCATTTGTGAAATAGGATTTGTGTACCGTTGGCTTCGGATAGGATGTTGTCTGTTCCACATATTTCTGATTATCCAGGTCGTATACCTTGAACTCAGTATTGGCCAGGAGTACAGATTTCTGTGTTTCTACATCCTTTTTGATGATCTTTAATTTTGCTTTGAATTCCTTATCCAAAAGCACTCGCCATGTCTGCGGTGTATCCGGATGATTCTCTGTGATCTTCACTACAAAATCATCAACCGGTGCATAGTTGTGTTTGCTTGTGGTTTCTCTTACCACATAAGTTCCATATGGAAGCGGAATCGATCTTGCATATCCTTTTTCATCGGTAAACATTTCTGTCTGGCCATCTGCAGTCAGCACAACTGGTCTTGCCGAATCAAAATCATAACTTCCATCTGCTTTTACTTTCAGATCACTGACAAGCCATGCTGAAAAACCGACTCCCTGCAGAAGATCTGCATCGGTCTTTCCGTTGTTTGCTGCCTTGATGATCTGAAATGGCTGTTTGATGACAGTTTCTTTACATACAGAAGTCCTTTCTACTGTCGGAACAGCAGCACCTTCGTAAGTACAGTCCACCTCATGTTCTGTCGGATCCAGTACGTATCCCACCGGAGCACTAAGCTCTTTCAGATAATACTTTCCAAGATAGAGATCCGATACAGAAGCTTCGCCATTCTTATCCGTTGTCAGGGATGTGATCAGGGTGTCTTTCTTATAGATTGTTCCGGTTCTTCCATCTGGATGAACAATGTCTTCCCTTGCATAAAGACCATATACCGCACCTTCCAGTGTTGCATCACCCTGTGCTGCATTCCCTGTCTCAGCATCCTGTTTTGCAATGTTGAGCTTTGCATTTACTCGTTTGTCTGTTACATTTTTGGTTGTTGTCTTTCCTATAGCAAGCGTCACGTTATAAGACTTTGTATCAATCTGATATCCTGTCGGAACAGAGATCTCTTTCAGATAAACAACTTCCTGTGTCTTTTCCATTGTAAGCTGAGAAGCACCATTCTGATCTGTTGCAGGCATCTCTGCAATCAGCTTTGTACATGCAGCATCGGAATAGATCCCGTACACCGCACCAGCCAGTGCATTGCCTGTATCCTGGTCTTTCTTTACAATGGATACTTTGCATTCTTTTGTCCAGGTTACTTTAAAATCCACATATTTCTCATTTCCGACACCTTCACCGAAAACAAGAGCCAGGTCCTGTGTCCCAGATCCTGTTGTGATCTTATAGGCTGAATATTCCTTATCAATACTTCCTTTCATCTTAGAAGAGAAAGTAGCACTGACATTTTCTGCCTGATTAAGTGGTGCTGTCAGATAGAACTTTGTACCACCGGAAATCTCCACATTAGCCCCTGCAGCACTTGTTTTTCCGGTTGTCACATTTACAAGTTTTACACCTTTCGGCAGCTTGAAAGTAACCGTCTGCAGTTTATCCGCTTTGAATGTTATCACACTTGTTCGCTGGCTGTTTCCTTCCACATAAGCCTTTACATTAGATTCGGAAAAGCTCATATCTACAGACGGAATGTCCGGCATATTTACACAATAATTGTAAAGCTCCATTGCCAGGTTCTTTCCTGTTGCATTAGTTCCGGATGCCCAGTCACTGGATCCATTTGCATAAGCTGCTGCAAGATGGGTAATGATGAATCTCTTTCCTGCCGGAAAATCCGGATGTTTCTCATCGAAGAAACCATTCTCATCACTTGCTTTTGTTCCGTAATAGCAGACCTTTGCAAGTGTCTTTCCATCGGCAAGTTTCTGGATCGTATAAGTTCCATTTCCCGGTCCTTTTTTCGATGGTTCAACACAGTATGCTGTCGCATTGATGCTTCCCCATTTCACATAATATGGACAAGTCAGATAAGAACCTAATCCATAGTCTGCGTAATAGTACCAGGAGCCGACTGTAACTGTGACTGATTTTGTTCCTGTTTCACCGGAAGCAAGCATCATTGGCATATCAAAAGTAATACTTTCTCCTGCTTCAAGATCTGCAAGAGCAACTTCCTGGTCAACAGCTTCCTGCATAACCTCTGAGAGTGTGATCCCTGTTTCCGGATCAACGGTCTCCTGATCCTCCGTTGCTTCGATTTCTGCATCAAATTCTTTTTCTGTCAGTTCTGTTTTGCTCTCCGTGTCAGCAGCATCAGTTTCCTCTGTAGACGAGTCAGCCTCCGAATCCTCTGTTTCTGTCTTATCGGAAGAACCAGCATCCTGATCAGAAGAACTTTCTGACTGCGAATCTTTCTGTTGATCCGCTTCTTTTACCACGATCTTTCGATTGATCTGGTAGGTTGGGTGATCCGTTGTCTGTGGTTCTACATAATAGACTGCCTTATAGGAATTGGCATAATCGGTAGAAAAATCATTCCCGTCCGTATCTTTTGCTTCCTGAAATATAACTTTTACTTTGCTGTCATCCTGGATCGTAAGACCGGTATAATCACTCTTTACATCGAAATTGTCTCCAACCTTGATCTCATAATCCTTTGCAGTTACCACTTCATCTTCATCCAACTGATCCTTGATCTCCTCATAATACGGAATCTTTTTTACAGATCCGGCATCATCAGAAGCATAGGCAACAGCGGGAGAGAGTACCGTCGATAGAACCGTTACTGCAGTCAGTAAACCGGACATCACCCTGCGTGCTTTCTTTTTCACGTTCATTCTCTTAAATCCTTCCTTTCTGATTTTTTTGTGTATGGTTATCTGTTAGTTTCTGCATATTATCTTTTATACGAAGATGATCGCCTCCTTTCCTGAAATTTGCGCTATTTGGGACAGTCAGCACAAGCTGAGATAACAGCACAAATATATGGCGGTACCTGTTTGTCACAAATACCGCCACATGATTTCTACTGTCATCCTCTTTTTAGATTCAGACATTTTATTTTGATTTAAGATTTAAGCGTTTTCCTGTTTTCTTTCCCGGATCCGTTCCTATATCAGTTTCCATCTCTGATACGTTTTCTTCTGGCAGACACGCAGCTTTTCGCTCTATGCATGTTCAAACCAAATATCACTCCGGGCAGGCTATTCATTTTTCAACGAATCATGAAAGCTTATCACAGCCTATAATGAAAATAGAGGATTGACCTCCACTACTTTTTTTACTTCCTGCCTTGTTTTACAATAGTTATTGACAGGATTAAGTTTGATTGTACCTTGGAGGATTTTCACCCCGTTTTTCAACGTAAATGTTTTGCCCTTGAGTACAGCATATTGTCGCATCTTTTACAGATAGCACGAGTAGCAAAGTCCATATTATCTCGGGCAAATCTCCTGTCAATTCTATTATAAAGGAGGCTGTCTGTATGAAAGATCTTTTAGAAATTTCCTGTGGTTTGGATATCCACAAAGAAAAAATTGTTGCATGTATCCTAACTGGTCCATTAGGTAAACCTACTCACTCTGAAATTCGTGAATTTACCACTTTAATTCCTGATATGCTTGCTTTACGAGACTGGATCATTTCAGAGAATTGCCATCATATTGCAATGGAAAGCACTGGCATTTATTGGATTCCAATTTACGAAATATTAGAAGATGCTTTCTCTGGAGATATCACTTTATTAGTTGTTAATGCCCGCCATATGAAGAACGTTCCTGGCAAAAAAACTGATATGCGTGATTCTGAATGGATTTCTACATTACTACGTGCAGGACTCCTTAATGCAAGTTTTATTCCAGAAAAAAGGATTCGTGAATTTCGTGATTTAAACCGTTATCGCAAGAGTATTATCCGCGATATTACTTCCCAGAAAAACAGGGTTGAAAAATTCCTGCAGAGTTCCGGTTTTCGTCTGTCTTCTTTTATTTCTGATATTTTTGGTGCTTCCGGCAGAAACATTATTCTACATTTGATGGAACATGGACAGATTGATAAAATATCTTTGGATTCTTATCTCAAAACAAAAACCAGAAAACGCATTGATGAAATCCTCATGTCTGTAAATGGGACTCTTTCAGAACATCAAAAATCTTTCTTAAAAATCCTCATGTGTCATTATGATTCCATGAAAGAGCATCTTATTGAAATTGAAACTCATCTTCAGGAAGATATGCTTCCATTCGCTTTACAAATTGAACAGTTAAATACTATCTATGGAATAAGTACAACTGCTTCCTGTGCAATCATTGCCGAAATCGGTACAGATATGAAACCATTTAAAACTGCAGAACACATCTGTTCATGGGCCGGTCTGTGTCCCGGCAATAACGAGAGTGCCGGAAAAAGAAAAAGTACCTCTATCACAAAAGGCAATCCTTATATAAAAAGTATGCTTTGTGAGATTGCCTGGGTAATTGCCGGCAAACGAAACACATATCTTTCAGCCTGGTATTGGAGAATCAAGCAGAAAAAAGGAGCCAGAAAAGCCATTGTTGCTCTTGCTCGTAAATTACTTGTTATCATTTATACAATGCTAAAACAAGGCACTAATTTTGATGAAAACTGTTTTGAAGTCAGGCGCAAAAACTGTGAGCAAAAACAACTTTCCCGTTATATACGAGAATTAGAAAAACATGGCTATACGGTTGAAGCTCAAGTATAATCCATCTTTTGTACAAATCATATTTCACTGCTGGCAGCCATTATTATGACTGCTTTATAGTGATGCTTTCATAATTGTTGAAAACATTTGTTGTCAAGGTT
>OODJ01003046.1_pt1 | contig 10453 bp, 5 predicted proteins | sample 1671611 | NCBI WGS metagenome assembly OODJ01 (sample SAMN06348174, study PRJEB24527) | human gut metagenome | biome: human gut; feature: ankylosing spondylitis patient; material: feces | host: Homo sapiens | place: China | collected 2015-10 | reverse complement strand
CTGCGTGGCCACCGGCACGAACGCCGGGGTGTGGATGTCGCCGTGGGGGGTGTGGATGATGCCGGTGCGTCCGTATCGCGCGCCGCCGCGGCCCTTGCCATCGGCCGCATCTGGCAGGCGGGTTTTCTGCTCGAAGTAGAACGCGTCGCGGCGGCCGGGCTTGCCGGGTTCCGCGCCGCGGGGATGCTCAATAAGGGTTTCGGTCGATGCCGCGCTGGTCGTGTTGCCTGCTGCGTCGTGCGTTGCGCGGGCTGCCGTGTTGGCCGCTGAGGTCTCGTGCGCCACCGCGCCGGTCTGTGGTTCGTTCAAGCTTGTCATGCTCTCAACTGTATGCGATAGCGCCGATTGCCGCGGTGGCGCCATCGGCGGTCGACGGTGGCATCGTATGGAGCAAACTGCCAAGCGATTCGATTGCTACTTTCAACAAACATTCAGGAAACTTCCAGAGCGAGTATCTTTACTCATAGATAGCAGTTCGAGCGGCACGATTGCTGATTTGTGAAATGCCGCGAGACGAATAAGGAGCGAAAATGGCTGAAGAGAACGACCAGAACGCCGTGCAGCCGCAGAATGACGAACAACAGACCGTGCCGATGCCGTCGGTTGATGCGGAACAGACGCAAACTTACGCAGGTGAGCCGTATGCTGCAGAGTCGGCTACCGAACCGATTGACGTGCAGGGCGGTATTGAGGATCAGCCGACGGCCGCCATGCCTGTTGCGAACGATGGCGCTTCGGCGGAATCCGCGGCTGCGGCGGGCGAACGTACCGTGGTTGGCGGTTCCACGCAGGATGCGCCGGCCCAGCAGTACCGTCCGGCACCGGAATATGGTGCGTACGGTCCCGTGCCGACGCAGCCGGCTGATGGCACCGCAGCCGCGAACGATACTGCGAATGGCGCGCCGAACATGCCCCCGCAGCCGCAATATGGCGCGTACGGGCAGGCTCCGCAGCAGCCGCAGCAGCGTCGCAATCCTTTCTTCGGGAATCCGTATGTGGGTGGAAATCAGCAGAACGATCAGCAGAATACGCAATCGAATAACGGCAATCCATTCATGAAGCCCGCTGCGCAAGGCGGTGCCAACGTGCCGCCAGCAGCGCCGAATACTCCCAATAACGGCAACCCGTTTGGGAATCCGAATAACGGTAATCCGTTCGGTGCCCCGCAGCAGAATGGCGCAGCAACCAAGCCGAAGTCCGCTTCCGGCGTGACCGGGCATGTGATGACCGGCGTGGTGGCGGCCCTCGTCTCCGCGGCATTGTGCCTCGGCGTCGGCTACGCGGCAATCACCAATGGATGGGTGACCGTACCCACCTCCAGCTCACTGACCAGCGTGAAGTCCAACACGTCCGGATCCGGTTCGGCGAAAGCCAAATCCGGCGAGGCCGCGGACTGGAGCGCGGTGGCGAAAGAAGTGTCCGATTCTGTGGTGTCCATTGACGTGGCAACCAGCGACGGCAGCGCCAAAGGCTCCGGTGCAATCATCAGCGACAAAGGCTACATCGTCACCAACAACCATGTGATTTCCGGCGCGAAGCAGATTCAAGTGACGCTCGCCAACGGCACCATCTACTCAGCGCAAATCGTCGGCACCGACACCACCACCGATCTGGCCGTAATCAAACTCGACAATCCGCCGAGCAATCTGAAAGCCGCGGAATTTGCCGATTCCGACAATCTTGCCGTGGGTGAATCCGTGATGGCCATCGGCAATCCGCTCGGCTACGATGACACCGCAACCGTCGGCATCGTTTCCGCGCTCAACCGCCCGGTGACCCTGATCCAGACCGACGCGGCCATCAACCCGGGCAACTCGGGCGGCGCCCTGGTGAATGAATACGGCCAGGTGATCGGCATCAACTCATCCATCGCATCCACCACAACGTCTTCCGGCACCGCCGGATCCATCGGCATCGGCTTCGCCATTCCGTCGAACCTTGTCAAGCGCGTGGCCAACGAAATCATCGACAATGGTTCCGTGAAGCATGTGGTGCTTGGCATCACCATCAAGAGCTCCTCGGTGGAAGCGGACGGTGTGACCCGCGGCTGCGCCCAGGTGCAGGCCGTGACCGACGGTGGCCCGGCGTCCAAGGCCGGCGTGAAGGCCGGCGACTCCATCGTGGCGTTCAACGGCAAGGCGGTGAACAACAACTATTCGCTGCTCGGCTACGTGCGCGCCTCCGCCATGAACGACAAGGTGACATTGACGGTCGTGCGCGACGGCAACACCATGGAGCTTGACGTGACACTCGACCAGGAGGAATCCCAAACGAACTCCTCCAACAGCCAGAACCAGCGGAACAACGGCAATGATGGCCAGAGCCAGAACGGCAATGGCAACGGTTACGGTAATGACGGCAACGGCAACGGAAATGGACAGAGCGACGGCAACGGTAGCAACGGCTACGGTGACGGTGGCGGCCTGTTCGACCCGTTCGGCCTGTGGTAAAGCGAGATGTTGATGCGGTGCGTGAATTGACGGACGCAAGTTGTTGCGGTGCGCAAGTCAAGACTGTTGGGCTGGCTAAAACGTTTCGCGACATGCGAACGGACGGAAGCCACCCGATAGGCTGACGGCGAAGACGCGGCTGGCACCACGAAATCGCAAGTACAACGAAAACCGCGAAAATCAACAAAAAGCAAGCCAAAAGAAGCATGCAATAAGGGCTGTGTGAGCAATCGCACAGCCCTTATTGCTGTATTGCGGCACAAAAATCGCAAATATTTGCTATGCTGAAAATATCTTTTTACGCCGTGTATCGATGGCTCGCGCGGGCGAGGCGCCGATGGGTTAACAAGGCGTCCGATACGAGCGTAAGGAGATTCTCATGCGTAGAATCATCGATATTTGCTGGCGACTGTGCAAACAGGTTCCGTTACTGCCGATTACCATTCTGTCCGCGATTCCGTTGGCATTGCTGGGGGAGTGGAAGCCGTGGGGCGAGGCTGCGTGGGATTCGTGGATTTCGCAAGTCGGCGTTGACGGGTTGAGTGCGTTCAATCCGGGCGTTGGGCAGTGGATTGTGATCGCGTTGGTTGCGTACACGATTGTGGTGACGGTACGCGGCATGATCGACGATCTGCGGCACGGGCATGTTGGCGTCGATCTGCTGGCGGTCGTCGCGATTGCGTCGACGGTCGCAGTGCAGGAATATTGGGCCGCATGGGCCGTGGTGCTGATGATCTCGTCAGGCGAGGCGATCGAGGAATTTGCGCAGTCAAAGGCCGAAAGCAACCTGACCGCGCTGATCGACGCGGCACCGCGAACCGCGCACGTGGTCGTGCTGCCCGGTATGCGGGGGCATGTGCACGCGTCGGGCAGCGAGCATACGGCCGACGTGACCGCCGACGGATTTCGTACTGTCAGAGTGTCCGATTCTGGAGAAACGGACAACCAAGACGGTGAAAAGCGTGCTTTTGCGTCTGAATCTCCAGAAACGGACACAAAAGGTGCTTCGCAAACGTATGATGCGGCTGGAGAGCGTTTCGAAACGGTCCCCGTTGATCAGGTACAGCTCGGCGACGTGATCCTGGTGTTGCCCGGCGAAACGGTGCCGGTCGACGGTGAGCTGCTGTCGGGCGTGGCCACGTTGGACCTAAGCAACATCAACGGCGAGCCCGTTCCCCGCGAAGTATATGCGGGCGCTCGCGTGATGTCCGGTGCGGTCAATGGCTCCACAACATTGACCATGCGCGCCACGCAACTTGCGCACGATTCGCAATACCAGAAGATCCTGGAGCTGGTCTCGTCGGCGCAAGAGGCGCGCCCCGCTGTCGTGAAGACCGCGGATATGCTTGCAGTGCCGTTTACCGTGCTTTCGCTTGCGATTGCTGGGATTGCATGGGCGATTTCCGGATTGCCGCTGCGATTTGCGCAAGTATTGGTGCTTGCTACGCCGTGTCCGCTGTTGATTGCCGCGCCGGTCGCATATGTGGCTGGAACCGGGCGACTTGCCAAAGCGGGAATCCTGATCAAAGCGCAGGATGTGCTGGAAAATCTAGGTCGCGTATCGCATATTTTCTTCGACAAAACCGGCACGCTCACCGTCAAGCAGCCGCAGGTCGTACGTGTAGAGAAGCCGTTTGAGACGAGTTCGCCGTTCAATGAGGACCATATTCTCATGATGGCCAGCGTGGTGGAAGGCTATTCGGTGCACATTCTGTCGAAAGGCATCGCGGCGGCCGGACGCAAGGCTATGGATGATTTGTATGCGCGGTATGCGGCGGGGCAGAGGCTGTGCGTCGAGCGCGATTTGCCGGGGCACGGGCGCGACTATCCGGTGGTGAAGAACATTGTAGAGGAGTCCGGCAAGGGTATATCCGGCGAAGTGAACGGGCATCAGGTGCGCGTGGGGCGGTTCGCATACGTGACGGCTGACGAATCCGGATTCACGCCGGTGCTGCATATGCCGGATGCGACGTATTACGTGTCCGATTCTGCCGAATCGGACAAACGGGAGACTCAGAATGCGCTGCGGATGTCCGATTCACCAGAAACGGACATCCAGAGGGCTAAAACGCGTGCTTACTTGTCCGATTCTCCAGAATCGGACACTATGGGAGTGAGGAACGGGGTGCCTGACGATGCGCAGCCTGCAGCCGCGCCCTCTACTTCCGCGTCCGTCGCAACCCAATCCGCCGCTCGCAAGCCTGAAACCGCAAACTCGCTGTTTGCCTCGCTCGCTCCTGACGAAATGGCTGCATACGTGGCGATTGACGGCCGTCTTGCCGCCCGCATCGTACTTCGTGACGTACCTCGCGAGAATGCGAAGCGTTCTTTGGCTCGCCTGCACGAGTTGGGTGTCAAGGAACTGTCCATGCTTACCGGCGACAAGGCTGCGTCCGCCCGCATCATCGCAAACGAAGTCGGTATCGACGACGTGCAGTCCGAACTGTTCCCTGAAGACAAGGTTGCCGCCGTCAAGAGCGCCACTGAATCCAAGCACCAGAAGCTGTCGTTGTGGAATCGCATCAAGCAACGCGTAACCGGCGAATCCAAGAATCGTCAAATCACCATGATGGTCGGTGACGGCGTCAACGACGCCCCCGTACTTGCGGTTGCCGATATCGGCATGGCCATGACCGACGGCACGTCCACCGCGGCTTCCGAATCTGCGCAAGTGGTCATCATGAATGACGACATTGCGTCCGTTCCGCGGGCCATCGCCATCGCGCGCCGCACGAAAAAGGTGATGTTGCAGGCGGTGCTGATCGGCCTCGGCCTTGCGATTATCGGCATGATCGCGGCCGCGTTCAATCTGATTCCCGTGGTTGTCGGTGCGTTCATGCAGGAAGCGATTGATGTTGTCAGCATTCTGTGGGCGCTCACCGTGCTTTTCGACCGTGGCGAATCAGCCTGATTGCGCCTCGAAACCCCGTATCTCGCCTATATATGGCAGATTTGGAGGTCTGTCAGCAAGTATTTCGCTTATATCTGGCAGGTCCATATGAGAAAACCGGACTTAGGGGGCGAGAATACACCCTCTAAGTCCGGTTTCTCAAAACAGCTCTGCCATACATAAGGCAGATAGCTCCGGACGAACTTCGGAATCTGCCATACATAAGGCATGTATAAGGCAGATTCGGAAGTTTTGGGATTGTTTACAGCGAGCTCGGGGAGATTTCTCCAGCGATCGATGTGTGCATCCACTTGCCGAAGTCGGCTCCGGTCACGCCTTGAGACAGCAGGAACATGATTTTCGCATACGTGGCTTCCAGCGTCATATCGCCAGATCCAATTGCGCCGGCGCGTGCGATCGCATCACCCGTCTCGTAATGGCCGAGCAGTACTTCCGCCTGCTGGCACTGCGATGCAATCACAACGGGAACGCCATCATGCAGCACGTCGGCAATCACGTCAGTCAGTCCAGGCTCGTCGCTTGGCACATTGCCGACGCCGTACGCACGCAACAAAACCGCTTCCGGCCGCGGCGTAAGCATCGCTTCCAACCGTGCCGCGGAAATGCCGGGTGCCATATCGATCACCGCAACATCATGGCGAGAGTAAGGCTGAGGCGACGTCCAACCGCAGCCAACCGCAGCGGAATCGCCCGCATACCAATGCCATGGCGTGCCAGTGCGTGCCAGCGGGCCGACGGAAGGCGCCGAAAAACCTTCAAATGCCCAGCTCGACGACTTGCTCACACGATTGCCCGCAAACAGGTGATGTCCAAAAAACAGTCCCACACCGTGGAATCGTCCGCTCATCGCGGCATTCAGCGCGCCCGTGACATTCGCAGTGGCGTCCGACTCGATCTTGCCAAGCGGATGCTGTGAACCCGTGAAAATCACCGGCTTGCCAAAATCAGTCAACGCATACGCAAGCGCGGCGCTCGAATAGCTCATCGTATCGGTGCCATGCAACACCACGAACGCGTCGGCATCATCGCGGTGCGCACGCAAATCGTCGACCATCGTCTGCCAATTGTCGGGAGTCGCATTCGACGAGTCGATAAGAGGATCAAGCTCGGTGAACGTGAACAGGCTCGCGTCCATGTGCGCGTCCTCCAGCAGACGGAACAGCCATCCGCGAGTGTCGGCGCCCGGAATCAGGCCGTTCGGCGAGTCAATCATGCCGATAGTGCCGCCGGTATATGTGATGTGAATGCGCATTGCCACCTTCTTACGATTGCCTGGTACTTAATAAGTACTTGCTTGCGATTCTGCGATTACTTGAATTACTTGCGATTGTACGTGCGCCTGCCGTACGTTGTTGCGTGCGATTGGTGCAGGCGTACGTTGGATGAGTTTGGCTGGATTCGACCTGATCTGACCTGATTTAGTGAGATCCGGCCAAATCCAGCTGAACTGCGATTTCGCGAAAGCTGGCCGCACCGACGTCATAATTGCTACCCCTGTGTGAATGCCGCATACATTATATGGACGGCTCTTTACCGTTTGTTGACATTCCGCTCATAGTGCGTCAGTGGCCACGGTCCGTGCCCCTCTTCCAACGCCAGGTTGTCCGATTCTGCAGAATCGGACAACCAAACACGTGTTTTGATTCCGGATGTCCGATTCTGGAGAAACGGACATCCAAACGTACGTTTTGGTGCCTTGCGTGTCCGATTCTGGAGAAACGGACAAAAAGACGTACATTTCGGTACTCTGAATGTCCGATTCTCCAGAATCGGACAAACGAGACAACCGAGACGTGACGGAAACGACATGACGGATGGGCATACGTGAGAAATTCCAAAGGACGAAACCGGAAGGCGAGGCGAAGAAGTCGTAAGAAAGTACATGAGCGCCCCTGTTGCAAATGCAGGGAATGCATTAGGCTAGAGCGCGTGACTGAAACTCATGAACTTCGTATTGCTGTAATCGGCGCCGGCCCTGCAGGCGTCTACTCCTCTGACATTTTCCTGCGCCAGTTGAAGAAGCTCGGCGAGGAGCTCGGCCTCGGCACTGCCGCCCGAATCGACCTGTTCGAAAAGCTGCCGGTGCCGTTCGGTCTGGTGCGCTACGGCGTGGCCCCCGATCATCCGTCCATCAAATTCATTGCGTCGGCACTCGAAAAGACGCTCGACAATCCGGACATCCACCTGTACTGCGACGTGGAATTCGGCAAGGACGTGACGCTCGACGAACTGCTCGAACGTTACGATGCCGTGCTGTTCGCCACCGGTGCCGTCGAAGACAAGCCGCTCGGACTGCCGGGCGCCGATCTGGACGGCGTGTACGGCGCAGCCAAGTTCGTGGAATGGTACGACGGTTATCCGACCGGCGCTCGCGAATGGCCGCTTGAAGCTGAGGAAGTCGCCGTGATCGGCGGCGGCAACGTGGCCATGGACGTGGCTCGCGAGCTCATGCGCAATGCCGATGATCTGAAGGAGCGCACCGACATTCCGGACAACGTATATGAGGGCATCAAGTCCAACAAGGCGCGTGTGCTTCACTTGTTCATCCGTCGCGGTGTGGCGCAGGCCAAGTTCTCCGTGCAGGAATTGCGTGAGATGGAGAAGCTGCCGGGAGTGCAGCTGATCATCAACGAAGACGATTTCGATTTGGATGAAGACACGATTGAAGAGGCCGGCAAAGACAAGCTGACTCGTCAGATGGTCGAAGAGCTGTTCACGATTCGTGAGATGGCGGAAGACATGGAAGATGACGGTGACGTGGATTATGAGGGTAATCCGGCTGGCCGCAAATATTACGTGCACTTCAATTCCGCTCCGGTCGAAGTGTTGGGTGAGGACGGCAAGGTCGTTGGCATCCGTGTGGAAAAGACCGAGACATCGGCGGACGGCAAGATGAGCCGTACCGGCGAATTCGAAGAGTATCCGGTGCAGGCTGTGTACCATGCGATCGGCTACAAACCGGCCACCGCGCCGGGCATTGCGTACGACGAGCGTCATGCGCACTTGGCGAACGCGAACGGTGACGGTCGTATCACTACGGCCGCTGAAGCCACGGATGAAGTGCGCGAGCGTCTGTATGCGACCGGTTGGGCGAAGCGTGGTCCGGTTGGCCTGATCGGCTCCACCAAGTCCGACGCACTGCTGATCGTGACCAATATGCTGGAGGATTTGTCGAAGGCTGCTGAAGGCGGTCGTGTGGCTGCCGATCGTGATCCGGAGTCCATCGACCGGCTGCTGGAATCGCGCGGTGTCAAGCCGATCGACTTCGCTGGCTGGAAGAAGATCGATGCGTTCGAACGTGCCGAGGGTGCGAAGGAAGGCCGTGAGCACAAGAAGGTCATCGATCCGGAGCAGATGCGCGCCCTGGCTCACGCTTAAGGCGGGTGTTTGGGATCTGATCTGATAGGTCCCAGGTTTCTTTCATGCGTCTTGGATGTCCGATTCTGGAGAATCGGTCACCCAAGACGCATTTTTTATCCTGTGCTTGTCCGTTTCTGGTGAATCGGACATACAGTATGACGAAAAGCGTGCATGTGTGTCCGTTTCTGCAGAATCGGATATCCGGGGAGAAGCTGAGCATGCGAACTTCCGCAACTGCCCCCTAGTCCTTTCCGCAGTCCAGTCTCCAGCACATATCCAGCAAAAACTCAGGCTCCGTTTCTACGCTAGTGACCATGAACGGCAAATTGCGGGTGCATGGCCATTGCAATGGCTTGAAGACAACGCTGTTATTCGCGTTGATGTGGGGCGTCATCATGCTCATTTGGTGGGCGACCGGTGGCGGCCAGCGTACGCTTGGCATCTACATTCTCATCGGACTTGGCTCAACGTTCGCATCCTACTGGTTTTCCGACAAACTTGCGATCGCATCCATGCATGCGCGGGAGGTCAGCGAGCAGGAGGCGCCGGTACTGTACAAAATCGTGCGCGAGCTGTCTGCGAAGGCGGGCAAGCCGATGCCTCGTATCTATATCGCTCCGACCATGAGTCCCAATGCGTTCGCGACGGGACGTAATGAACGTCATGCGGCGGTCTGCTGCACGCAGGGTATTCTGCAGATGCTGAACGAACGCGAGATTCGCGGCGTACTTGGGCACGAGCTTATGCACGTGTACAATCATGACATTCTGACGTCCGCGATCGCTTCCGCAATGGCGACGGTCATTTCGTATCTTGGCTATTCGCTCATGTATTTCGGCGGCGGCAATTCGCGTGACGATCGCAATGGTTCATCTTCTAACGGTCTTGGATTGCTGGGTGTGCTGTTGAGCGCGATTCTTGCGCCGATTGCCGCTTCGCTTATTCAGATGGCGATTTCGCGTACGCGAGAATATGATGCCGACGAAGATGGTTCCATGCTTACGGAAGATCCGGAGGCGCTCGCGTCCGCATTGAATAAGATTTCGAACGGTGCTGAGGCGATGCCGATGCAGAAGACTGCCGGTACGCAGTCGGTTGCTGCGATGATGATTGCGAATCCGTTTTCTGCGGAAGGTTTTTCTCGCTTGTTTTCCACGCATCCGGCGACTGAGGATCGTATTGCCCGGTTGATGCAGATGAGTCAGGAGATGAAGGCGCGGGGCGTGCAGTCCGGCTATTTGGCTGGCGGTTATGCGACGAGCGGGTATGCTTCGGAGGATATTCGTCGGCAGAATGGGGGTGTCTCTGGTGCCGGCGCCGGTGCGGGTGCAGGGGGATACTCCGGTGGGGGCTATTCGCGAGATTATTCGCAGCATCCCGTGCAAGGCGGGTATGGTCGCTGATCGGCGGCGATTGCAATGGGCGCAGGTTGCGCAAGTCATGCGTGATTGCATAGGATTCCGCTGATTCTGACGCGAATTGTGTGTGTTTCCTGCGGTGATGTATTGCAGAATATTCTGATGTCATCTGATGAGTGACATTAATGCTGTTATGGTTGTTGCGCGTTGATTGATATGCGATTTGGCAAGTGGGTGACGGTATCGAATATCGGTTGATGGCCGTGAATCCTGCGAATGCATGCTAGACTAAATGATTGTGTCCAAAAGGCACATTTTTTGCGGATGTAGTTCATCGGTAGAACGAAAGCTTCCCAAGCTTTAAAGGCGGGTTC
>OODJ01003038.1_pt1 | contig 10467 bp, 9 predicted proteins | sample 1671611 | NCBI WGS metagenome assembly OODJ01 (sample SAMN06348174, study PRJEB24527) | human gut metagenome | biome: human gut; feature: ankylosing spondylitis patient; material: feces | host: Homo sapiens | place: China | collected 2015-10 | reverse complement strand
CGCTGGGCTTCACCATTGGCAAGGAGGACAGGCTGTACCATATCGACCCGGAGACAGCTCCCATCGTGCAGGAGATCTTCACCCGGTATGCCGATGGCGAACCGGCTGAGAAGATTGCCGCCTCCCTGAACGAGCGCGGCCTGCGTACCCGCACCGGGAAGCCGTTCGTGAAGAACAGCTTCTTCCAGATCTTCCGCAACCGCCGCTACATCGGCGAATACCGCTACAAGGACATCGTGACGCCGGGCGGCATTCCGGCCATTGTTGACAAGGACTTGTTCGACCGGGTGCAGCAGCGTTTCGAGCAAAACAAGATCGCCCACGGTCGGCCTGCAAAAGAGGATGTGAGCTATCTGCTGACGACCAAGCTGTTCTGTGGCAAGTGCGGCACCCTGATGGGCGGCGAAAGCGGCACCAGCCACATGGGAAACACCTACTATTACTACAAGTGCGGCAACGCCAAACGCCACGGCAAGGCGCACTGCGACCTGAAAGCCATCCGCAAGGAGCCTCTGGAGCGGTTCGTGGTGGACACTGCCATCAAGGTGATTTTCAGCGATGAAATCATCGAACAGCTGATAGATTTGGTCATGGAAGCCCAGCAGAAGGAGAACACCCGGCTGCCTGTCCTGAAAGACCAGCTCAGGGACACAGAGAAGCGGCTGGCAAACCTTCTGGAAGCCATTGAACAGGGCATCCTGACCCCGACCACCAAGCAGCGGTTGGACGAGCTGGAAGCCCGGAAAGAAGCCCTGAACACCAGCATTCTGGAAGAAGAGCTGAAAAAGCCCGTCCTGACCCGTGAGTGGATTCGGTTCTGGCTTGAAAAATTCCGCAAGGGTGACGTGGGCAGCACGGAACACCAGCGGCAGATCATTGATACCTTTGTCAACTCGGTCTACGTCTTTGATGACCGGGTCGTACTCAATTTCAACTTCACGGATGATGCCAAAACGGTCACCCGTGAGGAAGTGTTGGGTTCGAGTGCTATGGACAATGTTCCAGCATGCTGGGATCGAACTCGCTAGCCGGAATCACACGGTACCCGTGGCGCAGCAGCAGGTCGACAAAAACGCCGTTGCCCGCGGTGAGCGTACCGCTAAAGGTGCCATCGTAGACGTGACCCGTACCGCACGAGGGGCTGCGGTCCTGCAAAATGCACGCAACGATCTCGGACGGGCCGCCCGCCTGCTCGCACATATCGAGCGCGCGCTGAGCACCCTGGCGAAACTCGCGATCGACTGAGGTGCCCTCGCAGGTACGGACTTCGCCGTTCACAATCTCGGACGGCTTGCGCGGTGTGGGCAAGCCACCAAAAACCTCGGGGCACACCAAGAGAACCTCGGTCCCCGTTCGCTCGCAGGCCTCGACCAACGCGCGATGGTAATTGTCGAGCCCGTTATATTTGCAGCTCTCTCCCATCAAGCAGGCACTCACCACGATCTTCATTTGCATCTCCCTCAAGCAGAACGCCCCATTTGAGATGGACACTCAAATGGGGCGTTCGACACTGCGCAGGCAGCCTTACTGCTGCTTTGGCATCAGCGGATTCTCGCGCGTGAGGAGATTCATGAACTCCTCGCCCGTGATCGTCTCCTTCTTGTACAGATAACGAGCCAGCTCATGGAGCTTAAACTTGTTCTCCTTGAGGATCTGCAGGGCGCGGTCATGTGCGTCCTCGATCAGCTTGGCGACGATCGCGTCGACGCGCTCGGCCGTACCGGGGGCACAGGTGAGCGACGTGTCCTGGTTGAGGTAGGCATTCTGAACGGTACCGAGCGCCATCATGCCAAACTCTTCCGACATACCAAAGCGCGTCACCATGTTGCGGGCGAGCTTGGTGGCCTGCTCGATATCATTGGCCGCGCCAGTCGTCATCTCACCAAAGATGAGCTCCTCGGCAGCACGTCCGCCGCAGTAGACGGCGAGCTTGTCGAGCACCTCCTGGCGCGTGGTCAAGAAGCGCTCGTCCTCCTCGACCTGCATGGTGTAGCCCAGAGCACCGCTCGTACGCGGCACGATGGTGATCTTCGTAACCGGCGCAGAACCCTTCTGGCGGGCGGCAACGATGGCATGGCCGATCTCGTGATAGGACACGACCTGTTTCTCGTGGTCGGACAGAACCGTGGACTTACGCTGCTGGCCGGCGATGACGACCTCCACCGACTCCTCAAAGTCATCCTGAGTCGCGCGCTTGCGACCCTCGCGGACGGCGCGCAGGGCGCCCTCGTTGATGATGTTGGCCAGGTCGGCACCCGAGGCGCCAGGCGTGGCGCGGGCGATCGCGGTCAGGTCGATCGGCGGCTGCGTCTTCACGCTCTTGGCATGCAGCTCAAGAATGTTCTTACGTCCGGTCAAGTCGGGCAGCTCAACGGGGATGCGGCGGTCAAAACGACCGGGGCGCAACAGGGCGGGATCGAGGCTGTCGGGACGGTTGGTTGCGGCAAGCACAACGATACCCTTGTGGTTATCGAAGCCGTCCATCTCGGTCAGCAGCTGGTTGAGCGTCTGCTCGCGCTCGTCGTTGCCGCTAAAGCCACCGCCATCGCGCTTCTTGCCGATGGTATCGATCTCATCGATAAAGACGATGCACGGGGCCTTTTCCTTGGCCTGCTTAAACAGATCGCGAACCTTAGCGGCGCCGCGGCCAACGAACATCTCAACAAACTCAGAACCCGAAATGCTAAAGAACGGAACGCCCGCCTCACCGGCAACAGCCTTGGCGAGCAGGGTCTTACCGGTGCCCGGAGGGCCAACAAGGAGAGCGCCGCGCGGCAGCTTGGCGCCGATTTCCTCGTAGCGCTGCGGCTTTTCCAGAAAGTCAACGACCTCCTTGAGAGACTCCTTGGCCTCTTCCTGGCCGGCGACGTCCTTAAAGGTCACGCCCACGTCCTTGGAGGCGATCACGCGCGCGCCGGACTTACCCAGTCCGCCGCCGCCAAAACCGCCACCGCCAAAGTTCATCGACGGGCCGTCATCACCCATGGCCTTCTTCATGCGGCGGTTGAGCCACCAGCCAATCAGGAAGAAAATCGCCATGGGAAGAATGAGGGTGAGCAGGTAGTAGGTCATCAGGCCCGAGTTCTTATCGGGAACGACCGACTCAAGCGAAGCACCGGACTCAAGCACGCGATCGGTAAAGCCAGCGTCATTCGGCACACCGGTCGTCTTGTAGGCGATATTCTCGTCCTCGCCCTTCTTGGTGTAATAAATCGTGTAATCGTCCGTGTTGTACTCGACCTTGTCGACGCTCTTCTTATCGAGCGCTTTGACAAACGTCGAGTAATCGGTCTTCGTAATCTGCTGCGTGTGACCGATGTTGGGGAACAGAACGGTCGAGAGCACGAGGTAGACGACGAAGGCGATGAGCACGTAGAGGATCATATTCCGTCTACGTTTATTGTCATCCATCTCCATCTGCTTGAACTCCATCTACTGGGGTTGATAATGTTTTCTAGAATACCCAACCCGGACGGCGATAAACCGACGCCGGGCACGAAAGGACAGAGATGGCATCACTGGAAGTCGGCAAGGTACAAATCTATACGGGCGACGGCAAGGGCAAGACGACGGCTGCGCTGGGGCTCGCGCTGCGCGCCACGGGCTATGGACTTAACGTACTCATGCTTCAGTTTGCCAAGAAGCTGCACTGCGCCGAACATGACGCAGCTCCTCGATTGGGGCTACGCATCGTACAAGCCGACCGCGACACACCCGAAGCCTGTGCTGCACAGATCATGGAGCTGGCGCGCGAGCAGATATCACAGGTCGACGTTCTGATTTTGGATGAACTTGGCGAGGCCATGCGACGGGGCTTTGTGACGCGCGAAGATGTCGAAGCGTTGATCGCGATGAAACCAACCACCACGGAGCTCGTGCTGACCGGCCGCGGCCTGCTGCCCCTCGCCGACCTTGCCGACCTAGTTACCGAAATGCGCCCCGTCAAACACTACTTCGACGAAGGCCTCCTAGCCCGCCAAGGCATCGAATACTAGCCATTGCGGACGTCCCCAATGCCTAGGCAGTGGCGCGGCCTAGCCAGTTGCCGCTGTGATGGTAGACGGTGAACATCGCGGCGGTGATTACCCAGGTTACGGGGTAGACCAGCAGCAGATGCTCGAGCGAGGGGTCGAGCGGCATAATCGCGAACACCCACGCCACGCGGAGCACGACCGTGCCGAAGATCGTGAGCATCATAGGCTGGAAGCTCACGCCGGCGCCGCGGATGGAGCCGGACGCGTTTTCGATAATCGAGAAGATCGCGTAGAACGGCGCGATGAAATGAAGAATCGTCGTGGTGTAGGCCGAAATTGCGGCATCGTCGATAAACAGACGCGAAAGCGGGCCCGAGAATACCAACAGCACGGCAGACAGGCCACCGATAAGCACAAATGAAAGCACGAGCGACGTGTGGTATCCCTTTCGCATGCGATCGTAATTGCGCGCACCAAAGTTCTGCGCCGAGAACGTGGTGATCGACACGCCGAGCGCCTCGGTCACCATCCAGATAATGCCGTCCAGGCGGCCGGAAAGGCCCCAAGCGGTCGTGACATCGGCACCAAACGAGTTGACCGACACCTGAATCAAAACGTTGGAGATCGAATACGCCGCAGACTGAACGCCCAGCGGCAAACCGCACGATAGCATGCTCTTGCAGATACCGGGGTCAATACCGAGCTTTGAGAGCGAAAGACGCCACGCCCCCGGAGCGCGCATCATGCGGATCACAATCATCGTGGCATTGGTGCAGATAGTCAGCACGACCGCGATGCCGCAGCCCAGCGCTTCCATGTGCAGCACGGCGACAAAGAGAATGTCGAATGCCACATTGACGAAGCAGCCGGATGCAATAATAACCGCCGGACCGCGCGTGTCGCCCACGGCGCGCAACAGCGCCGTCCCCATATTGAGCAGCAGCGCCGCAAACATGGCGGCAAAGTAGCAACGGGCATAGGCCACACCCTCGGCCAGCAGCTCATGCGGTGTATTCATCAACACAAGCATCGGCTCGACAAACACCATGCCCAGAATGGAAATGACAATGCCGCCCACCAGCGCGAGCGTCATAGCCGTATGGACCGATCGGCTCAGGCGCTCGTCATCGTGCTGGCCAAAAAACTGGCCCGTAATGACCGCGCAGCCGGCACCGACGCCGACACAAAAGCCGATGCAGAGCTCCGTAAGCACCATCGTGGCCTGAATGCCACCCAGCGCGAGCTTGCCGCCAAACTGACCGACGATATAGGTACCGATAAGCGTGTATGCCTGCTGAAAGAACGAACTAAAAAAGATAGGGACGCACAGCGACAGTAGCTGCTGCCAAATAACGCCCTGCGTTACATCGATAGCCGTAGATTTCTTAGCCACACGCCCTCCCCACCAGCGTACGTCAAACAACAAAACGGCAATTTAAGACCAAAGCCAATACCAGCTTAGCACCGACCGGTATCGGCCGAAACGCCCCGAATCAGAGCCCAGTGCGAAATAATTGCCTAGTGATACAGCCCCGGCTGGTAGTGGTACTCGTTGCTCACATGCGGGCACAGCTGCCAAAAGGCAACAGCACTTGCCGCGGCCACGTTGAGCGAATCGACCCCATGCGCCATCGGAATACGCACAGCGCGGTCGCAGCCTGCAATGGTCTTGGCGCCCAAGCCAGCACCCTCGGTGCCCATAAAGATTGCCAGGCGGTCAATCTCCTGGAGCGCGGGATCGTCCAGCGACACCGAATCATCCGTCAGCGCCATGGCGACACACGAAAAGCCGGCATTGTGCAGCGCCGCCAGCCCATCATGCGGCCATACGCGCGCCTCGCTGCCAATGCGCGTCCAGGGCACCTGAAACACCGTGCCCATGCTCACGCGGGCCGAGCGACGGTACAGCGGATCGCAGCACGTAGGGCTCACCAAAATGCCATCGACGTTCAGCGCAGCCGCCGAGCGGAAAATCGCACCGACGTTGGTGTGGTCGACAATGCCCTCGAGCACGCACACGCGCACCGGGCGCTCCCCCGCCGCATCGACGACGCCACCCAAGAACTCGGCTACCGGAATCTGACGTGGACGACGGAATGCCGCGAGCGCACCGCGCGTCACATTGAAGCCCGTCAGCTGCTCCATAAGCTCCATGGAGGCAACGAACACAGGAACCGGACCCGCGCCCTCGCGCACAATCAGGCGCTCAAACAGCGGCATCATCTGGTCGAGCCAGCGCTCGCCCAAAAGAAAGCTCACCGGCTCGTATCCGGCGCGAACCGCACGCTCGATGACCTTGGCACTCTCGGCGATAAAAATGCCCTTCTGCGGCTCCAGCACGCAGCGAAGCTCACGCTCGGTCAGTCGCACGTAGGCATCGAGCCGCTCGTCCTCGAGAGAATCGATTCGCAGCACCTCAACGGCATCAGTCATAGCAGCCAGCCCGCACCCTTCTTTACAGCACATCTATACCAAACGAGGCGACGCTAAGCGCCGCCCCATGCATTCAAACAACCCGATGATACCGTTCACGCCAGACGATTTACGCCTCAACGCGACGATACGTCACGAACTCATAATCGACACCCTCGTCTCCCTCGCCCGAGGCAATCGTGGCAACACCGTCACGCCGCGCAATCTCCCACGCGGGATCGGCATCCAAATCGGGAAAGTACGTATCCACGTCATGCACGCAATGGTTATGCGTGACCTCGGCCTCGACGCAATACGGCAAAAACTGCCGATAGACATCGCCGCCGCCAATCACCCACGCAACGGGCTCATCGGCTACCGCGGCGAGCGCTTCGTCGATGCTATGCACCACGTCGACGCCCTCGGGAGCAAAGTCCTCATCGCGCGTGAGCACGATATTGCGGCGGTTCTTAAGCGGACGCCCGCCGGGAAAACTCAGCAGCGTCTTGCGTCCCATAATGACCGGGCAACCTTTGGTGCACGCCACAAAATGGCGCATATCGGAGCGATTGGACACGACCATGTCACCCTCGCACCCAATGCCCCAATCGTCACACACGGCGACAATAGCGGAAAGCTTGCACGTCATGCGCGTCACCTACACCGCGATGGGGATGTTCTTGACCTGCGGACCGTGCTCATAGCCCTCGACAATCAGATCATCGGTCGTAAACGCATAGAAATCATGCACATCGGGGTTGAGCGTTACCTTGGGCGCGGCAAACTGCGGACGCTCGATAAGCTCGCGGACGATATCGACATGACGGTCGTAAATGTGGGCATCGGCGATCACATGCAGCAGCTCGCCAGCGATCATATCGACCGACTGCGCGACCATCATCAGCAAAATGGCGTACTGGCACACATTCCAGTTGTTCGCGGCCAAAATGTCCTGGCTACGCTGGTTGAGAATCATGTTGAGCGTCGGTTTGTCATCCTGCGGGCGCTGCGTCACGTTATACGTCACGCTGTAGGCACACGGATACAGGTGCATCTCGGACAGGTCGCTAAACACATAGGTGTTCGTCATAATGCGGCGGCTGTACGGCGTGTTCTTAAGGTCGTACAGCACGCGATCCATCTGATCGAAGTCACCCTCGGCATAATGGCTCTTCTGCCCAATCTGATACCCGTAGGCCTTGCCGATGGAGCCGGTCTCGTCGGCCCACTCATCCCAAATATGGCTGTTGAGATCATGCACGTTATTGGACTTCTTTTGATAGATCCATAGGATCTCATCCATGGCAGATTTGAGGGCCGTACGACGCAGGGTAAGCGCCGGAAACTCCTCACGCAGGTCGTAGCGTGCCGTGACACCAAAGTTTTTAATGGTATAGGCAGGGGTGCCATCCTCCCACACAGGGCGGATCTTTTGGCCCTCGGTGGTGGTGCCATGGTCCAGAATATCGCGACACATGGTTACAAACTGTTGATCAGCCTTGCTCATTGACCCTCCTGTCAGTCGCCTAAAAGCGAGATTCATTGTATCCCAGGCACATGCGGCCCCACAGCCCAAACATATGCCTTCATTTTCTGGCATATGCCAGAAATTCCTTGCGTAAATCTGCGCGTTCGCTATTCTATTGTTGACATATGTCAGATAAGGAGCACGTATGGCAGGAAGACGCGAGAAACTGCGCCGCGTCGGGATCATCCCCGAATACCGCGGCTTTACCCCTGACGGCCTAGCCAGCGGAGACGCCATCGAGATGACGGTCGATGAGCTCGAAGTACTGCGCCTGTGCGACCTGGAAGGCCTCAATCAGGAGGCCGTCGCCCAGCAAATGGGCATCGCCCGCGCCACCGTGGCGGCCATCTGCAACCGCGCACATCGCAAGGTGGCAAACGCGCTGGTCAACGGGCGGGCGCTCGTCATCGAGGGCGGCAATATCGCGTACTCCCCCATCACCGCAACGACGGCCGCATGGCCAGCAAAGGAGGTCGACACCATGAGGGTGGCAACCACGTACGACAACGGCAACATCTTTATGCACTTTGGCCGCAGCGAGCAGTTCAAGATCTACGACATTCAGGATGGCAAGGTGCTCAGCGAGCAGGTCGTGGACACCGGCGGCACCGGTCACGGCGCGTTGGCGGGCCTGCTTGCCAACGGTGGCGTCGACACGCTCATCTGCGGCGGCATCGGCGCTGGCGCGCGGCTGGCGCTGGCGGAGGCTGGGATCCGGCTGTATCCGGGCGCGGAGGGCGGCGCGGACGACGCGGTCCGGGCGCTTTTGGCCGGGGCGCTCCATTACCAGCCGGACTATGTCTGCGGCCACCACAAGGACGAGCCGCCGCGCGTGTGCGGCAGCCATACCTGCTCTGCGGCCTGCTATCATGAAACATCGGAGGAACGGTCAGAATGAAACGAACGGATGCGCTCTATCAGAGCTTTGTAGAGATCCTGCGCGAGGAGCTCGTGCCCGCCATGGGCTGCACGGAGCCCATCGCCATCGCCTACGCCGCGGCGCAGGCCCGCGCCGTGCTCGGCAAGCGGCCGGAGCGGGTGCGGATCGAGGTCAGCGGAAATATCATCAAGAACGTCAAGAGCGTCGTCGTGCCGCATACGGGCTCGATGCACGGCATCGCCGCGGCGGCTGCCGCGGGCATCATCGCGGGCCGGGAGGAGAAGGAGCTGGAGGTCCTCAGCGAGGTCACCGACGAGCAGATCGAAACGGTCACCGACACGCTCTTGGAACTCGGACTCGACGAACTGAGTCTGAAACCGGTATGCAGCCTGAGCGGCGGGCAGAAACAGCTCGTGTTCATGGCGCAGGCCTTCGTGTTCCGTCCGCGAGTGCTGCTCGACGAACCGACAAGCGCGCTCGATCTGCGCCATCAGCTCGTCGTCATGGATCTGGCACGCAGGTACACGCGGCAAAGCGGGGCCGTCACGCTTTTCGTCGTGCACGATCTCATGCTGGCGTCGCGGTACGGCAACCGTCTTCTCATGCTCCATGAGGGGCGGATAAGAGCCTTTGATGCGGCCGAACGCGTGCTCATGCCGTACCTTCTCGGCGACGTGTACGACGTGGAGGCCTGCGTTGAGCGGACGCCGCCCGGTTTTTTGAACGTCATTCCCGTGCGGCCCCTGTGAGCGGAGTTGCGGCCTGCAACGGCAGGGACGGCGTTTGGGCAGAACGCCGCGTTCCGGCCGTCCTCTCCAGAGGAGAAGGCGGGGCGGCAGCGCGGAAAACAGGTGCGGGACACGGCGGCCGGACTGGTTTCCGGCACGGAGCCGTGCGTCCGCATCCGCACGAAACAGGATTCAGAGAGAAAGACATGACGGAACTTGAAGCGATACGACGATACTGGAACACGCGGGCGGAAGGCTACAGCCTGAAGACCGTGCATGATCTGCGGCACGCGGAAGCGTTCTGGCTGGAGAGACTGCGTCCTTTTCTTCCCGCGTCGGGCAGGCTGGACGTGCTGGATCTCGGCTGCGGGCCGGGATTCTTTTCTCTTCTGCTGGCCCGTCTGGGGCATGACGTGGTCGCCTTCGACTACTCGGAAGGGATGCTTGAGCGCGCCGCGCAGAACGCCGCCGACGCGGGCGTGACCATTGCGCTGCGGCAGGGCGATGCGCAGAATCTTCCCTTTGCCGACGCGTCGTTCGATTTCATCGTGTCCCGCAATCTGACGTGGAATCTTGAGCAGCCGGAAAGGGCTTATGCCGAATGGCTGCGCGTGCTGAGACCGGGCGGGCGGCTGGTCAACTTCGACGGCAATCACTACCGCCATTTTTACAGCGAAGCCTACGCGGCGGAGAAAAAGCAGCCCGACTACACGGACGGGCATGACCCGGATTTCATGCTCGGCGTCGATCCTGCGCCCATCAACGACATTGCGGCCCGACTGCCCCTGAGCCGGGTCGACCGGCCGCAGTGGGACATGGCAACCCTGCTTGAACTCGGCGCGCGATGCGTGAGCGCCGACGTGGAACGGCGGCACTTCACGGACGAAGCGGGAAACGCCGTGTCCATCATCAGGAATTTCGTGGTCTCGGCGCAGAAGGAGGCGT
>OODJ01003029.1_pt1 | contig 10488 bp, 8 predicted proteins | sample 1671611 | NCBI WGS metagenome assembly OODJ01 (sample SAMN06348174, study PRJEB24527) | human gut metagenome | biome: human gut; feature: ankylosing spondylitis patient; material: feces | host: Homo sapiens | place: China | collected 2015-10 | reverse complement strand
TGGTGAAATAGAAGAAATACGTTTTGCAGATAAAAGTTATACAGCTGTCTGTATTAAACGTGAGGGCAGAAAACCGATATTGTTCGAGCTGAATAAGGATACACCTGAGCAGGGCTTTTTCCTTTTTACCATTCAGAAAATACTGCCTGCTGTTTGCAAAACAAACAGCAAAGCGATAGCTAAAGAATTTGGAAATGAAGATGATTATTACAACAGAATTTACGAGGGGAATAATTAAAAATGGATATAAAAATAAGAAATATCTCTCCACAGGTCATAAGCGAGATAGACAAAATAGCCAAACAAGAGGGTGTTTCGCAAAACACCCTTTATAATAAAATCATTTCTGACTATGTCAAATACAAGGACGATTTTGTTATAAACATACTCCCTGCTATCGTTCGCTCGCTTGTAAACAGCGAGCTTGAACGCTTATCTGAGGGAGCAAAAACAACGATAAATAATGTGTATATTGCAGCACAAAAAATGATGAGTACAACAGAAAAAATCGAAAATCTGCTTACAGAAACGCTTAAAAATTCTGAAGAAAACTCAATTACAAATGATGAAATTTTGCGGATACTCGAAATAAACAGGGCGGTTTTGTTTACACAATAGAAATATATACAAATTATTACAGCAGCAAAAGTATATACTTTAGATATACTTTTACATAATAAGGGATATTTAATATATCCAAAAGATATATCAAGCAAAAAAGCGGATATAAAAATGATATATAATTGAAATGTCTACCAAAAAACGTATATCAAAAAGATATACTTATAAGTTGCATGGGGGTCATGGCAGCACACTTTAAACCTCGGTTTTACCGAGGTTTACAAACGGCGTGGGGGTCACGCCTTTATGCTCTTGAGCAACCGATTTTAACTTAGAGTAATAGAAATTAAATTCAAAATCAGAAAAGGACTGATAAAAATGCCTGTAAAAAAATTAATTACACTTACAGAGGAAAATTTTCAAAAACTGCAAGAGATACAACGCTTGCGAGGAATTACAACAACGAGCGGCTGCGTGACGGCATTGATAAATGACGCATACAATAGTGACCACGATAAAACCGCCGATGATACACAGCTGAGAGAGATCGCAGCAAATGTAGATAAACTGCTGATGATCGCACGAGAAAGCGAGAGTATGATATATCAGGAGCGTGACGGAGTCAACACGCTCCTGCATTTTTACGAGGTGCAGGAATACCAATCGGCAGACAAGCGACTGACAGACAGCAAGCCTCATAACGTGCTTAATAAGTCTGCTGAAAATTATCAGCAACTTGTGCACCGGCGATCGATTGACAAAGGTGTTTCGGCACTGCAAGATCAAGACAATGAGGAGAATGACACTGAATGACCCCAAATATATTTCATAAATGCGAATTCGTGTACAGCTGGCGTATAAGCGGTGACGGCGGCACTGTGCTGTTTGACTTTCTCAGTTATATGCTGCGTCCAGAGGCTTTCGAACCCAGCAAGCACGCTGATGAAATGGAATATGTATATTCGGAGTTCATACCAAACGAAAAGAGTCAGGCACAGGATATAAAAAAAGAACGATCCTATGGAGCGTTTACAAGCACTAAAGATAATTTGACCGCCGCTGATCTGGATAAGATACGGCAGCAGGAACGAGCAAGCCGTTCAGAGGGCTGCCCTAAGTATGCAGGTGTTATATCATTTGATAATGCATATCTGCGAAAAAATGATTTCATTGTAGGGAATATGCTAGACAGACAAGCACTTGTGGACGCTGCACGAAAAGGCATTAACGCTATGATAGATAAATCACAAAAGCTTGACGCCAACAACTGTTACTGGGTAGGTGCTATCCATGTAAACACAGGCAACGTGCACATACATTATCAGCTTGTGGAATATCACAGACTTGAGGACAGACGCATTACATACAAGAACAGAGGTCAAGACAAGGTTGAGCAGGCAGCATTAGACGAACTAAAAAGAGTAATGACACACTGCATTGACAAGAGCATAGCAGCACAAGAGCTTACAAGATTTCAAAGAGATGTACTTGCTCCGAGCATCAAAAGTGAATTTGCAGGAAGTATTCAAAAAATAAACGCACTTATCGACAAGCTTCCTGATGACCTAAAAAAGAGCGGCAATCAGTGGTGGTATGCAAAACAAAGTGAACCCATAAAAAACGAAATTCAGAGCTGCATACGGTCTGTAATATCTGAAAATCCCACATTAAGTATTATGTTCGACACATATCTCCATAAGCTTGACGAAATACAAGCAACGTTGTTTCGCAAAAGGTACGGACAAAATTCAAGGTGGGCAAATTATAAAGAAAACGAGCTTAATGGCAAAAACGGAGACGGCAAAGACGGATTTTATTCACGAGTCGGCAATTCGTTTCTGAACATCTGCCGAGAATACTATATGACAAAGGACAAGAACATACAGATCGACAACAACATCCCAGAGCCGAAAATGTATCTGTCTGAAAAAGCAAGCGATCCTGTGTCTGAGAAGTTGTGGAGTGACACCGGCATAAACAACATATCAGAAAAATCAGACGAGTATCTGCCTGAAAATGAAGATGAAGGTTTCTTAGTGTCTGCTGACATTTTGCAAGACAGCTATGATGAACCACAGGACACAAATATGTATCTGTCTGAAAATAAAAAAGATGATTTTGAGGATGCTATGCCTTATGACTCTTCAGAAAACTCTGATATCCCTGATGATTTGGAAATGTACCTATCTTCAAGAAATTATGATGAGTTGTATGAACCAAATGCTCCTGACTACAGCACGGATATTTTTCCGCAAGAGCCTGAAGCGTATCTGTCTGAAAATGATAAAAGCGATCAGGCAGTGGAACGTCTACGCATAGATTGGAGCAAGAACTATAAGCTTGCCCTCGACTATATGTACGGAAATGAACAGAACAAATCAGCAGTCATAAAGAAAGACCCCGAAAAAGCTTTTGAAATACTCTCAATAGAAAGCAAAAGCGGAAATATTATCGCAACATATGACATAGGCAAGCTTTATGACAGCCAAATGCTAAAATCCAATGACGGCGATACATTAAGTCAGCAATATTACAGCAAAGCCTTTGAAGATTTTCACAAGCTGCTGTCCATAGTAAGCATGAGTGATGACAAACGTGATAATTGGACAAAATCCTATCTCAACTATCGTATAGGTAAAATGTATGAATATGGTCTTGGCGTTACTCAAGACTATAACTCAGCTATAGAACATTATAAGCTGTCTGAAAACAAATATGCTTATTTTGCTCTCGGAAACATATACAACTACGGCTCTGGTGTTGAAACAGACTATGCCAAAGCATTTGACTATTATATGCACTCACTAAGCAGCAAAGGCGTAATGCCGTTCGCAAGTTATGCCGTAGGACAAGCTTATGAACTTGGACAAGGAGTAGAAAAAGACCTATCAAGTGCGCATAATTTTTACGCTGAAGCTTTAAAAGGTTTAGAGAAAGTATTCACGAAAAACCATGACGATAATATCAGCTACAAGATAGGTATGATGTATCTGAATGGCAAAGGAACGGATATAGACCTTGAATGTGCTGAAAAATATCTGCTGCTCTCGGCGGACTCCAATAACTATAAAGCACAATATATGCTCGGTAAGCTCTATCAGAGCGACAGCAAAAAAGATCTTCAAAAGGCTGAAAAAGTCCTGATAAATGGTGCTGAAAACGCACAGGATAAAACAGGATTGTGTGAATATAGTCTTGGCAAGCTGTATCTTTCACAAGAGAGATATGACAAGGCGGCATCATACTTAGAACGTTCAGCAGCAAAAGATAATTACTATGCAGCATACACTCTCGGAAAACTCTATCAGGAGCAATTTAACGATAATACACAGGCTGAGAAATACCTTCTTCAAGCTGCCGACCACAAAGACGATACTATGGGTATAGCAGCTTATCGCCTCGGCAAGCTGTATCTGTCTGATAATAACAGACGAAAAGCATTGCAGTATTTCACGAATGCCGCTGACAAAGATAGCATACCTGGAATGTATGCTGCAGGGAAAATTCTTCTTGATAGCAGAAAATCAACAGAAGTTTCAAAAGGAATACGCTACCTTTCATCAGCCGCCGATAAGGACTTTGAGCCTGCGATATACACTCTGGGCAAATATTATAGCTCATTCAATAATACAAAAGCTAAAGAATACCTTAAGCGTTCTGCGTTTGAATACAACGATCCAAATGCACAGTATATTCTTGGAAAAGTGTATCTGTCTGAAAATAAAGACGAAATGGCAGAAAAGTGCTTCCGTCAGTGCGCTTTAAACGGCAACAACAGTGGACAGCTCGCTTATGGTTTAATGCTGCTTCGTGACGGTCAAAAGAAAGCAGCATATCAATGGCTGAGAAAGTCAGCACGCTCAGGCAATGACATTGCTAAAAAGATAATAAGCGGTAAAAAAGCGGATATACCATTTGAGTTCAGACTTGCAGGCTGTATGCAGGCGCAGAGGACACTTCTTCATAAATCATCAAGTATGCTGCGCAACGCCCTTAAATCTGAAGAAGCAAAAACCGCACGTCTTATGAGAGAATTTGAGATCGAGCAGGAAATGGCGAAAGCAAAAGAACAATATCATAGCATATAAAGGGGAACTAATATGGATCTTGAAAAACTTAAGCGCATAAAAAATCTTATCATCGCAAAAATTCTTTTTGTATTTGGCTGGATCTATGATCTTGCTATGCGTATTTTAAATGCGGTGAATAAAACACCTATTGAAAAAGACAAAGACCGTCGAAATGTCAGAATAAAACAATTTGCAATAGCTACATCGATACTATATGTGATCTTTAACAGCATTTTCATCTATGTTATAAAGTCATTGAGAAGTATAAGCACCGTCAATGGCAGTGCAGATTATTCAAAAACGCACTTTATGCCGTGGAATATCATTGTTCCACCCGGATTTATGATGTTCATTTTTGAGTTGATTCTTTCTCTTATAGTTGGTCTGGGAATAACGGTAAAGCTGCATACACTCTACCGAATGAAAAATGACAGCAAGAACGTTAAGGGTGACAACAAGTTTATGGAGGACAACGAACTGTTAGATCATTTTCTGGCAGTGCCTATGGATAACATCACTTCAGCAGAAAAGGCAGGAATGCTCATAGGAGAAAGCAACGGCGTCTACTACATCGAACCGGGCACATACAACACAATGACCGTAGGTGCACCACGTTCCGGCAAGGGTGAATGCTACGTGCTGCCAAGCCTGAGGCTTATGGCGAATGCAAAAGAAAAGCCCTCTGTTATCGTTAATGATATGAAAGGCGAGCTGCTTGAACTGACCTATAAGGAATTTGCCAGAAACGGCTACAAGATAGTTACTCTTAACCTTATCGATACTGACCGATCTGATTGTTGGAATCCTCTACAACTTATCATTGACGAATATCTCGCTGCAAAACGAAGCGGAAGCAACGATCTTTCACAAACCTCTAAGCTTGTCAGCTCATTTGCCCACTGTCTTACAGATGATGTACAAAGCGAAGCAATATGGACAGACTCTGCAAGGTCACTTTTAAGCGCCTTGATATACTATTTTCTTGATAAAGGCTATGAAAAAGGTGATATGTCAAACGTTAATATGTACAGCATAACAACATTCTTTACTGAATTTGGCGTATACAATACGGTGATTGAGGACGAAAGCGGTAACAAAAAAGAAGTCAACGCACTTGATGAACTGTTCAATGCGCTGCCTGTGGGCTGTCTTGCAAGAACATCCTATTCAACGTCAAAGTTCTCCCAGGGTGATACACGTTCTTCAATATACACTGTTCTCTCCGCAGACCTTGAGATATTCATGACGGATATGGGCGTTCAAAAGCTGACATCTAAAAATGAAATAAACTTTGCTGACCTTATCAATGAAGATCAGCCTTGCATAATATATATGCTCGTTCCATATGAGGAAAAATCACGATACGTTATCGCCTCGATGTTCGCAGATCAGTCATTTTTGCACCTCGCAAAACAGGCAAGAAAGTATCCGGACGGAAAGCTGCCAAGGAAAATAGAGTATATGTATGACGAGTTCGGTCAAATGACAAAGCTTCCTGACCTCAGCAGCAAAATGAACGCTTCTCCAGGAGCTAATATTCTGTTCAATCTTTTTCTGCAGGACTATGGTCAGATCAAAAAGTATGATAAAGAAGAGGACGGCATAAAGGGTGCTTGCAATATTCAGATATACATACTCTCTCTTAACGGAAACACAAACAAAGCGTTTTCCGAAATGATAGGAAACGAGACCGTAAACTATCTTACATTCAGCGGAAGCCTGTATGGATTTTTAGATCACCAAGGTGAACGAGTTGACAGCAAGGCGCTGCTCGATACAACACAGCTCTCAAAGCTGCCGTTCGGCACTGCTATTGTCAAAAAAATGCGATGTGAACCAATAAAGACCAATATTACACCATATCATCTGCTAACTAACAAAATGCCACGCATACCTATAGACGAACTGCCGATAAAATCACGCAACATTGACCTTTCCGCAGCAATGTATCCATATGACGAGCTTTGGGACAGTCTGGGCGTAATAGGTTATCAGTACAGATTAGACAGCCTCAAAAAGACCGCTGAACGTGCTATGAATGACTACTATATGCAGCTAGGCAAGATAGATCAGATAAAGTCAGACGGCAGCACTGTGTCCGAAAGTATGTATAAGGCTGCACTTGAACTTGAGAAAAATGCCGGTGCGGCTCAACGGCAAGTCATAGAATATCAGCAACAGGTACAAAAGCTCAATGAGTTTCGTGCAAACGAGGCACGAAAGATCTTTGCAGAGGCATATGGAACAAGCGGCTCAGACGAAGAAGATGATTACACCGATCAGGACGAGCTCTATTTTCCGGGAGAATACCCGGACGATGGTCCGTATGTGGATATCACTGCCCTGCTATATAAGATCAACGGACTTGTAGGCAGCGAGCTTGGAGGATTTCTTTCAGATCAGAACTATGCCGCTGCAAGGGGCTACATAAAGAAAATACAGAAACGTCCTGATATACGCAGCAATTTTGTTGCCGATGAATGGACGGCACTGGAACAATACATAAATAACGAGGAATTGAAAAATGCGAATACCTAACAGCTTTGTTACACGTTTTACACAGGCATCAGACTTGAAGCTTGCCTGTGTATTCTATAGTCTTATTCACAAGAATACAAAAAGAAATCTGCTTGGCTATGAGATCACAGTCAAGCAGACGACTCTTGTGTCACTATGCGGCTTTTCGGTATCCACTGTCAAGCGTGCGGTAAGCTCACTGCTCAAGAGTGGGTTTATCAAGTCCCAGAAGCGCCAGACAAATGCTCCCGGCAAGCTCGGAACATATACATACACTATTGATGCCGTATCTACAGCTTCTAAATATTTCACCATGGATAAAAAGCTCATAAGCAGACTGAGCGGAAATGAATTCAGAGTTTATGCAATGTGCTGTAAGCTGGCTGACAGCTCGCACAAGAGCTTTTTCCAAAGCTATAATGATCTATCTCAGCTTCTGGACATGAGCCGTCAGGACGTTCTCAGGACGATAGAAAAGCTTGTAAAAGGCAAGTTCATTCGTAAAAAGAAAATCAGAACTCGTGTAGGTGATTTTACAGACAACACATATACTGTCTGCATATATGTTCATCACAGCAGAATAAAAAAAGCCTCCCGCCGTGCAAGCAGGAGGCAGGGCATTCATTGCTTTACAATGAACACACCCATTAAAAACACAAGTTCATTGTATAACAAAAGTTCGGCTTTGTCAATAGGTTTTAAGAAAAAAATGCGGCTTTTAGAGATTTTTTTCTTAAAAAGGGGTAGTGGGTAAAATGAACTGTCTATAACTGACCCATTCTTGATTATCTGTCTGAAATCAAATAATTGATTTTGGTTTATATACTTAGTTATTATCAAAGTTATTAAAGTGTGTTTTTGTTTTTTATGTGAAATTCGCTTTTTCTTTCAGACAGATATCAATTCAAGCTGTCAAAATGCCTGTTTTTGTAATATAATTAATTTATTATATCAAAAAAGGGGATCATTATGACTATCGAAGAACTAATTGACGAAAAAACAAAACTTGAAAAACTTGTGATACAGCTTGCAGGAGAAAACCAACAGCTTAAAGACAAGTTGTCGGCTAAAAAAGCTAGTGACACTCCGTTCGCCGATCTGCTTGAAACGTGGCTGCACAACAAAAAAATGTCTGTAAAAGCCAACACATATGAAGCTTACTGCACCCAGGTCAATCGCCACATTGTGCCGTATTTTCGCAGCAAGGGTACAATGCTTTCTCAACTCACGCCAGCAGTGCTTGAAGAATATTATTTCACAAAGCTTCAATCAGGCTTATCAGGCTCAACCATAAGGAAACATCATTCAAACATCAAGATGGCGCTGAAATTTGCCGTAAAGAACGGATTGACAGACCAAAATGCCGCACTTCTTGCAGAACTTCCCTCCTGCGACAAGTTCTGTGGTAACTTTCTCAACACAGAGCAATTTGATCTTGTTCTCAGCAAAATAAAACACACTGCAATTTACACACCTGTGTTTATAGCAGGAACAATGGGGCTTAGGCGCAGTGAAGTTCTGGGACTGCGTTGGTCGGATATCAATTTCGAGCAGCACACGATGTGCATTCAACATACTGTGGTCAAATGCGTCAAAAACCATAAAACTACGCTTATATTTTCAGACGTGCCTAAAACAAGGTCAAGCCGCCGCACACTTCCGCTGCCTGACAGTGTATACAGCTATTTGAAATGGCTCAAACACAAGCAGTGCTTGTCTTATGCAGCTAACAGGGGCAGCTATTCACGGCAATATTTACAATACATATGCGTTGATAGCAAGGGCATTCTTATACAGCCAGATGAACTTTCTGTCCGTTACATCAGACTAATGAACGAAATGCACCTCAGATGCCGCTTTCACGATCTTCGCCACACTTGCGCTTCCCTGCTCGTTCAGCATGGCGTTCCCATGAAAGCCGTATCTGCATGGCTTGGACACAGCAGTTTGGCAGTGACGAGCGATATCTACACTCACTTAACATTTCAGGAGAAGCTTAACGTTGCTAACACTATTGAAGATTACATGAAAGATGTGAATGTGTCACCGTGACACAAAAAAGCTTGACAAAAAAAACAAATTGATATATAATAAATATAGGATAAAACCTATATTGAAAGGAATACAAATGCAGGAATTTGAAATAATATTTTATGATAAAGAAGACGGCACTGAGCCAGCCAAAGAATTTTTATTAAGCCTTGACATAAAAATGAGAGCCAAAATGCTTAGGACTATTGAGATGCTACAGCATAATGGATATGAATTAAGAGAGCCATATTCCAAACCGATCGGTGATGGAATACTGGAGCTAAGAGCAAAAGTGGGGTCAAACATATCAAGGGTAATGTATTTCTTTGTAGTTGGCAGAAAAGCCATACTTACAAATGGATTTGTAAAGAAAACGCAGAAAACACCTAAGGAGGAAATCGAACTAGCAAAGACATATCGCTCAAATTACTTAAAACGCACTCAGAAAGGGGAATAGCACTATGACAAATTTTAATGATTTTCTTGATGAACAGTTAAAAGATCCTAAGCTCAAAGCGGAATATGACGCACTTGAACCTGAGTTCACAATAATTCAAACACTGATAGACGCTCGTAAAAAGAGCGGCATAACACAAAGTGAGCTTTCAAAGCTTACTGGCATTGCACAAGGCGATATAAGCAACATTGAAACAGGGAATGCCAATCCTTCAATAAAAACGCTTCAAAGACTTGCCGCCGCTTTAGGCAAAAAACTTAAAATAGAATTTGTATAAAAACTCCCTATGTGTCATCGTGACACATAGGGAGTTTTTATTTGCAATCAAACACTTGCACAGTATATCAACATACGAAATCGCTATATGAATTAAAATGTAAATCTTATCACTTCTGCATTTTTTAATTTTTGTTTCCATTTAGCAAAAAACTCCGTTTTGTAAAAACCTTCATTTTCCCACGTTTTATAAGCCTCAGTACAAAACGGAGAATTACTATGAAGGGGGTCTGTTGAATTCTTATATTCATCGGGAATCTCATAATAATATTCTTTTAAATCTATAATTGCAGGAGTTGCGTAATACGAATAAATCAAATCATACTTTAATTCAATTTTTAAAACATCAAAGGAAAAATCAAATAAGACATCACTAAACCATAAAGACAGCTTTTCATCTTCAATATTTAAGCGGCGGTGGCAGTTACGACAAGTGTTGTAGCACAAATAATCCTTGTCATTATACGTTAAATTGCCTTTATCATCATAGGACTCAGTTATAAATACGGGCATATCATACCCGAATTTGTCATGAAGATATTCATACAGATATGAAATCACCGGATTTGATTTATT
>OODJ01003027.1_pt1 | contig 10495 bp, 9 predicted proteins | sample 1671611 | NCBI WGS metagenome assembly OODJ01 (sample SAMN06348174, study PRJEB24527) | human gut metagenome | biome: human gut; feature: ankylosing spondylitis patient; material: feces | host: Homo sapiens | place: China | collected 2015-10 | reverse complement strand
TGCCCGCTCAGTGTAGAGGCCGATGCCCACATCGGCCCGGCAGATTGCACCGCGTTTTACGAAAATCTTCGGCGAATTCGCAGCTTCCCAACGGGCCGATGTGGGCATCGGCCCCTACTATACTGTGCGAATCCGCACTGCCTGCAAATATGGCGAAGCATATCCAGCGCCCCTTTTCTCCCCCCCACCAACTCAACCAATCAACCCCACAAAACAGAATTGGAGGAACGAATTATGAATTTTCCTGCTGAACTGAAGTATTCCCGCGACCACGAATGGGTCAAGATGCTGGACGAAACGACTGCTCTTGTCGGCATCACGGACTTTGCCCAGAGCGAACTGGGCGATCTGGTCTACGTCAATCTGCCCGAACCCGGCGACGAGGTGCTTGCGGGCGAAACGGCCTGTGATGTCGAATCCGTCAAGGCTGTGTCCGATGTTATGAGCCCCGTGACCGGCGTGATTGCCGAGGTCAACGAGGAACTGGACGATTCGCCGGAACTACTGAACTCCGACCCCTATGAGGCGTGGATCATGAAGATCGAGCGCATCACGGACTTCTCCGAACTTCTGAGTGCGGAGGAATATGAGGCGTTTACGAAGGAGGAACACTGATGGGCACATTTGTCCCGACGACAGCTGCGGAACGGGAGCAGATGCTGCGGACGATCGGTGCTTCATCCGTAGAAGAACTGTTCCGGGATGTGCCGCAGCAGATGTATCTGGATGGATATCTGAATCTGCCGCCCGGGAAGAGTGAACAGGAGACGTTTGAAGCTGTCTCGACGCTGGCGGAGCAGAATCATGTGTTCAAGACCTGCCTGCGCGGTGCGGGCAGCTACCGGCATTATATCCCGGCGGCGGTAAAAGCCATCGTGACCCGCGAGGAATTTGTGACGGCCTATACGCCCTATCAGGCCGAGATCAGTCAGGGCATTTTACAGGGAATTTTTGAATACCAGACTATGCTCTGCGAACTGACCGGTATGGACGTGTCCAACGCTGGCGTTTATGACGGCGGGACTGCCGCTGCAGAAGCTATCCCCATGTGCCGCGACCGTAAACGCACAAGGGCCTATGTCTCCGCAGCAATCGACCCGAACGTCCTCGGCGTTATGAAGACCTACTGCTTCGGCTCCGGGACGGAGTTGATTGTTGTCCCAATGAAGAACGGCAAAACAGACCCGGACGCGCTGCGCACCATGCTCGGCGCGGACGCCGCCTGCTTCTATGTCCAGCAGCCGAATTTCTTCGGTCAGCTGGAGGATGCGGAACTGCTCGGCGAGATCACACACGCAGCCGGAGCCAAATATATCATGGGCGTGAACCCCATTTCGCTGGCCGTCCTGAAAACACCGGGCGAGTGCGGCGCGGATATTGCCGTCGGTGAAGGGCAGCCGCTCGGCCTCGATACGGCCTTCGGCGGGCCGTACCTCGGCTTTATGACCGCGACGAGCGCCATGATGCGCAAGCTTCCGGGCCGCATCGTCGGCCAGACGCATGATACAGAGGGGAAGACCGGCTATGTTCTCACGCTTTCTGCGCGTGAGCAGCACATCCGCCGGGAAAAAGCCTCGTCCAATATCTGCTCAAACGAACAGCTTTGCGCGCTGACTGTTGCCGTCTATCTTGCCGCCATGGGCGAGGCCGGACTGCGACAGGCCGCGACGCTCTGCACGTCCCGCGCGCATTATTTCGCACAGCGGCTCGAAGAAGTGCTCGGCTGGAAGCGCGTCTATCCCGGCGAATTCTTCCACGAATTCGTGACCGCCTGCCCGTGCCCGGAACGGGCGCTGGCAGTATTGGAGGCGCACGGAATTCTGGGCGGTCTGCCGGTGGAGGGCGGAATCCTCTGGTGCGTGACGGAACTGACAGATAAAAAGACGCTCGACCATGTGATTGGGCTTTTGCAGGAGGTGAGCGGCCAATGAAGACGATTTTTGAACAGGGGGCCCTCGGCCATGGCTTGTCGCTGCTTCCCGCGTGCGATGTGCCCGTCGTGACGCTGGCGCCGGCGCGCAAAAAGCCGCTGCACCTGCCGCAGGTGAGCGAAAATGAACTCATCCGGCACTATACCGCGCTGTCGCATCGCGTCCACGGCATGAACGACGGCTTCTATCCGCTGGGCTCCTGCACGATGAAGTACAACCCCAAGGTCAATGAAGCCCTTGCGGCGCTGCCGGGCTTTGCAAGGCTCCATCCGCTTCAGCCGGAGCAGACGGCGCAGGGCGCGCTGGAACTGCTGTATGAAACGGGAAAGCTGCTTGGCGAAGTGACCGGTATGGACGCGTTCACGCTCCAGCCCGCAGCAGGTGCGCACGGCGAATTCACAGGCCTGCTGCTCATCAAGGCGTACCACCTCGCACGCGGCGACGTGAGCCGGACAGAGATCATCGTCCCGGATTCCGCCCACGGCACGAATCCGGCCTCGTCCGTCATGGCAGGCTTCCGCGTGGTCAATATCCCGTCCGGCGCAGACGGCTGCGTCAATCTCGCAGCGCTCCGCGCAGCCGTTGGACCGCAGACGGCAGGATTGATGCTCACAAATCCCAATACGGTCGGCATCTTCGACAAGAATATCCTTGAAATCACGAAAATCATCCACGACGCGGGCGGCCTGTGCTATTACGACGGCGCGAATCTGAACGCCGTTATGGGCGTCGTCCGTCCGGGCGACATGGGCTTCGACTGCATCCACCTGAATCTGCATAAGTCCTTTGCCACGCCGCACGGCGGCGGCGGGCCGGGTTCCGGCCCTGTGGGCTGTAAGGCGTTTCTCGCGCCGTTTTTGCCTGGCCCCATCCCGGAAAAGACCGAAAACGGCTTCCGCTTTGCGCAGCCTGCGCAGTCCGTCGGCCGGGTGCGGGATTTCTACGGAAATTTCCTCGTCGTCGTCAAGGCGTTTGCCTATCTGACCATGCTTGGCCGGGAGGGCGTGCATGAAGTGGGCCGCAACGCGGTTCTAAATGCGAATTATATGATGGCCGCGCTGCAGGATATCTACGACATGGCCTACCCCGGCCCCTGTATGCACGAGTTTGTCATGACGCTGGATCGGCTGCATAAAGAAACCGGTGTTTCCGCGCTTGATATCGCCAAGGGCCTGCTTGACAACGGCATTCATCCGCCCACAATGTATTTCCCACTGATCGTCCACGAGGCGCTCATGGTCGAGCCGACGGAGACGGAGTCCAAGGCCACCATGGATGAGGCAATCGAGGTCTTCCGTTCGCTTGCCCGTCTTGCATATGAGAATCCCGAAGCACTCCATACCGCACCGCACAATACCCCTGTCCGCCGTCTCGACGAGGTACAGGCCGCAAGAAATCCCGTTTTGCGCGCTGTGTTTGCAGAATAAAAAAAGACTGCCCGCCGCCCGGCCATACACATGGCCGGGCGGCGTCAGTCTGTGAAAAGGGCGTTTGTTCCGGTACAACGGTTCAAATGATTACAGTGTAAATTCAAAGCGCATGGCAAGCGCCTTGAACAGTTCGTGCATAACGCGCTCGGAGACGGTTCGGATGTCCATGCCGCCGATAAAGGCGATGATTTTCTGAATCTCATCCTCAGGGACGTGATACGACCGGAGGCTCATGGTCAGGAACATTTGCAGCTTCTTTTCCAGCGTCAGTTCCTCGTCGCACGGATGCGCCATATAGGCCCGCATGATTCCGGCAGAGCCGAGTTCCATAAAGAAGAAGTCCTGTGCGGTCAACTCCGGCTGATAGGAACCGAAGATCTGATAGAGTTCCTTGGCTGTCTCGCGGAAAATATAGTCCGATGCTTCCTTCTGCGTGTACGCCTCGATATAGATCTCGCGCAGATTTTCGTTCAGTTCCGTCAGTGTCATCTGAATGGCTGTCTCCACGGCATAGACATAGGCCGGAGGCAGCTGTGCGACTGCCATGCTGCGAGCCGTAGCGAACTGATTGGAAAACATGAACTCCACCAGTTCAGCCAGTACGCCGTCCTTGGCACGGAAAATATTTTGAAAAATACTGTTGGAAACCGACGCCTGCTGTACAATCTGTGCAACAGTCGTTTTTTTATAGCCCTGCTCGAGAAACAGCTTGACGCAGACCGTCAGAATCCGCTTCTTGGACGGCAGGCTTGCATTTGTGATCGCGATGAGGACCACGTCCCTTCTGACATTCTTTTTGCACCCATTGTAGCAAACCTCCGCCGGAAACGCAAGTCTTTCGCACCCCTGCACCCCCCTGCCGCGCTCTGCGCGGTAAGGGGAGGGGATATGTTGCAAAATTCAGAGTGCTCCGAAATTTGTGACATTTGCATCCCCTCAAGCCCTACGGGCCAGTTCCCCTTGCGCCTAAGGAAAGCCTTGGGGCATCACTAATTTTTGTTTGATGTGCTGAATTATTTTATGGATTGACAGGATGTTTTATTAGAATTATAATATGACGTGAATCGCTATTCACGTCATATTGAGGTGTTTTATGTATCGGAAGCTGAATGAAGCGGCGTTGGGCGCGATTTTGGAGGCGGGCATTGCGGAATTTGCCCGCTGCGGTTTTCAGCCTGCATCTATTGCAGCGGTTGCAAAAAATGCGGGCGTAAGCGTCGGCGTGATCTATAAATATTTTGGGGATAAAGACACATTTTTCCACGCCTGCGTGCGGCACTCGCTTGAACTGATGGATGCAACATTGCAGGAAGCCGCTGCGGGCGGCGGGCCGCTGGCGGCGCGGATGCAGCGGCTCATTCTCGCGCTCATCCGCCAGTCGCGCAGCCACGCAAGTTACAACGCGATGTATAACGAGATCACCTCCGGCAGCTGCCGGAAGTACGCCGGGACACTCGCCCGCGAGATCGAATCGCGCACGGCAGCGCTTTATACACGCCTGTTTGACGGCGCGCAGCAGGGCGGACAGCTCACAGAGCGGATCGAGCCGCAGCTGTTTGCGTTTTTCTTTGACAATCTGCTGATGATGCTGCAGTTTTCCTACAGCTGCGAATATTATCAAGAACGGATGCAGATCTTCTGCGGCGATGCCGCTTTGGATGATACGAAAATGGCCGACAGGCTGACGCGCTTTTTGCTGGGCGCGATGAAAGGAGACGTATGCAGTATCTCATCGCTTACGACTTCGGAACAACCGGAGTCAAGACCTGCCTGTTCGGAGCCGAACAGGATATCCGGCTGATTGCGAGCGCCTACGCAGGCTATGGACTATATATCCTGCCAGACGGCGGCGCGGAGCAGGACGCAGATGAATGGTGGGCGGCCATGTGCTGTACCACGCGTGCTGTGTTTGAAAAGACGGACGTGATGCCTGCGCAGGTGTCCGGCATTTCCTTTTGTTCGCAGATGCAGGGCATGGTGCTCGTGGATGAAAATGGCCGCGCGCTGCGCCGCCCGATGAGCTATATGGACCAGCGGGCTTTGGCGGAATTCAAGGCATGTCAGACGCACGGGCCGTGTGTTTCCGGCGTGAACGTCGGGATGCTGCTGCGCTCTCTGCGCGCGACGCACGCTGCGTCCACGAGTGTCAAGGATCCGCTCTGGAAATATAAATGGGTACAGGCGCATGAGCCGGAAGTCTTCCAAAAGGCCCACAAGTGGCTGGATGTGAAGGAATCCCTGATCGCACGGGCGACGGGAGAATTCGTCATGACGCGTGATTCGGCCTATTCGACGTTTCTTTATGACACGCGGCCCGGTCGTGAGGGCTGGAACGAAGAACTTTGCCGGATGTACGGCGTCGAGACACGGCACCTGGCGAAGATCATTGAATGCACCGACGTGGCGGGGCTTCTGACGGAACAGGCCGCGCAGGAACTGGGCCTCTGTCCCGGAACAAGGGTTTACGGCGGCGGAGGCGACGCGACGCTTATCGGCGTGGGTGCGGGCTGCACCGCCGTCGGCAGTACGCATATCTATTCCGGCACGTCCGGCTGGGTCGGAACGGTGATGGACCATCAGGCGGTTGATCTTTCGGCGATGATTGCGGGCATTGTCGGCGCAGAAAAAGGCAAATACAATTATTTTGCCGAAATGGAGACGGCAGGCAAGTGCTTTGAATGGGTCAAGGATCATCTGGTGCTGGATGAGGTCAATATCTATCTGTCCAAGACCGACGTGGCCGAGAGTCAGGAAACGGTTTATGAGAGTTTGTACGATTACATGTCCGATACCGTCGCGCGGGTTGCACCCGGTTCTGGAGGCGTGATCTTTACACCGTGGCTGCATGGCAACCGCTGTCCGTTTGAAGACCCGGCGGCAGCCGGGATATTCTTCAACATTCAGCTGGAGACAGGCAAGGCGCAGATGCTGCGGGCGGTTCTCGAGGGCATCTGCTTCCACCAGCGCTGGATGCTCGAATGCGAGGAAAAGAAGACAAAGACGTCCCCAGTCATCCGATTCGTCGGCGGCGGTGCACTGTCGAAGGTGACGTGTCAGATGCTGGCCGACATTACAGGCCGGACAGTCGAGACAGTCGAAAACACGAAGGATGTCGGCGCCATCGGCGCGGCAATGCTGGCTGCGGTCGGGAGCGGGCTGTTCCCAAGTCTGACCCTTGCCGCCGCGCATGTGAAAGTCAACGGACGCTATGAGCCGAACGCGGCCTTAAAGCCGGTCTATGACCGCAATTACCGCGTGTTCCGGCAGCTGTACGCGTCAAATAAGAAGAATTTTGCGCTGCTAAATAAGCTGAAGGAGGCATAAGCATGGAAGATCAGGCTTTACGGATGTGCATCTGTAAAACGGGCCGTGAACTGCTGGAAAACAGACTTGTTGCCCGGACGTGGGGCAACGTTTCAGCCCGCGCAGATGACATGCACTATCTTGTCACGCCCAGCGGTATGGACTACGGCAGCATCACGCCGGAGGATATTGCACTCTGTGATCTTGCAGACGGCAAATGGACCGGCCCGCGCAGGCCGTCCGGCGAACGGGCAGTGCACGCGCTTGCCTATTCGATGTTTGAGGATGCCCATTTTGTCATTCACACGCACCAGACCTACGCCTCGGCGCTTGGCCTGTGCGGATACAAGCCTGGCTGCTTTACCGGCGAGGAACGGCAGCAGCTTGGCGGTGTGGCCGTGGCGGGGTATGGACTGCCGGGCACAAAAACACTGCAGAACGCAATGCGCGAGGCTATGGCGCACGGAGCAAAGACAATCCTGATGGCGCACCACGGTGTTTTGATCTGCGCGCGCAGCCACGACGAAGCGCTGATGCGTGCGCAGCTGCTCGAACGGCTCTGCCGCCGCTGCTGGCAGGGTGTATTAGAGCAAGCTGCACCGGTCATGGAACAGAAGCGGCTGGATTCCGTGCTTGCCAAGGTTCGCTACGCACATCCGCTGGCCTGTGCCGCGCGGACGGACGCACTTCTGACTATGGCGGCGCTGAATCGGCCCATCCGCGCCCAACTGGACGACATGGCGCAGATGATCGGATCCGTGATCCCAGTCACGCAGATCGCTGCGGCAGGTGAAATTTCCGCTGCGCTCGACAAGCGCTGCGCGGTGCTGGTTCCGGGTGTGGGTGCAGTCGTCTGCGGAAAGGACGAGGATGATACGCAGGCGCTGGCAGTTCTCGCGGACAAGGCTGCCGTCTGTGCGCTGCATACAGCGGCGCTCGGACAGCGCGCACAGCTTTCCCGCGCGGATATTGCCCTGCAGCATTTGGTCTATCAGCAGAAATACGCAAAGCAGAAGGAGGCAGGAAAATGACCGGAGAAAAAAAGAAAGAAATTTGGCGGGTTGTCAAATTTGTGCTGTTTTCGGCCTCGGCAGGTATCATCCAGATCGGATTGTTTACGCTGCTCAATGAACTGTGCAAATGGAGTTACTGGCCGTGCTATCTGATTGCATTGGTCGCGTCGGTGGTGTGGAACTTCACGCTCAACCGGAAATTCACGTTCAAGAGCGCCAACAACGTGCCGAAGGCCATGGCGCTGGTTTTGTGCTATTACGCCGTGTTCACACCCCTGTCAACCCTTCTCGGCAACTGGCTGGTTGAAACCTGCGGCTGGAACGAATATCTGGTCACCGTTATGAATATGCTTTTGAATTTTGTCACGGAATACCTGTTTGACACGTTCGTCGTGTTCCGGGGCAGCATGGATACAAATGACCTTGCGAAAAAGGAGGAACCCATAAAATGAACAACTGCGGCATCAGCCGTTGGGACGATCCCAACGAGATCAATGCGAGGCTCAAGGCGCTGACCAGTCAGCCCATATGGGAGGTCACGGACGACTATTACAACAATGTAATCCTCAAGTATTTCGATGAAAAGTGCAAAGCCTCCAAGGATGTGTATGAGGAGTCGAAGGAGTATATCCCCGGCGGCGTCCAGCATAATCTGGCCTTTAACAAGCCGTTTCCCATGTGTATGGCGCGGGCCGACGGCGCGTACCTCTATGATAAGGACGGAAATCAGTATATCGACTTTTTACAGGCCGGCGGCCCGACAATTCTCGGCAGCAACTATCCCGTCATCCGGGAAAAGGTGATTGAACTGCTGAACGAATGCGGCCCGGTGACAGGTCTGCTGCACGAGTCCGAGTTGATGATTGCAAAAGAGATCAATAAGCATATGCCGAACGTTGAAATGTTCCGTATGCTCGGCAGCGGCACGGAGTCCGTCATGGCGGCGCTTCGCATCGCGCGCATTGCGACGGGCAAAAAGCGCATCATCAAGGTCGGCGGCGCGTATCACGGTTGGTCTGACCAGATGGTCTACGGCCTGAAAATCCCTGGCAGCCGGGCGCTTCTGGAATCGCACGGGATTCCCGGCGGCTGCTATGAGGCAACAGACGAGGTGCGGCCGAACGATCTGACCATGCTAGAGGATATGCTCAAGCGCAACGTGTTGCTCGGCGGCACAGCGGGCGTCATTGTCGAGCCGGTCGGCCCCGAAAGCGGTACGCGGCCCGTTGCGCACGACTATAACGCGGGCGTGCGGACGCTGTGCGATAAATACGGCGCGCTGATGATCTTCGATGAGGTCGTCACGGGCTTCCGCGTTGCGCTTTCGGGCGCGCAGGGCTATTTCGGCGTTGTACCAGATCTGACAGTCTTTGGCAAGATCGTCGCGGGCGGCTACCCCTCGGCAGGCGGCGTCGGCGGCAAGAAGGAATACGCGCAGCTCATGGCTGCGGGTCTTGCCACGGGCAAACACCGGGCCTATGTCGGCGGCACGCTGGCGGCCAATCCGCTGTCCTGCCTCGCCGGTTACACGGCCATCCGCGAGATTGAGCGCACGAACGCCTGTGAGATCGCGGGTAAAATGGGCGACCGCCTGTGCGACGGCCTCAAGAGCCTGCTCGAGCAATACGGCCTGCCGTTCGTAGCCTATAATCAGGGCTCCATCGTACATCTCGAGTGTACGGGCGCAATGAGTTTCGATTTCTCGTCCATGTCGTTTGCAAAGTCCGCCGTCGGTCTGCTCAAGCACAAGGATATGATGTATGTCCGCAAGGATTCCATGGAGCGCATGGGCGCGGCCTATATGGCAAACGGTATTGTCACGCTGGCCGGCAGCCGCCTGTATACCTCTATGGCCGACACGCCGGAGATCATCGATGAGGCGCTGAACCGGTTTGAAGAGGTCTTCAAACACGTCAAAAGGACCAATAAGGGACTTTTGGCCTGACGCACTCATCTTATCTATTATGGAATAAGGGCGCCTCTCGTCATGCTAAGCATGGCGAAAGGCGCCCTTGACATACCACGTCACTTCTTGATCTCGTCCCAATAGCGTTTGGCGGCCTGTTCGGTTTTGTTGTCACCATAGGTGTAATAAACACGGTCTTTGATACTGTCAGGAAGGTACTGCTGACGTATCCAGTGGTTCGGGAAGTTATGGGGGTAGAGATAGCCCTGCTCGCGCTCAAAGCCTGCGCCGTCAGCATGAACATTTTGCAGTTCGCGCGGGACGGGGCCGGTTCTGCCAGCCTTGACGTCGGCGATGGCCGCGTCGATGGCCATGTAGCCGGAATTGGACTTCGGAGCCGTGGCAAGCAGAATGACAGCGTCGGCCAGCGGCAGCCGCGCCTCGGGAAGACCGAGCTGCAGCGCGCTGTCGACGCAGGCCTTGACGATGGGGATGGCCTGCGGGTAGGCAAGGCCGATATCCTCCGCCACGGAGCACAGAATGCGGCGGCAGGCCGAGGGCAGGTCCCCCGCCTCGAGGAAGCGGGCGAGGTAGTGCACGGCAGCGTCCGGGTCGGAGCCGCGGATGGACTTCATGAGGGCGGACAGATCGTCATAGTGATCGTCGCCGGCTTTGTCATAGCGCATGGCCGAGCGCTGCGAGACCTGTTTCGCGTCCTGCATGGTGAGCGTAACGACGCCGTTTACCGGCCGCGTGGCGGTATAGAGGAACTCGACGGCGTTGAGCGCCTTGCGGATATCGCCGCCGCAGGACTGGGCGATATGGCCCGTCACGCCGGGCTCGGGGACGATGGTCACGCTGTCGCGCGACTCGAGGAAGTTCAGCGCCCGGTCCACCGCCCGCTGCGCCTCC
>OODJ01003025.1_pt1 | contig 10499 bp, 8 predicted proteins | sample 1671611 | NCBI WGS metagenome assembly OODJ01 (sample SAMN06348174, study PRJEB24527) | human gut metagenome | biome: human gut; feature: ankylosing spondylitis patient; material: feces | host: Homo sapiens | place: China | collected 2015-10 | reverse complement strand
CGTCGCCGATGACGTTCATGACCTCGCACTGGTTGGCCTTCTGGCGGCGCTTATCGACGATGGCGAGGTTCATGTGCAGCTTCTGGGCGAAGGTGCGGGCGCGGGCGACGGAGCCGACGTCGGGGGAGACGACGACCATGTCCTCGCACACGGAACCGAACTTCTTGGCGTAGTAGTCGACGAAGATGGGGTTGCCGAAGAGGTTATCCACGGGGATATCGAAGAAGCCCTGGATCTGGTTGGCGTGCAGGTCCATCGTCAGCACACGGTCAACGCCTGCGGCGACGAGCATATTGGCCACGAGCTTGGCGGAGATGGGGTCGCGGCTCTTGGCCTTGCGGTCCTGACGGGCATAGCCGAAGTAGGGCATGACGGCGGTGATGCGGCCGGCGGAAGCGCGGCGGCAGGCGTCGACCATGATGAGAAGCTCCATCAGACTGTCGTTGACGGGCTTGCAGGTGGACTGAACGAGGAACACGTCGCTGCCGCGCACGGTCTCGTACAGGGAGACGGAGGCCTCGCCGTCTGCGAAGCTCTTGACCTCGCTCTCGCCGAGCTTGGTGCCGATGATCTTGCAGATGTCCGCTGCCAGTTTGGGGTTTGCGTTGCCGGTGAAAATCTTGATGTCCTTACCGTGAGAGATCATGTTGATGTACTCCTCTGTTTATAAAAAATTTTCTGAAGTTACTTTTTCTCGTGCGCCGCGCGCCACTGTTCCGCCCAGCCGGGCTTGTTGACCTGACGCTCGCGCGCGATGGCGAGGGAATCGGCGGGCACCTCGTCGGTGATGGTGGAGCCGGCGGCGATGTAGCTGCCGTTTCCGACCGTGACGGGGGCGATGAGGTTTGTGTTGCAGCCGATGAAAGCGTCGTCGCCGATCGTGCAGCGGAACTTTTTAAAGCCGTCGTAGTTCGTCGTGACCGTGCCGCAGCCGAAGTTGATGCGCTCGCCGCAATCGCTGTCGCCGACGTAGGTGAGGTGCGAGATTTTCGTGCCGTTGCCGATGACGCTGTTTTTGATCTCGACAAAGTCGCCGACTTTGACATGATCGCCGATCTTCGAGTTCGGGCGGACATAGGCAAAGGGGCCGACGGTCGTGTGCGCGCCGACGGTGCTCTCATTGAGCTGCGAGGCGTTCACCTCGGTCTCGTCGCCGACCGTGCAGTCGCGGATCATGGCGTTCGGGCCGATGGTGCAGTTCTTGCCGATGACGGTCCGGCCGCGCAGGATCGTTCCCGGCAGGATGACCGTGCCGCTGCCGATCTTGACGCGGGGGTCAATGTAGGTATTGTTGGGGTCCATGATGGAAACGCCCGCGGCAAAGTGCTTGTCGGCGATCTTGCGGCGGCACATGTCCTGTGCGGATCTGAGCTCCTCGTCGTCGCCGACGGGCAAAAAGCCCTTCGTGATCTCCGCCCCCTTGGGGAAGGCGGCGAAGGCGCCGTGCTCCTTGAGCACCTTGCAGCACTCCTTCGCGTCCGCGGAGTAGACCGCGCCGCCGGAGAACACGCCCACGGGCAGCACCGCGCCGTTGACGATGAGCACGCTGCCCTTTTCATCCTTGAGGAGCGTTAAAAGCTCTTCCCCGTGTCTGGCACCGTCGACGTAGACAACATCGGCGTTTTCGGGGACGTAGGGGCGCATCATGTCGTGCGCCCGTTTGTCAGACACAATAAAAAACCGCTCAATGCCCCGCCCCATCAGTTCTTCGACCATCCACGTGAGAATGGGGCAGAACAAAATGGGCCTCAGCATCAGCGGCGTTTTTTCTTTTGTCAGGGTCATATCGTCCGGCATAAAGAGAACTGCCAACTTCTGATCCATCGGAGCTCATCTCCTTTCAATTCTACTCTCTATTAACGACATTATAGCAAAGATGCCCGAAAAATCCACCGTTTCTCACAAAAAAAACAAAAAATTTTTGATTTGGCGGCTTTACTTTTGCATTTTCAAAATTTCGTTTCAAAAGACTGCATTTTAGGTTGAATTCGCAATATTTTTGCGGTACAATGATAAAACTTTCGCGTGGAGGAGGTGCTGTCATGCTGAATATCGTGCTCGTCGAGCCGGAGATCCCGCAAAACTGCGGCAATATCGCGCGCACCTGCGCGGCGACGGGGGCGCATCTGCATCTCATCAAGCCCCTCGGGTTCGATATTTCCGACCGCGCCGTCAAGCGCGCGGGGCTGGACTACTGGTACCTTGTGGATATCAGCGTGTACGAAAATTTAGCCGACCTTTTTGCAAAGCATCCCGAGGCGGAACGCGACTGCTGGCTCGCCACGACCAAGGCTCCGCAGGACTACTGCCAGGCGGAATTCAAGGACGGCTGCTGGCTCTTTTTCGGAAAGGAGACCGCGGGCCTGCCGGAGCCTTTCCGCGTGGCGCACTATGAGCGCTGCATCCGCCTTCCGATGCGGAAGGAGGCGCGCAGCCTGAATCTATCAAACTCCGTGGCGATCCTGACGTATGAAGCGCTGCGGCAGACGGGCTTTCCCGGTCTCAAGCACGAGGGGGAAATGCTCGAAAAAACGTAAGATCCCAAATTCGTTTTAACTGCGTAACCAAATCGTATGTGTATATTATGAGGAGGAAACAACATGAATTATAACAAGAAGACTGTTCTCGATGTGGACGTGAGCGGCAAGAAGGTGCTGCTGCGCTGCGATTTCAACGTGCCCCAGGACAAGGAGACCGGCGAGATCACCTCGGATAAGCGCATCGTGGCCGCGCTGCCGACCATCCGGTATCTGCTCGACCACGGCGCGGCGGTCATCGCCTGCTCCCACCTCGGCAAGCCCGAGGCCAAGTTTGACAAGTGGGTGAAAAAGCAGACCGAAAAGGGCAAAGACCCCGCAACGCTGACCGAGGAGAAGTGGAAAAAGTCCCTCGACAAGCTGACGCTTGCGCCCGTCGCCAAGCGCCTGTCCGAGCTTTTGGGCAAGGATGTCATCTTCGCGCACGACGTCGTCGGCGAGGACGCCAAGGCCAAGGCCGCGGCGCTCAAGGGCGGCGAGATCATGCTGCTTGAAAACACCCGTTTTGAAGCGGGTGAGACCAAGAACGACCCTGAGCTCGCCAAGGCCCTTGCCTCGATGGCGGAGCTGTACGTCTCCGACGCGTTCGGCACGGTGCACCGCGCGCACGCGTCCACCGCGGGCGTGGCCGCCTATCTTCCCGCCGTGTCGGGCCTGCTCGTTGCCAAGGAACTTGAGGTCATGGGCAAGGCGCTCGACGATCCCAAGCGCCCGTTCGTCGCCGTGCTCGGCGGCGCAAAGGTCAGCGACAAGATCGCCGTCATCAACAACCTTTTAGACAAGGCCGACACCGTCATCATCGGCGGCGGCATGGCCTACACGTTCGCCAAGGCGCAGGGCGGCGAGATCGGCAAGTCCCTGCTCGAGGAAGACAAGTGCGCCTACGCGCTCGAGATGATCGAAAAGGCCAAGCAGAAGGGCGTCAAGCTCCTGCTGCCGGTCGATACCGTCGCGGCGACGGAGTTTGCCGCCGACGCAGAGCCCCACGTCGTCGACGCGATGCACATCCCCGCGGATATGATGGGCATGGACATCGGCCCCAAGACCGTCGAGCTCTTCTGCGCGGCGACCAAGGGCGCGGGCACGATCGTGTGGAACGGCCCCATGGGCGTTTTTGAGTTCCCAACCTTTGCGACCGGCACGAAGGCCATGGCCAAGGCGCTCGCCGAGAGCGGCGCGGTCACGATCATCGGCGGCGGCGACAGCGCGGCGGCAGCCGAGCAGCTCGGCTTTGCCGACAAGATCACGCACATCTCCACCGGCGGCGGCGCGTCGCTCGAGTTCCTGGAAGGCAAGGAATTACCGGGCGTTGCGTGCCTTTTAGACAAGTGAGAAAAATCTCTATTGATTTTCATATATTCGCATAGATCTTAGATTTAGACAGTAACAGGAGAAAAGACCCAATATGAATCGCAGATACCGTAAAACCATCATCGCAGGCAACTGGAAAATGAACAAGACCCCCAGCGAGACCAAGGCCTTTGCCGAACAGTTCAAGGCCATCCTTCCCAAAACCAAATGGTGCGACATCGTCGTGTGCGCGCCCACGGTCGACCTTTCTGCCGCCGTGCGCGCGTTCAAGGACAGCCGCATCGCCGTCGGCGCGGAGAACGTCTACTTTGAAAAGAGCGGCGCCTACACCGGCGAGATTTCCGCCGACATGCTCGCCGACCTCGGCGTGCGCTATGTCATCGTCGGCCACAGCGAGCGCCGCGCGCTCTTCGGCGAGACGGACGAGATTGTCAACAAAAAGGTCCTCGCCGCGCTCGAGGCGGGGCTGAACCCCATCATCTGCGTGGGCGAGAGCCTTGCCCAGCGCGAGATGGGCGTGACGATGGAGCTCATCGCGCTGCAGGTCAAGTCCGCCCTCGCGGGCGTGAGCGCCGAGCAGATGCGCCGCTGCGTCATCGCCTATGAGCCCATCTGGGCCATCGGCACCGGCAAGACCGCCACGGGCGAGCAGGCGGCCGAGGTCTGCACCTATATCCGCTCACTCATCCGCGCGCAGTACGGCGCGCGCATCGCCCGCAGCGTGACCATTCAGTACGGCGGCTCGATGAAGGGCTCGAACGCCCACGAGCTGCTCTCGCACGAGGACATCGACGGCGGCCTGATCGGCGGCGCTTCGCTCGACCCCAAGGCGCTGATGGAGATCGTCCACGCTGCCAACCAGGAGTAAGGAGGAAAATCGATGAATAAGACTCCCACCACGCTGATCATCATGGACGGCTTCGGCCTGTCCAACGATACCGTCGGCAACGCGGTGCGCGCGGCCAACACCCCCGTGCTCGACGGCCTTTTTGCCGAGTATGCCCACACGACGCTCCAGGCCTCCGGTCTTGACGTGGGCCTGCCCGCGGGCCAGATGGGCAACAGCGAGGTCGGCCATACCAACATCGGCGGCGGCCGCGTCGTGTTCCAGGACCTGCCGCGCATCACCCGCTCGATCGAGGACGGTACGTTCTTTGAAAATCCCGCCTACAACAAGGCGATGGACGACTGCATTGAAAAGGGCTCTGCGCTGCACCTTTACGGTCTGCACTCCACCGGCGGCGTGCACTCCACGCTCGACCACCTCTACGCGCTTTTAAAGATGGCGCACATCAAGGGCTTAAAGCGCGTGTATATCCACGCCTTCCTCGACGGGCGCGACACGCCCCCGACCTCCGGCCGCGACTTTGTCGCAAAGACCATGGAAAAGTGCCGTGAGCTCGGCGTCGGCAAGATCGCGACCGTTATGGGCCGCTATTACGCGATGGACCGCGACAAGCGCTGGGACCGCCTCGAGAACGCCTATGACGCGCTCGTCTACGGCGAGGGCGTGCAGGACAGCGACCCCATTCACGCCATCGAGGAGAGCTATAAAAACGGCGTGACGGATGAATTCGTCGAGCCCATCGTCTGCGACAAGGACGGCATGATCTCCGACAACGACTCGGTCATCTTCTTCAACTACCGCCCCGACCGCGCCCGCGAGATCACGCGCGCGTTCGTCGACCCCGCGTTCGACGGCTTCAAGCGCGAGTTCTTCCCGCTCACCTACGTCTGCAACACCGAGTATGACGCGACCATGCCGAACGTGCTCGTCGCCTTCCCGCGCATCAGCGTGAAAAACGGCCTTGGCGAGTATCTGAGCAAGATGGGCATGACCCAGCTGCGCATCGCCGAGACCGAGAAGTACGCACATGTCACGTTCTTCTTCAACGGCGGCGTCGAGGACCCGTATCCCGGCGAGGACCGCGTACTCGTCGCGTCCCCGAAGGTCGCGACCTACGACCTCCAGCCCGAGATGAGCGCCTACGAGGTCGCGAGCAAGTGCGTCGAGCGCATCGAGTCCGGCAAGTACGACGTCATCATTCTGAACTTTGCCAACTGCGACATGGTCGGCCACACCGGCGTCTTCGACGCGGCCGTCAAGGCCGTCGAGACCGTTGACGAGTGCGTCGGTCAGGTCGTGGAGGCGACGCTCAAGATGGGCGGCATCGCGATGATCACCGCCGACCACGGCAACGCCGAGCAGATGCTGCAAGCCGACGGCAAGAGCCCGATGACCGCGCACACGACGAATGTGGTGCCCTTCATCCTCTGCGGCGCGGGCACCGAGCTGCGCCCCGGCCGTCTCGCCGACATCGCGCCGACGATCCTCGACGTGATGGGCCTTGAGCAGCCCGCGGAAATGGACGGCAAGACGCTGATCGTCCGCTAAAAAATCGAATCTGCCATGTTTAGAAAAAGCTCTGACGGTACACACTACCGTCAGAGCTTTTTTGCTCGCAATTTTCGCACGAGCCGCAAAGCGGCGGAAAGGATGAAACATGGCAGGATCGAACGGCCGCGCAAAGCGGCACTTCTTCGGCGGGACGGGCTTATACATAGCCCTGTTCCTCGGTGTGACGGCGCTGGCCGTCGCGGGCTATTGGACGCTGCTGCCGAAAAATACGACGGACAAGGACGCGGAGAACGTCTCCTCACAGGTAGAACTCCCCGTGCAGGACGAAACGCCGCAGATGCCGGAGGCGGAGCTGCCGCAGGAGGCGGCAAAGCCGGCAGAGCCGGTGGAGGAGCCGCCCGAGGACCTCATCGTGATGGATGAGGCCACGGGCGTGGAGGACACCGTCCCCGCGATGGAGAGCGAGACGGACGCGCAGCCCGTCGCCCCGCGGCTCGTGGTCGCGCCGCTCGTGGGGGAGGAGGTCGCGGCGTTTTCGGTCGACGAGCTTACGTATAACGAGACGCTTGGCGACTGGCGCACGCACGACGGCATCGACATCGCCGCCGAGGTCGGCACGCAGGTGATCGCCGCGTGCAGCGGCGTTGTGACGGCGGTGCGCGACGACGACATGATGGGCACGCTCGTGACCATCGCGCACGACGACGGGTACGAGACGACGTACGCCAATCTCCGCAGCTCGCCGGGCGTCGGCGAGGGGCAGTATGTCTCCGCGGGCGAGGTCATCGGCGCGGTGGGCAGCAGCTCGATCGCCGAGTTCTCGATGCCGGCGCATCTGCACTTTTCGGTCAGCAAAGATGGGGTACCCTGCGACCCAGCAGAATTTCTAAATTAAAAATAGAGGCCGCTCAGTCATGGCTGAGCGGCCTCTATTTTTAGGGAGATCACAGCCCGCTGCGCGCATAAATGGTCCGCCAAAGGCGGACCATTTCCACACTTGCGGGCTGAGAGGTGTTTTTTGTCACGCACATGTCGCGACAAAAAACGATTTCAATTTATTTCGCGCCGTGCGCGGCGCGAAAGTCTGCGACGCGTTTTGGCGTGATTTGCGGGAGTTACTCCTTTTTCGCCTTGGGGACGGGAGAGAGCTCGTTGAGCAGGGTGAAGCCTAAGATCAGGGCGCCGCCGATGACTTGCATTGCGGTCATGCTCTCGCCGAGCAGGGTGACGGAGACGAGGACGGCGACGAGGGGGTCGATGTAGCTCAAAATCGCGGCCTCCTGTCCGGGAAGCTCCTTGAGCGACGAGAAGTACAGGCAATACGTGATGCCCGTGTGGACAAGGCCGACGATGAGAAGGTTCACCCAGCCGACGGCGTTCAGCGAGCTGAGTGTGATGCCATTTGTCGAGAGCACGTAGGGGATGAGCACGACGATGGCGGACAAAAACTGCAAAAACGTGCGGTGGATGCCCTCGACCTGATGGATGGACTTGTTGAGCAGGATGACGGTCGCGTAAAACACCGCCGCGCCGAGGCCGAAGAGAATGCCCTTGAGGTCATCCGACCCGCGCGTGTCACCAATGCCGGTGATGAGCACAAGGCCGAGCGTGGACATCACAAAGCAGAGAAATTTCTTCCCTGTCAGCTTTTCATGGAAGAGGATGGGGCAGACGAGCGTGACGATGACGGGCGCGAAGTAATAGCTCAGTGTGGCGACGGAAACGCTCGTATAGCGGTAGGCCTCAAATAAAAGGATCCAGTTGACGCCCATCGCCGCACCGGAGAGAAGCAGCAGCGGCACCTCCTTTTTGATGCGCGCGAAGGGGATCTTCTGCCTGCTGACAAGTAAGTATACGCCGATCAGCAGCGCGGCCAGCACGGCGCGGTACAGCGCCAGCTCGCCGGACGAGACGGGAATATTGCGCACAAAAAGCCCCAGCGTGCCGAAGACGGTCATCGCTACGACAAGCAGGAGACGGGGGTCGGCCTTTTTCATAAAAATTCCTCGCGATCTGACAGAACATGCAAATGGTAGTTGCCGACTATCATAGCACGCGGACTTCCCGCCGTCAATCGGGAAAGTAGAAAGAGAGGGGCCGCCCAAAAGAAAACCTTTCGGACGGCCCGGAGGAGAGAGATGGGAGCGCTAACGCGTCAATACGCGGAGCAAAACAGCAAATTCGCCAAGCCCGAACACGGACAGAAACGCCACGCCGCGAAGCTGCGGCTTTTTGACGTGGAGCGGCGTGATGTACAGTACGCCAAGCAGGAACAGCCCCAGCGCGTAGACGACCGCGCAGTTCAGGGCAAAGCGCAGCGAGAGCAGGTAGAAGAGCGGTGCGAGCACGGCGCTCGCCGTGACCGGCACGCCGAGGTAGTAGGCGCGGTGCTCGCTCATCTGGTTCTGCCGCTCCTCCTCCGTCACGTTGAAGTAGGCGAGGCGGATGAGCGCGCAGAGCGCGAAAAACGACATCGTCGCAAGGAACCAGAGCCTATCGCAGTCCATGCTCCAGCCGATGGCGGCGGGCAGCACGCCGAAGCAGACAAGGTCGTTGAGCGAGTCGATCTGGATACCGAAGCGCTTTTCCTGTTCGGTGCGGTCCTTTTTCGTGCGGGCGATGCGCCCGTCGAAGGCATCGAGCAGCCCCGCGAGCATCAGGCACAGCATGGCGTCGAGAGGCTCGTTTTGCGCGGCGGAATAGAGGCCGCCAAGCCCCAGCAGCAGCGAGAGATAGGTTGCGATCACGGTGTAGTCGTAAACTCCGATCATAAAAAACCGTCCGATCCTTTTGGATTGCAGCACCATTATACCAGACGGCGGCGGGGAAGTATCGCTAAAATGCTGACAAGGTTATTGGCTGTGGTGTGAACGCTCGATGACGCGCGCAAAGCGCGCTTCGTCGTAGATGACCGGCACGGGGTAGACGGGGTTCGCCTCCTGCGCGGCCCAGGTGGCCATGAGGGGGATGTCCTCTTTGCGGATGCAGTCGAAGCGGTCGGGAATGCCCATGCGGGCGTTCATCGCGCGGATTTCGGCGATGAACGCCTTGGCGCGCACCTCCTCCGTGTCGCCCTTGAGGCCAAGGAGCCCGGCAAGGCGCGCAAGGCGCGGATAGGCCGCTTTGCCGTAATCTTCGAGCACGAGAGGGAGAAGCACCGCGTTTGCAAGGCCGTGGGGTACGCCGTAGAGCCCGCCGAGCGTGTGCGCGATGGCGTGCACGTTACCGACGCTTGCGCGCGTGAACGCCGCGCCTGCGTCGAACGAGGCCTGCAGCATCGCCGCGCGGTCGGGGAGCGACGTGCCGTCGCGGTACGCGCGCTCCAAATGCGTGAAGATGGTCACGACGGCGTTTTCCGCGAGCAGGCGCGTTTGCTTCGTGTTGTAAAAGCGGCTCAGGTACGCCTCGACCGCGTGCGTCAGCGCGTCCATGCCGGTCTCCGCCGTGATGTGTGGAGGCAGCCCGACGGTCAGCACGGGGTCTAAGATCGCGTAGCGTGGAATGAGGCAGAGGTCGGAGATCGCATACTTGTGGTGGTCACTGCCGGTGACAACGGCGGCGATGGTCGTCTCCGACCCCGTGCCCGCCGTCGTGGGCACGGCGATGAGCGGCGGAATGCGGCGGCGGACCTTTAAGAGTCCCACAAGCTGCGAAAGCGGCTTGTCCGGCTGCGCGAGGCACGCCGCGGCGGCCTTGGCTGCGTCCATCGGCGAGCCGCCGCCCACGGCAAGGATGAAGTCGCACTTCTCGTCACGCACGACCTGGGCGGCCTTGAGGGCAAGGCCAAGCTTGGGGTTGGGCTCGACGCCACTCACCTCTACATACGCGATACCGGAGGTCTCGAACGAGGACCTAACTGCCGCCAGGAGCTCGTTGTAGGCAGGATAGGACTCGCCGTAGCCGTGGATGAGCACCTTGGTGCCACCAAACTCGCGCACATACTCGGCGACATGCGCCTGCTGGCCCTTGCCAAAGACAAACTTCGTTGGACAGTAATACTCAAAGTTGAGCATGTGTCTTCCTCCTCTTCCCTACTCCGCAACTGCCGGGTTCATGAGCAGGCGCTTGTTGCCGGTCTCCTTGTACTGGATGGCCTTCTTTGCAGCAATAATCGGAGACTTGCGCTGAGCGTCAGCAGTGACGCCACCAAGGTGCCCGGTGAGCACAACGTTGTCGAGGTCAAGCCACTTGGTATCCGCAGGCAGCGGCTCCTCCTCGTGGACGTCAAGCGCAGCAGCGGCAATGCGGTGCTCCTTGAGAGCATCGTAGAGGGCATCGTAGTCAACGAGGCC
>OODJ01003020.1_pt1 | contig 10514 bp, 6 predicted proteins | sample 1671611 | NCBI WGS metagenome assembly OODJ01 (sample SAMN06348174, study PRJEB24527) | human gut metagenome | biome: human gut; feature: ankylosing spondylitis patient; material: feces | host: Homo sapiens | place: China | collected 2015-10 | reverse complement strand
AAATTCTGCCGCACCGGGGCCGCCTGCGGCGTGGCCTATATGATGCTCCGCCAGAAGGGGGAGCAGGAGCGGATCTATCAGATCCTCTGCGACACCATCACCAACAGCATCGAGACCCTGGGCGGCATGGTGTGCGACGGGGCCAAAGCCAGCTGTGCGGCCAAGATCGGCCTGGCGGTGGAGAACGCCCTGATGGCCCTGGAGCTGAGCCTGGCGGGCAACGTCTTCCAGCCCGGCGAGGGCATGACCATGGAGGACCCGGAGGACACCATCGCGGCAGTGTGCCGCATGGGCCGGGTGGGTATGAAGAGCACCGACGTAGAGATCCTGAACATCATGCTGGGGAACTGAAGCTGTCCCCAGACGATACGCGGCCGGACGGGAGCATCCTGTCCGGCCGCGGTCTTATTCTCCCCGCTTTCTCCCACCCCCACCTTATCGGGGACTCTTTCAACAGCCTGAGGCCGGGCGGCTTTCGCCGTCCGGCCCTTTTCTCTCACCGGTACGATTTCTCTTGCCGGTGCGCCGGAAAATACCTATAATAGAACACAAACAAGACCACTCTATTGCTGGAGGAAGCCTATGAAACAGATTTCCTGGTACCGCAGCATCCGCTTCCGCATCCCTGCTGTCATCGCTCTCGTCCTTCTGGTCCCCATCGTGGTCTTCTGGCACTATTCCATGGAGCTGACCCGAAAAAATATGCTGAGTCAAACGTCAAATCTGATCTATACCAACCTCTATGGGGCCTCTCTCCTGAATGACATGGAGGCCATTATGGGCAGCGGCGTCCAGGTGGATGATGTGATGGAGCAGGTCAGTGATTTCAGCCGGGAGATCAGTCAGGACCCCGGCTTTCTCTCTCTGATCTCCCAATACCAGCAGGCCGATGCCGGTTCTGACCAGCGCCAAAAAGCACGCAGCCAGCTCTCCCTGGCTCTGAGCCAGTATGTGGGCCAGCTGCGCACCCTGGATTCCATCTATCTCATGTTTCCCGAGACAGAGACAGTGGTCACCATGCTGCCCGGGCAGAAGGAGCTCTCCTTTTCCCACCACTATGCTCAGCAGCTGTACCAGATGTACTACGATGTTTTTGAGTCCCCCATCGTCTGGCACCTGCTCCCCTCCGCCGGCGGAGGCAGCCGGATGCTCTCCCATATCCGGCCGGTCTCAGGTCCTGCCCAGCAGGAAAAGTGCATCCTGATCTGCAATCTGAAGGACTCCGCCTGGCAGACCGCTCTTTCCGCTCTGGAGCTGTACTCCGGTTCTGTCTGGATCAGCAATTATGCAGGACAGGTGCTCCTCTCCTATGGGAGCACGCTTTCCACGTCCCAGAACATTGGCCAAGACAGCCGCTTTTCCCAGGCTTTTGCGCAAAACCGCCAGTATGGGACTTACTCCTACCAGGAGGATGGCACCGACTATCTGATCTCCTACTATAACGCCGTAGAGAGCGGATGGAAATATCTCTCCTGTGTCCCGGAAGATATCGTCCTCTCCGGCTCCGGCGGCGCTCGGGCCTTCTCTCTCCTTGCCCTGCTGTGCGGTGCCCTGGGCATCTCTCTGGGCAGTCTGATCCTGTACCGGTATGTGGTGCGGCCCATTTCCGCCCTTATGAGCCATCTGAGCGATATGGAGCAGGGCACACTCGCCCAGGCTCCAGTCCCGGTCCAGCGGGATGAGATCAGCCTGCTCTTCCACCGGTACAACCAAATGATCCAACGGCTGCAAAAGCTCATCGACGAGATCTATGTCCAGCAGCTGCTCCGAAAGCAGGCTGAGCTTTCGTTTCTCCAGTCCCAGATGGACGAGCACTTCCTGTACAATACTCTGAACACCATTTACAGCCAGGCCAGCCATGAACACGCGGACACCTCTGCCCGGATGATCCTGACCTTGTCCCGATATTTCCGGATCAGTCTCTCCATACCATCTGTTTATTCATCGGCATCATTGCACTTGCTGCCGGGATCTATAAAATTGCCTATTTCTTTTTCGTTCGTATCCATAATGTCTCTGGTCATCTTGATCTGATATCCGGTATTTTCAGTGTTGCTGTCGGCATGATTTTCATCGTTCGTCCGACCTTTATCACCAATCTGTTTCCGGTCATTATCGGGATTCTTATTATAGTTGACAGTTCATTTAAACTTCAGTCGGCATTTGTGCTGCGTTCCATCCATACCAAAGGCTGGTGGGGTATCGGAATTTTTTCTCTCATCGGCATCATTTTCGGATTTCTGCTCATATTCAATCCGTTCCAAGCCAATCATCTCGCGCTGATTTTTATCGGGATATCGCTGATGATCGATGGGATTGAAAACTTATGGACGGTCATCTATACCGCACATGTGATAAAAAAGTCCGCTCCTATTGAAGTTCGGTATATCGAAATCGATGATCATACAAAGAAAAAATAACGCTAAAAAAGAACAAGAATCCTGGCTCTCCATCTTAAAAAAACGCATAAAATCGTGAATGTTTAATTTTCCTATACACTTTCTTAACATTTACGAGTTATAATTTTATATGATTAACCGGAAGATAAGGGGATGTATATTGTTTGAACAGCAGAAAAATTATGATTACCTATACCTCTGTTTCCATCGCAGCAGGGCTTTCTCTCGCCATTTGGCGTGCCATTCTGATGTATCGGTATTACGATCCGTATAACAATGAATTTTCCAAGGAAGCGGAACCCTTGTTAGCGACACTGGGCTACGTGACGCTTGGCGTAATTCTCATTATGTTTACATCGTACTTTTTTATTAGGAAAGAAACTTTTGAACGGTTTTCCGCCTCTTCCAATCAGGTCTCTATTTTTTCAAGTTCCCTGTGCGGTTTTATTTTTGCTGCTGTCGGAATCCTCATGATCGTTTACTATGCAAAAGCAATCTTCCATGCCACCGGCGGATGGTTTTTCCAAATGTCTCAGATCATTTCTTTCTTTTCTCTATTCGGCGCCGCTGCTTATTTCATTTTCAGTGCGTCCGTCGGTTACTGTGAATCAAAAATAAAAAAAGCACTTTCCTTCTTCCCTGCACTATGGGCTTTATTTTATCTTACCACCTCTTATATCAATCCTAACTATCTCTTTAACGATCCCAACCGTATTTTCTGCAACATCTCCATAGCGGCACTACTGCTTTTCTTTCTTTATGAAACACGAAATACGGTATCATCACCACAGAATCCGATGCGTTTTGCCTTATCTCTTGTCGCCATGGTCTGCGTCCTCGTTTATGCCGTTCCGCTGTTCACATTGACGGCTTTTTGGGAAATTTCTTTGACAAGTGCCTCTTTGTTCGAAGCCGTGGAATGCGGTGCCGTATTTTATATCTTCGCCGTGCTTTACACCATGATAACATCCGTAAAAAAAGAACCGGCACGCTCGGATGAAGCATCGTCGGTCGACATAGCAGAACAACAAAAAGAGATATGATACTTACAAATTCAAAAAAGAGCCTTGTCCTCGCGTTTGCCGATGACAAGACTTTCTGCAACATGATGATAAGGTCTGTATTTTTATGATTCTGCCAAAGCTTTTTCATCTATACAAAATCGGAGAGGTTTTAAAAAACCTCTCCGATTTTTTTATTAGGAAACTTTCTCCCCCGATAACATCGACAAATTTCAGAAGGCTTCATTCCTCTCTTTTTTTCGAGTTATCTTCTGCAAGCGTCGGCAGAACTGTCATCCGTACCTTGGAAGCTCCATAAGGATACAAAGTAATCTGTTCCTCTTTCTCCTCAAGAACCGCCTTTTTCATAGAGGGAATCTTCGGAGTGAACAAAAACTTTCCTTTTTTTATGGTATCCTCATAGCGCCATGTCCAGCACTTGATGCGTGATACCGGATGAATTCGCCATCCTATCACTTTTTTTGCCGGCACCCGGATACAGGGCAAATTCGCATTCAAATCCCATACGGTATCTGTACCCTCTGTAAATACAGGCGTCTCGGTTTCCGTAAAAGCATAATTCCAATCCTTATCCGGCATCATACGATAAGACGGAAAGTCCTTTCCGTTTACCGTTTCCTCTTCGTAATGGGTGCGAACCCCTTTCATTCCTAAGCTATATACGAGCGGTCCCTTTGAAAAATACACGCCGCCATATACACGATGCCGTTCAATACAGTCCTCAAGCACTACCGAAAATTCAAGGCTTCCGTCAACCGGTACCGCAAGATAGCCATTCTTTCTTTCCGCGTCCAGTGCGTCAGTTTCCATTTTTACTGTCCAACTGGGGATTCGCACATACAGCACCACCGGCGCCGTCGAGCTTACACGGAAAACAAACTTATTTTCAAACGGATAGCGCGTCTCCTGCACCATAGAAACCGTTCCTCCCGGAATTTCCGCTTCCATGGCAGACGGCCCAAGCAAATCCGCATATATACGGTTTTCAGATACACGCCACATATTCAAGATATAGTTCGGCATAAACCGATTGACATTTCCCGGACAACACGCTGTACCTGGGTGCGGGCTATATGCCATCATTTTATTTCCGGTAAAATAGCGGTTATGATTTGACTGTTCATTCAGCACAAGCTGATTTCCACAGGAGAAATACTGAAGCGCCCGGAAATCCTCCGTTGTAGCGCCGATTCCGGCGTTGAACACGCACCGCTCGATATCATCCGCATACCGGATATCATTTGTCACGGCAAGCAAATAAGAAAGCGACCATGTGTAATCCGACACATCGCATGTCTCCGCGCTTTCATCATAATGATTACTGAAAGTGAACTCCGTGCTGGAAATACAGCCGCCGGGCAGCTTATAATACCGATTCAAACGTCTTGCCGCCTTAACAGACACGTCAAGATACGATTTCTTTCCTGTATACCGATATAGGATAGCGCCAAGCTTCATATATTCATTATAAGACACACCATGGATAAACATTTTCCGGCCAGAAAGGAGTTCCTTATCGCAGAGAGAATCCCCTTTTGCCGACCTTTTCTGTTCTTTCGCGTTATAGGCGGCATAGGAATCCTCCGCCAGACGGAGAAGTCTCTTATCGCCGACGATACCATACACCCAAAGCATGATTTCCACATTCAGAACATCCCTGTCCGAGGAATAATCATAAGAACAATTTAAATAGTGTTTCGCAATGGCTTCCGGAATCCTAACATCGCCATTATAACCGTACAGCGCCATACAGGCGCGGAAAAAAACGACATGCGGCCACCGGAACACGGTTTCCCCGTTCTTTTTTAATGCCGAAGGACCGAGATAGGAATCTTTGTCGGGATGGTCGATTACCGCATAAATCATATCACTTGCTTTACGAAGCGCCTGTGCATCCTCCAAAAGGACAGCCATACGTGTAAAGCCATCTATCCAATAACCGGTCTGCTCGCATGGCCACCAGGCGCTGGCATCCGATTTTTCCGGCAAATAATCCGGATTTCCCCAAACCCATTGGTCAAAAGGAGCACCGGCTGCTTCTATATTGCCTGTGAGACCGTCATTCTGCATCTCGAGAAAATTTTTCAGCCATCCTTGGGGATGAATCACTGTTTTAGACATTTTTGATTCCCGCTTTCTCATCACGTTTTCCGGATTTTGCAACACCTGCGCCGACGACGGCAGCCAATTTCCGGTTCTCTCCAAATTATAGCGAAAAATACAAGAAGTGTCAAGCCCAAACGGGAGGAATGATGTGCTTCTTTTTGGGCAAAGGAACCCCATCTCAAAAAGTTCAACTTTTCTTTGCTTGACCTTTCAAATACTTCATGTTATTCTTTTGTCAGATAGCCAAATAAAAAAGTATCCTTCTTGAAGGAAAAGGAGAAACCATGAACGAACCGTTTTTATGTGCAATGGCAACCTTTGATGCCGAAACCAAAGAAAAAATTTCCGGATTTCGCCGGCAACTGCTCTCACTCGGTTTTACAGGAAGACAGTCCAAGCATCTTCCTCCCCATATTACTCTTGGAATTTTCCGTCCGGAGCAAAAAGAAGACGCCAAGCTTTGTACGCAAAAAGCAGCAGAACAGTCAAAAGCGTTTTCTCTTTTCTTTCGTCACATCGGAATTTTCAGCGGCGCAAATGTGCTTTTCCTCGCGCCCGACCGAACAGAGGAACTTCTCTTTCTGCACAGTTTTTTTGGGACTGCGGAAGAATTCGCCCCGCATGTTACTCTGCTGTCCGATAAACCCTCATCTGTATACGCAGCGCTTCCCTATATTGCGGATGTGTTCCATCCGTTTCAAGGCATGGTATCTGATATTCAGCTGTATGAGTTTCATCCGGCTAAGTCAGTTTTGTCAGTCACATTAAAAAACAACACAAATATGGTCTGATGAAAATTTTCTTCTCCGGTCTTTTCCGATTCATTCTTTCAGAAATCACCATTTACAGATATACACAAGCGCCAAAGATACTCCGAATAACTTTCTTGAATGATAAACCTTCATCCGCCGTTTTGCCTGTAGCGTGTTTTCTTTTTCCGGAAAACACGCTGTTTTTCTTTCCTATATAAAATTCATGCGGCAAACAATGAATTTTATCATTTTTTCTCTCCGATATATCTTTACTTTTTTTGAAAACCGTGATATGATATGAGGTAGACTGAAATAATTTTGGAGGATAATAAAGACATGGCAAGAAAAAAGATTTCCATGGACGGCAATACCGCCGCGGCGCATGTATCTTATGCGTTTACGGAAGTTGCCGCCATCTACCCTATCACCCCGTCCAGCCCTATGGCTGAGCTGACGGATTCTTGGTCCGCAACAGGACTGAAGAATATCTTCGGGGAAAAAGTCAAAGTCATGGAGATGCAGTCTGAAGCCGGTGCTGCCGGTGCCGTACACGGTTCTCTCGCAGCCGGTGCTCTTACCACAACTTATACCGCATCTCAGGGACTTCTGCTCATGATCCCGAATATGTACAAGATCGCAGGTGAACTGCTTCCCTGCGTCATTCACGTTTCCGCACGCTGCGTTGCTTCCCATGCGTTGAATATTTTCGGTGATCATTCCGATGTATACGCATGCCGTCAAACCGGTTTCGCAATGCTCGCGGAATCCAACCCGCAGGAGATCATGGATCTCGGCGCCGTTGCTCATCTTTCCGCTATCAAAGGCAGAGTTCCTTTCCTCAATTTCTTTGATGGATTCCGTACTTCTCATGAAATTCAAAAAATCGAGGTCTGGGATTACGAAGAGCTTGCCTCTATGATCGACAAAGACGCAGTCGCAGCATTCCGCGCACATGCGCTCAATCCGAATCATCCCGCACTCCGCGGCTCTGCCGAAAACGGCGATATCTTCTTCCAGCACAGAGAAGCCTGCAATCCTTACTATGATGCCATTCCCGGTATTGTAGAAGATTATATGAAACAAGTCAATGAAAAAATCGGCACGGACTATAAGCTCTTCAACTACTATGGCGCTCCGGATGCCGAACGCGTCATCATTGCGATGGGTTCTGTCTGCGATACCGCCGAAGAAGTCATCGATTATCTGACTGCCAAGGGAGAAAAAGTCGGTCTTGTCAAAGTCCGCCTGTATCGTCCGTTTGTTGCGGAAAAGCTTATTGAGGCCATTCCGTCAACGGCAAAGAAAATTGCCGTTCTCGACCGTACCAAGGAGCCTGGCGCGCTTGGTGAACCGCTTTATCTTGATGTGGTCACAGCGCTCGCACAAGGCGGTATCGGCGCGAAAATCGTCGGCGGTCGTTATGGTCTCGGTTCCAAAGACACAACACCGGCATCTATCTTTGCCGTTTATGAAAATCTTTCTCAGGATATGCCCAAAAACGGCTTTACCATCGGTATTGTAGATGATGTTACCGGACATTCTCTGGAAGAAAAACCTGCTCCCGACACCGCTCCCCAAGGTACCATCTCATGCAAATTCTGGGGACTTGGTGGCGACGGCACTGTCGGCGCAAACAAAAACTCCATCAAAATCATCGGTGACCACACCGACAAATATATTCAGGCATACTTCCAGTATGACTCGAAGAAAACGGGCGGTATCACCATTTCTCATCTGCGTTTTGGCGACAGTCCGATCAAATCCACCTACTATATTACCAAGGCAGACTTTGTAGCATGCCACAATCCGTCTTATATGCTCAAAGGTTATAAGATTGTCAACGATGTGAAGCCGGGCGGCACATTCCTTCTCAACTGCCAGTGGACAGCGGAGGAACTGGATCGTCATCTTCCTGCCGAAGTGAAAAATTATATTGCCAACAACGATATTAAATTCTATACCGTAAACGCCATCGACAAAGCTCGTGAAATCGGTATGGGTAAGAGAACCAACACCATTCTGCAATCCGCATTTTTTGCTCTTGCGAACATTATGCCGATTGCGGAAGCCGTTGACTATATGAAATATATGGCAAAGAAGTCTTATCTCAAAAAAGGCGAAGCTGTCGTTGAGATGAACTATAAAGCAATTGACGCAGGTGTCGATGCCATTGTCAAAATTGATGTTCCGGCATCATGGAAAACGGTAAAGTCCGACAAAACGGAAACCAAAGCAGAAGGAACAAGACCGGAGCTTGTAAAATTTGTCAACGAGATTGTATTCCCGGTAGCAAAAATGCAGGGAGATTCTCTTCCCGTTTCCGCATTCCGCGATATGCCTGACGGACAGTTCCCGCAAGGTGCCGCAGCTTATGAGAAACGCGGTGTTGCAGTAGACGTTCCCGTATGGCATCCGGAAAACTGCATTCAGTGTAATCAGTGTTCTTATGTTTGCCCGCACGCTACCATCCGTCCTTTTGCTATGAACGCGGAAGAAGCCGCAGCAGCGCCCGCTTCCACGAAATTCACCGCAAAGATGATCGGCAAAGGCTGTGAGGATTATAAATTTACCATCGCGATTTCTCCTTTGGATTGTATGGGCTGCGGACTTTGTGTCAATGTATGTCCGACAAAACCCGAAAAGAGAGCGCTGGAAATGGTATCTCAGGAAAGCCAGGCAGATCAGCAGGCAGCATTCGATTACGCTGTCGCACATGTAACAAAGAAAGCGACTCCGTTTGCCGATACCTCTGTCAAAGGATCTCAGTTCAATCAGCCGCTGCTTGAGTTCTCCGGCTCCTGCGCAGGATGTGCCGAGACCTCTTATGCAAGACTCATCACACAGCTCTTCGGCGAAAGAATGTATATTTCCAATGCGACAGGATGCTCTTCTATTTGGGGCGGCTCCGCACCCTCCACACCTTATACGGTGAATAAAGAAAGCGGATGTGGACCGGCTTGGGCGAACTCCCTCTTTGAGGATAACGCAGAGCACGGACTCGGTATTGCTCTCGGTCAAAAAACCATCCGTGAGAAGCTGGCTGCCAAAACCCAAGCGTTGATTGATATTTCCTATACAGACGCAGATCTGAAAGCAGCTGCACAAAAATGGCTTGATACCTACAACGACGGTAAAGCGAATACCGAAGCCACCAAAGCTTATATCGCAGAACTGGAAGCTTCCGTTCTTCCGAATTGCCCGTGCGATGCTTGCAAGCTCGGACGTGAGATTCTTGCAGAAAAAGACTACCTCTCCAAGAAATCCATTTGGATTTTTGGCGGTGACGGTTGGGCATACGACATTGGATTCGGCGGTCTTGATCATGTCATTGCATCCGGCGAAGATGTCAACATCATGGTATTTGATACCGAAGTTTACTCCAATACTGGCGGTCAGGCATCCAAAGCGTCCCAGATCGGTCAGGTAGCCCAGTTCGCGGCAGCCGGCAAAGCAACCAAGAAAAAGGATCTTGCCAATATTGCCATGTCCTATGGTTACGTCTATGTCGCACAAATCGCAATGGGCGCCGATATGAACCAGACCATCAAGGCACTTGCGGAAGCGGAAGCTTATCCGGGTCCCTCTATTGTCATCGGTTATGCTCCCTGTGAAATGCACGGTGTCAAAGGCGGTATGGGCAACTGTCAGGCGGAAATGAAACGCGCTGTTGAAGCAGGATACTGGCAAATGTTCCGTTTCAACCCCGCACTCAAAGAAGCCGGTGAAAACCCGCTTACCATCGACAGCAAAGCACCTACTGCAAGCTATATCGACTTCATCAAGAGCGAAACCCGTTACAGCCGTCTTGTACAGTCCTTCCCGGAAAGAGCAGAAACACTTTTTGCGGAGGCTGAAAAACAAGCAAAAGCAAAATATGAAAGACTGCTCAAGCTTGGTGAACTCTACGCCAATAAGGAGTAATTCCTAATCAGAAGATCTTTTTCACTGTTCTAACGGAATTTATTTAATAAGCAGCCGCCTTAAAGCGGCTGCTTATTGATTTCTCAATATATCCAAATATGGTTTTGAAATCGTCAAAATTCCGCCTGATGACTTTTATCATAAAATCTTTGATTCCTGTTCAAAAACAAAGAACCTCGAAAAGATAAAGATATCTTTTCGAGGTCTCTTATTTTGATCATTTACCAATATCGGTTTAAATGAAAGAAGCCATGATTCCCAACATGATAAGTACACCAACCACAGAACTAATGATAGAACAAATCTCTCCCAAG
>OODJ01003016.1_pt1 | contig 10526 bp, 8 predicted proteins | sample 1671611 | NCBI WGS metagenome assembly OODJ01 (sample SAMN06348174, study PRJEB24527) | human gut metagenome | biome: human gut; feature: ankylosing spondylitis patient; material: feces | host: Homo sapiens | place: China | collected 2015-10 | reverse complement strand
TACACAAACATGATCCGGATTCTTTAAGCTGGGGATATGTCGGGAAAATAGGTGATGAGATTAAAGGAGCACAGAAAACCATTAAATTTAAAGATGAATATTTCACCTATTCTATGGATGGGTCAAGTGTAAAAGTACATAGTAGTAGTGACTTATCTAATTGGAATTTGCAAAATGCAACGGGATTAGCAACTCTTCCTAACTCCATATTACCCTTAGAGAAGATTATATTGGCTACCGCAGATAATAAGGTATATGAATCTACCGACGGTATAGCATGGACAGAATCAAATAAATTTTCAGGTGAAGTAAATACATTTATTTCAGCAATACCCATTGAGAATGACAATAGCCAAACCGAAGAAGAGAAGTACATTCAACAAGCCACTTATCTCAAGACAGAAGATAACGTACGTTATTTGTATTACATTTTAGAATCGGAACTAGGGATAGGAAATGCTGAAACTAAAATACAAGCAGCCGGTGAGAATTTCCCAACAAAGAACATTTCATACACAACTTTCAAAAAAGGAGGACAATATCAGAATGTTATAATAGGTGAACATGATGAATCTATCAAAATAACGGTTGGTGATAAAGAAATTCCAGTCAGCATAGCATGGGGATACAATGGAACAACATGGGCTGAGTTGGGAACCACTTCAACGGTTGCTTATTGCCCGGAGTTCAAGAATCCGACTATTATTTATTACAATAACCTTCTTTATACTTTTGGTGACAAGTTTGAATCCATCTATGTTTCAAAGAATGAAGGAATTGCTTGGCAAAAAGCGGACAAAAAGTTCTCATTCCCTTATCAGGATTGGAGTGACCCCGAGTTCAAACCAACAATAGAAAAACCGGAATTCATGGGAAGAACTAATTACTCCGTAGTACAAGACACAAAGAATGACTACATTTACTTCTTATTCAGTAAGGGAGATGTTTTACTCGAAGAAGGTGAGAATACACATCCTTATAGTCATGATTCAGAAATCTGGCGTGCACGCTTAAACCAATTATGGTTTGATAAGAGTCCCAAGCATGCAGGTCAATAATAAACGCATACGTTTAAAACAGAAAAATGTCCTATATAGAGCAAATAGACAAAACTCGGATACCCCAACACGTAGCCATCATCATGGATGGTAACGGAAGATGGGCAAAGCAACGGGGAAAAGAACGTACTTACGGTCACCATGCAGGCGCAGAAACGGTACAGAGAATTACCGAAGATGCAGCCCGTCTGGGAATCAAGTACCTCACTTTGTATACTTTCTCCACCGAGAACTGGAGTCGTCCGCAAGAGGAAGTTACGGCACTGATGAATCTATTGCTGGATTCTATTAAGGAAGAGACATTGATGAAAAACAATCTCCGCTTCAATGTAATCGGTGACTTAAAGAAATTGCCGGTTGAAGTCCAGGATAGTTTAACATCATGCATAGATCATTCCGCAAAAAACACGGGAATGTGTCTAGTGTTGGCACTTAGCTACTCTTCACGCTGGGAAATAACCGAAGCAGTCCGACAAATAGCTACGAAGATTAAAGAAGGAGAAATGTCTCCCGAACAGATAACGGATGAATGTATCTCATCTCATCTGGATACTAAATTTATGCCCGATCCGGATCTACTGATCCGCACGGGAGGAGAAATCCGGCTAAGCAATTACCTTCTATGGCAATGCGCTTATTCGGAGCTTTATTTTTGTGACACCTTTTGGCCCGACTTCGATAAAGAAGAACTCTACAAGGCCATTTGGGAATATCAACAAAGGGAACGCCGATTCGGCAAAACCAGTGAACAAATCAGCTAATATAACTCGAAACATCAAATTATAACATAAATGCATTATCGTATTTCCTTTATATTCATAACGTTTATCTGCCTGTTCAGTTTTGCAACAACAGGTATTGCGCAAAATGCCAACACTGATGAAGACTCGAAACCTGTTATCTTATACTCTGGAACACCCAAAAAGTATGAGATAGCGGATATCAAGGTCGAAGGCGTGAAGAATTATGAAGACTATGTATTGATTGGACTATCCGGACTGTCGGTAGGACAAACAATTACTGTGCCGGGTGACGAAATCACCGGAGCAATCAAACGTTATTGGCGTCATGGCTTGTTCTCAAACGTACAAATCACAGCCGAAAAGATAGAAGGCAACAAAATCTGGTTAAAAATCAGTCTGACACAGCGTCCCCGAATCTCTGAGGTACGCTATCATGGCGTTAAGAAGTCAGAGCGTACCGATTTGGAAGGTAAGTTGGGAATGGTGAAGGGTATGCAGATTACACCGAATACCGTAGACCGGGCCAAAACATTGATTAAGCGTTATTTTGACGATAAAGGTTTTAAGAATGCAGAAGTTATCATCGCACAAAAAGATGATCCCTCCAGCGAGAACCAAGTAATTGTGGACATCGACATTGACAAGAAAGAGAAAGTAAAAGTTCACGAAATCAAAATTGTTGGAAATACGGCAATCAAAGCTTCCAAGCTGAAACGAGTAATGAAGAAAACCAATGAAAAAGGGAAACTTCGCAACTTGTTCCGTACGAAGAAATTCGTACCGGAAAACTACGAAGCGGATAAGCAACTCATCATCGACAAATATAATGAGCTAGGTTATCGTGATGCAGTTATCAGAAAAGACAGTATCTCACAATACGACGAGAAAACAGTTAATGTTTATCTCGATATCGAGGAAGGTCAGAAATACTATCTCCGTAACGTGACTTGGGTGGGTAACACGCTGTATCCTTCAGAACAGTTGGACTTCCTTCTGCGTATGAAAAAAGGAGATGTGTACAACCAGAAGTTGCTGAACGAACGTATCTCTACAGATGATGACGCTATCGGTAACTTATACTACAACAACGGTTATCTGTTCTACAACCTCGATCCGGTAGAAGTGAACATTGTAGGCGACTCTATCGACCTGGAAATGAGAATCTATGAAGGCCGTCAGGCTACTATCAATAAGATCAACATCAGCGGTAACGACCGTCTGTATGAAAATGTAGTCCGTCGTGAACTTCGTATCCGTCCGGGACAGTTGTTCAGCAAAGAAGACTTGATGCGTTCTTTGCGTGAAATCCAGCAGATGGGACACTTTGACCCCGAAAAACTTCAGCCGGATATTCAACCGGACCCGATGAACGGAACGGTTGACATAGGCCTGCCGTTGACTTCCAAAGCCAATGACCAGGTGGAATTCTCTGCCGGTTGGGGACAAACAGGTATTATCGGTAAACTGAGTCTGAAGTTCACAAACTTCTCTGTTGCCAACTTACTGCATCCGGGTGAGAATTATCGCGGTATCCTGCCGCAAGGTGACGGACAGACACTGACTATCAGCGGACAGACGAATGCCAAATACTACCAATCATACAGTATTTCATTCTTCGATCCTTGGTTTGGCGGCAAACGCCCGAACTCATTCTCTGTTTCGGCGTTCTTCTCCGTACAGACAGATATCAGTAGCCGTTACTACAACTCCAGCTACTTTAACAACTACTATAACAGTATGTATAGCGGTTATGGCGGTTATGGCATGTACAACTATGGCAATTACAATAACTACGAGAACTATTATGACCCCGATAAATCGATCAAGATGTGGGGACTTTCCGTTGGTTGGGGTAAACGTCTGAAATGGCCGGATGACTATTTCACTCTTTCTGCAGAATTAGCTTACCAACGTTATAACTTGAGCGACTGGCAATACTTCCCGGTCACCAACGGTAAATGTAATGACCTTAGCATTTCATTGACTTTGGCTCGTAACTCTATTGACAACCCAATCTTCCCTCGTTCGGGTTCAGATTTCTCACTGTCAGTTCAGTTCACACCGCCTTACTCGTTGATGGACGGTAAAGACTATAAGGGATATTACAGCAACCCTGAAACAGGTAGCATTACCCAGGACAACATGAATAAACTTCATAAATGGATAGAATACCACAAATGGAAATTCAAAGGCAAAACATACACTCCGTTGATGGACCCGGTTGCACATCCGAAATGTCTTGTATTGATGACCCGTACGGAATTCGGCTTGTTGGGACACTACAACGAGTTCAAAAAGTCACCGTTTGGTACATTTGACGTTGGTGGTGACGGTATGACTGGTTATTCAACTTATGCAACCGAAAGTATTGCCTTACGTGGTTACGAAAACAGTTCATTGACACCATACGGTTCGGAAGGTTACGCTTATGCACGTCTCGGCATTGAATTAAGATATCCGCTCATGCTGGAAACAAGTACTAACATTTATGTGTTAGGTTTCTTGGAAGCCGGTAATGCTTGGCATGATATCAAGAAATTCAATCCGTTCGACTTGAAACGTTCCGCCGGTGTCGGTGTTCGTATCTTCCTGCCGATGATTGGTATGATGGGTATTGACTGGGGTTACGGTTTCGACCAAGTATTAGGTTCTAAACAATATGGAGGAAGCCAATTCCACTTTATCTTAGGACAAGAATTCTAATGTATCACCAAAAACTAAACGTTATGAGAAAGTCTGTTCTATTAATCATGATGCTGGTTGCCGTCAGTATGGCAGCCAACGCACAAAAATTTGCACTGATCGATACGGAATATATCATGAAAAATATTCCGACCGCTCAAAGCGCCAACGAGCAAATGCAACAAGCTACGAAAAAATACCAGAGCGAAGTAGAAGCTTTGGCAAAAGAAGCTCAGAAGATGTTTCAGGATTATCAAGCGAAATCCTCCACTCTCTCTGCCGCTCAAAAGACAAAGAAAGAAGATGAAATCGTAGCCAAAGAAAAAGCGGCTGCTGAGTTGAAGCGCAACTATTTCGGTCCGGAAGGTGAATTGGCCAAGATGAGAGACAAGCTGATCACTCCAATTCAGGATGATATTTACGAAGCGGTAAAAGCCATTTCACAACAATATGGATATGATCTGGTGGTCGACAGGGCCTCTGCGACAGGCATCATTTTTGCCAATCCGCGTATCGATATTAGCGATGAAATACTAAGAAAACTAGGATATTCAAATTAATTTCATACATTTGCATCCGGAAATAACTAAAAATCATTCAAATAAATTATAGAACTATGCTTAAAAAAATTGCACTTGTAATGTTGCTTGCACTCCCAATGGGTGTATTTGCACAGAATCTGAAATTCGGTCATATTAATGCGCAGGAGATTATCACTGTAATGCCGGAATTTACGAAGGCACAAAATGATATCCAGACATTAGAAAAACAACTGACTGCCGAACTTCAAAGAACTCAGGAAGAATTCAACAAAAAATATCAGGAATTCCAACAGGCTATGGCCAAAGACTCTCTTCCGGCTAACATCGCTGAAAGAAGACAAAAAGAGTTGCAGGACATGATGCAGAGACAGGAACAATTCCAGCAAGACGCTCAGCAGCAGATGCAGAAAGCTCAGACTGACGCAATGGCTCCTATCTACAAGAAACTGGATGATGCCATCAAAGCAGTAGGTGCTGCTGAAGGTGTTATCTATATCTTCGACCTTGCTAGAACTTCAATACCTTACGTAAACGAAGCGCAAAGTATCAACCTGACTAATAAGGTGAAAGCAAATCTTGGAATCAAATAAAAGAGAGTTCCAAGAAGCGAAAATATAAAAAAGGGAACGAGAAAGAAGATTAATCTTCTTTCTCGTTCCCTTTTTTTGGCGTACATTTGCGTACATAAATACTGTATGTCATGAATCAACATTTATCCCATGCTCCCGGTCCTATCGGAGTATTTGACTCCGGCTATGGCGGACTGACCATCTTAGATAAAATAAGAGAGGTACTTCCGGAATACGATTACATTTATCTGGGAGACAATGCCCGTGCTCCATACGGGACACGTTCTTTTGAGGTCGTATACGAGTTTACCCGGCAAGCCGTAAGCAAACTGTTCGACATGGGGTGTCATCTGGTCATATTAGCGTGTAACACTGCGTCAGCCAAAGCTTTGCGTAGCATTCAAATGAACGATCTTCCCAATATAGATCCGGCTCGCCGCGTACTCGGAGTAATCCGTCCTACAGTGGAATGTATCGGAAATATCACCCAAAACCAGCATATCGGCATATTAGCTACAGCGGGTACTGTAAAGTCCGAATCTTATCCGTTGGAGATACATAAATTATTTCCGGATATCCGGGTGAGCGGAGTAGCGTGTCCGATGTGGGTATCGTTGGTGGAAAACAATGAATCACAAAACGAAGGAACTGATTACTTTATCCGTAAATACATAGACCAACTACTGACAAAAGACCCGCAAATAGACACCGTGATTCTCGGATGCACGCACTTTCCCATACTCCTACCTAAAATCCGGCAATACATTCCGGAACATATCAGCGTGATTTCGCAAGGCGAATATGTAGCCCAAAGCCTGAAAGACTATTTGAGGAGACATCCGGAAATGGACGCGAAATGTACGAAAAACGGGAACTGCTCGTTTTACACGACAGAGGCGGAAGAGAAGTTCACTGAATCAGCTTCCACCTTCCTCCAACAGCAAATCCGTGTTAAACACATCACGCTTGAATAAATTTTAATTGAAGGATAACCATTTGTCTTTCTTTTTTGTTATATTTGTAAATAGCAACCCTTAATATATAAGATCATGAAAGAAAAGGATTATAGCAAGTCAATAGAGGTGTTCTCCGGCTCCCCGTGGGAAGCTGAAATCATCAAGGGTTTATTGGAAAGCAATGACATTCGTTGCGTTGTCAAAGACGGTATTATGGGAACGCTAGCCCCCTATATCGCTCCTGCTGTCTCTATCCTTGTCACAGAGGAGGAATATGAGGCCGCCACAGAGCTTATCAGAGCCCGGGACGAGAAAGATAGCGACTGATACGGTCGAGTCCTTCCTTGATATTCTCCAACGAGTTGGCATAGGAGAAACGCACGTATCCTTCCCCTCCTGTACCAAAGTCCACTCCGGGAGTAATACCGACATGCGCATGCTCGAGTACATCGAATGCAAAGCGATAAGAGTCGGCAGTAAATTTGCGTGCATCAGCGAAAATATAAAATGCCCCTTGAGGTTCCACCTTAATCTCAAATCCGATCTCACGAAGACGGGCAATCATATATTTCCGACGCTCATCATAGACCTGCCTCATACGTTCCACATCCGAATCCGCCTGCCGTAAAGCTGCAATTCCCGCCTGCTGGGCAACACTGGATGCGCAGATAAACAGATTCTGTTGCAACTTCTGCAATGAACGCATATAAGATTTCGGTGCGATGAGATACCCCAACCTCAGTCCGGTCATGGCAAACCGTTTGGAAAATCCATTCAGCACAAATGCTTGATCCGTGTATTCGAGAATACTATGTGCACGCCCTTCATACACCAGGCCATGATAAATTTCGTCTGAAATGACAGGAACTCCCAAAGCCGCTACTTCTTTCAAGAAACTTTCTTCCAATAACATCCCCGTCGGGTTCATAGGTGAGTTGATAAAAATAGCGGCAGTATGCTGATTCACACATTTGCGGATAGCTTCTATATCATATTGCAATCCTTTCTCTTCGGACAACGGCACCAAAACAGGTTTGGCTTGAGCCGCCAGCACAAAGTTCCGATAGCAGGCATATCCCGGATTGGAAAGAACCACTTCACTCTCCGAATTGCAAAGCAACATCAAGGCAAGAAGAATAGAGGGGGAAGAGCCGGAAGTCACGATGATACAGTCCGGATCAACCGCCACTCCATATTCTCTCTGATAAAAAGCTGTAATTTCCCGACGTAACTCAGGGTCTCCCAAAGAATGGGTGTAATGAGTCAAATGCCGATCGTAAGCAGCTTTCGCCGCCTCTGCTACACAAGACGGCACGTCAAAATCGGGCTCACCTACTTCTAAATGAATAATGTCAATGCCTTGTTTCTGTAACTCGTTTGCCCGTTCCAACACATCCATTACGATGAAGGAGGTCATCTGTTCTACTTGTGGATTTGTATGTTTCATTGTTTTTCTTTTCTCTATCCGGCTGCAAAGATAATTCTTTTTAGGCTGTTTTGGTAACATATCGACAAAAAGCTCTATATTTGTGCTTTCAAATCGTTAGCAAAGATGAAACAGGAATTTACACGAATCGCAGTAAAAGTGGGTAGTAATGTTTTGGCACGCCGAGACGGAACATTGGACGTAACCCGTATGTCTGCACTTGTTGACCAAATAGCAGAACTACATAAATCCGGTGTAGAAATCATCCTTATTTCTTCTGGAGCCGTTGCATCCGGACGTAGCGAGGTACATCCGCAGAAGAAACTCGATAGTGTAGACCAGCGACAATTATTCTCTGCCGTAGGGCAAGCCAAACTGATCAACCGTTATTACGAACTTTTCCGTGAGCACGGAATTACCGTCGGACAAGTGCTGACTACGAAAGAAAGTTTCAGTACGCGCCGCCATTACCTGAATCAGAAAAACTGTATGACGGTAATGCTTGAAAACAATGTGATTCCTATCGTCAACGAGAATGATACTATCTCCGTAAGTGAACTCATGTTCACGGACAACGACGAATTGTCCGGACTCATAGCTTCTATGATGGATGCGCAGACACTTATCATTTTAAGCAACATCGACGGAATCTATAACGGCTCTCCGTCCGATCCCGATTCTTCCGTTATTCGGGAAATCGGTCATGGGAAAGATCTATCCAACTATATTCAAGCAAGCAAGTCCAGCTTCGGGCGAGGAGGTATGCTGACGAAAACAAATATCGCCCGCAAAGTTGCTGATGAAGGAATTACGGTTATCATTGCCAATGGTAAACGTAACAACATCTTGGTAGACTTGTTAGAACACCCCGAAAGCACTCTTTGCACCCGCTTCATTCCTTCTTGCGAACCGGTATCCAGTATCAAGAAGTGGATTGCACATAGTGAAGGCTTTGCCAAAGGAGAAATTCACATCAACAAATGTGCCACTGAGGTACTCAGTTCGGAGAAAGCAGTCAGTATTCTCCCGATAGGTATCACTCATATCGAAGGAGAATTTGAAAAAGACGATATTGTCCGTATCATAGACTTTCAAGGAAACCAAGTGGGTGTAGGAAAAGCAAACTGTGACTCCCAGCAAGCCAAAGAGGTTATCGGAAAACATGGAAAGAAGCCTGTTGTACACTATGATTATTTATATATTGAATAATAATCGCGTTTAAATACTCAACATGATGAGATATTTTCTCATCACAATAAAAATATACACTCCAAAGGTTATTACAATTATAACCTAGGCACAACATTTATTTCTGTTTTCAACAGGTTTTATTCACATCATTCACTATATTTGCATTGTTTATCTTTCTATTTAATGCAAAAAAGGAGCAAATGACTACAAATTTAAACAGAACCTTTGCTGCCGTACAGGCAGCAAGCCGAGAATTGGCTTTACTGAACGATGATACCATCAATCAGATTTTAAATGCAGTAGCTGACGCAGCAATTGCAGAAACACCTTTCATTCTTGCAGAGAATGAAAAAGACCTCGCACGGATGGACAAAAATGATCCGAAGTACGATCGGTTGAAACTGACGGAAGAACGTTTGAAAGGTATTGCCGCAGATACACGCAATGTAGCAACACTCCCCTCTCCTTTGGGTAAAGTGCTGAAAGAGAGTGTTCGTCCCAATGGAATGAAGTTGACGAAAGTCAGCGTTCCTTTCGGAGTCATAGGAATCATTTATGAAGCGCGCCCTAATGTTAGCTTTGATGTTTTCTCCCTTTGTCTGAAGAGCGGAAATGCCTGCATATTGAAAGGAGGAAGTGACGCCGATTGTTCCAACCGGGCCATCATCAGTGTGATTCACAAAGTATTGAAGAAGTTCAAAATCAATCCACACATTGTAGAATTACTTCCGGCTGATAGAGAGGCTACGGCAGCGTTACTGAATGCTGTGGGCTACGTAGACTTGATTATCCCCAGAGGCAGCAGCAATCTGATAAATTTCGTGCGCGAGAATGCGCGGATTCCTGTCATTGAAACAGGAGCAGGTATCTGTCACACTTACTTCGATGAATTTGGGGATACAAACAAGGGAGCAGACATTATTCATAATGCAAAGACACGTAGAGTTAGCGTATGTAATGCATTGGACTGCACCATTATACATGAGAAGAGACTGGCCGACCTCCCTCTGATTTGCGAGAAACTAAAAGACAGCCATGTCATTATTTATGCTGATCCGCAAGCTTACCAGGCATTGGAAGGCCGCTATCCTGCCGAGCTCCTGGAACATGCAAAAGCAGAAAGCTTCGGCACGGAGTTTCTGGATTATAAAATGGCTGTCAAGACTGTAAAGAGCTTCGAAGATGCCTTAGGACATATTCAGGAAAACAGTTCTAAACATAGCGAGTGTATTGTTACCGAGAACGGGGAACGTGCAGCTTTATTCACCAGAATCGTGGACGCAGCTTGCGTATACACCAATGTGTCTACCGCTTTCACTGACGGGGCACAATTCGGATTAGGAGCCGAAATCGGAATCA
>OODJ01003015.1_pt1 | contig 10531 bp, 9 predicted proteins | sample 1671611 | NCBI WGS metagenome assembly OODJ01 (sample SAMN06348174, study PRJEB24527) | human gut metagenome | biome: human gut; feature: ankylosing spondylitis patient; material: feces | host: Homo sapiens | place: China | collected 2015-10 | reverse complement strand
GATCTCCGGTGTAAAAAGAAGCAGGGCCGAAACCTTGTCGGCGATACTTTCCGTCAGATGGAAATGGCCCGTGTCGAGCGTCACAATCTTATTCTTCTTCGCACCGTAGCCCAAGTAAAAATCATAGGAACCGACCGTATAACTTTCCAGACCGATGCCGAACAGTTTTGCCTCGATACAATCCTTCATGTTCTTATATTCAGTTGCAAAAATCTCGTCGAGCGACTGTTCCAGTATCTGACGATATTTGAGACGGCTGGCGGGAATCTCCTTGCTACCGTCATGAATCCAGAGGTTCATGATACAGGGATCGTCCTGGTATTTACCCATCTCCTCGCTGATCCAGCGGCAGCGTTTCGTATGTTCGATCCAGAAATTGCGGATCGCATCGTCGGGATTCGCCAACGTCAGGTCGCCGCTCTTCGGATGCGAAAAAGAAGTGCTGTTGAAATCCAGCTTCATCCCGTTCTCTTTCGCCCACTGCATCCAGCTCTCAAAATGAGCAGGTTCCACTTCGTCACGGTCGACCTTCCTGCCCTGGAAGTCGCCATATATTTCATGCAGGTTCAAGCGATGTTTACCAGCGATCAGAGAAGCCGCTTTCAAGACATCGGCACGCACTTCGTCGATCGTGCGGGCACGTCCCGGATAGTTGCCTGTCACCTGGATTCCGCCCGTCAGCGAACCTCCCTGGTTCTCGAAACCGCTCACATCGTCCGCCTGCCAGCAATGCATCGAAAGAGATATCTTCTGCAATTTGTCCATTGCCTCCCTTGCATCCACACCGACAGCTGCATAGCGTTCAACAGCTGCCTCATACGCTTGTCTGATAATGTTTTCTTTTGTCATGGTCTTATTTTTTTGAGGTTACAGATTTATATTTCCTAAAAGCCTCTTCCCACTCTCCACTACCTTCCGGCAGAAAGACAGCCGGCGAAAGGAAAGAGTTGATCAAACGGCGCATCTCCCAACGGTCGGCTACCAATCCCGCCGCCCTCGCCTGCACCATGCAGTTGCCGATTGCCGTCGCCTCCGAAGGCCCTGCCACAACCGGCATGTTTATTACATTTGCCGTAAATTGATTGAGAAGATTATTCATCGAGCCTCCCCCGATCACATGCAATTTGCGGATCGGGAAAGGAGCCATTTCGGATAATAATGCCAGCACCTCCTTATACCGGAATGCCAGACTTTCAAAAATACAGCGGATAAACTCGTCGTCCTCGACCGGTTCGGGCTGCCCCGTCTCGCGGCAATAAGCCTTGATTGCCTCCGTCATGCTCGGCGGATTGGCAAAACACGGATCGTCGGGATTCACAAAACGACGGAAAGGCGTCGCCCGTTCCGCCATCTTGACTATCGCCGGATAGGAATAGTCGCACCCGGCCTTTTCCCACTCTTTCCGACACTGTTCGAGCAACCACATCCCTGTGATATTTTTCAGGAAACGGGTCGTCCCGTCTATCCCGCCTTCGTTCGTGAAATTATGCCGGAAAGATTCTTCCGAGATAATCGGTTCTTCCGTTTCGATCCCCATAAGGCTCCATGTGCCGCTGCTAAGATAGGCAAACTCCCGGTCCGCCGCCGGAACAGCCGCGACAGCCGAAGCCGTGTCGTGGCCGGCAACTGCTATGACCGGCACTTTGCCGATCCCCGTTTCCCGTGCAAGCGCATCGGTCAGCTCCCCGACAAAAGTTCCCGGCATCACTACCGGACGCATAATGGACGGAGCTACCCCTGCCGCTTCCAACAGAGAAGCCTCAAACTCCTTCGTCACCGGATTTAACAGTCCGGAAGTAGAAGCATCCGTATATTCACAAACCTTTTTACCCGTCAACAGGTAAGAAAGCAGATCGGGCATAAACAGTATCTCTTCGGCAGCCTCCAACGGCCTGAAACCTTCCTTTTTAGCCCTGAATAACTGGAAAACACTATTAAAATTCATGATCTGTATACCGGTAAGCCGGTAGACTTCCGACCGGGGAATACGCTGGAAATACTCTTCCGGCGCACCGTCCGTATAAGGATCACGATACGCACGCGGTAGCCCCAACAGAGTGCCGTCTTCCGCCAGATACCCGAAATCCACCCCCCAGGTATCGATCCCGATAGAGTCCGGGAGCAAGTTCCGGCGTGCACAAATCGTAAGGCTTTCTTTCAAGGCATCATATAACCGGTATATGTCCCAGTAATATTTCCCATGCAACTCCATGATCGCATTCGGGAAACGGTGAAGTTCCTGCATTTCAAATTTGTCACCAACCAAAGTGCCTAACACGGCACGTCCACTGGTCGCTCCTATATCAAAGGCTAAAAAGTTATATTTCTTCATGGTACAACAAAGTTGTTTGTTTTATGATTGCAAAAGTAAACGGTAAATTACTATCTTTGCTTTTGAAAATGATTTTAAACCTTTCAAATCTGACAGAGGAGATGGAGAAACGACTAAGCGATCAATTGAGGTATCTGACGATAAGTGCGATAGACGAAGAGTGGGGAATTGTCGTCACGACCGTCGGCTACCAGTTTATTCCCCCGAAAGGGAACTATCCTCTTTCGAAGCATCCGGACAATTATAACTTCAAGCCGCAGACCGGACGAATCCTGAACGAATACCAGCTGGTCTATATCACGAAGGGAAGCGGTTACTTCTCTTCGCAATCCTGCAAGATGCAAAAGATAAACGCCGGCACGATGATCCTGCTTTTTCCGGGAGAATGGCACAGCTACTATCCCGACAGCGAGACAGGCTGGGACGAATACTGGGTCGGTTTCCGCGGTGTCCACATCGACCGGCGCGTGGAAAAACGCTTTTTTACCCGCGAGGAACCGTTACAGCACATCGGGCTCAGTGCGACGATCGTCGGACTATATGAAGACATACTGAAATTCGCCTCTCAGGAAAAGACGGGCTACCAGGAGATGATTTCGAGTATCGTCCTTCATATATTGGGTACGGTCTATTATAAAAGAAGAAACAACTCCTTCACGAATACCTACGTTGTGGATAAGATCAACGAAGCCCGCATCCTGATGAAAGAGCAGGTGGAAAACCCGCTGACACCGGAAGAAATAGCTTCCCGCCTGGGGCTCGGCTACTCCTGGTTTCGCCGTATGTTCAAAGAATATACAGGCGTATCGCCCGCCCAATACCAATTGCAGCAAAAACTCCTGAAGGCAAAGGAACTGCTTACCAGCAGCAGCATGAATATCTCGGAAATAGCCTACAGTCTCAAATTCGAGAATGCCGGACAGTTCTCCACCTTCTTCAAGAAGAAAGAGGGCGTGACACCGTCGGAGTTTCGTGAACGGGCGCACTGAGGAATTAAAAATTAAGAATTAAGGGGTAATCTTCCAAATGTACGCTTCATAAGAGCACATCCGAAAGCGATCAGAAAAAGGGGAATCTCACGGCGAAACTTACCGGTGCGGGATGAAAATATCCAATATTTGCTCCAGAAGAAATTATTGATCTGCGCAATCACATAAGCGGTGATATTGGTAGCGATATAGTTACAACCAAGCTTGTCCATCATCAGCCAGACAATCAAGACCGTAATTAACGCATTCAGCGTACCGACCAGTATAAACCGCATCACGCGCACCATATTTTTAGATTGTATGACCAAGTGTATTTCTTGCTGTTTTGTTCTTTGATATCTGAAATTCCGGTACAAATATACAGGATAATATGCAAATATCCATGCAAAAAGTCACAAAGTATGGCGAACAACCCGTATCTTTACCCCATGAAATATTTATTGTTTTACATAATCAGTCTGTTATCTCTCACCGCCTGCATCCACGAGGAATTGCCGCCTGAGGATGGCTTTGCTTTGGAGGAAGGCGACCCGTTACCCGAATTCAGCATTTCCAATCCGGATGGAACGGTATCGAAAAAAGACTTGAAAAATAAATTTGCCCTGATTATTTTCTTCAGTACGACCTGTTCCGACTGCCAGAAGGCCTTCCCGGATATTTCCACTTTATATCATACATACAAAGACGATCCCTCCGTCTGTGTGCTTCTGATCGCACGTGGAGAAACCGAAGAGCAGGTAGCGGCCTATTTCCGGGAACATCAGTACAATATGAAGTTTTTCGCCGATCCGGACCTGAACGTCTACTCCCTCTTTGCCGACAACACCATACCCCGCGTATTCCTTGCCGACAAGGACGGTACGATTATCCTGACGCAAACGGAAAAAGTAGATGCGGGATTACTGATATCGGGCGGAGTAGAACCCCACCCCTACAAGCCTGAAAAATCTTAACATTTAATGCTCAACTGACGTAATACATCACGAATCTTTTCGAATGTGGTGATACGGGTCGGAACCAAAGGCAAGCGTAATTTATTTTCAATAAAGCCCATCGCATTCAGCATGCTCTTCGCTCCCGCCGGATTACCGTCGATAAACAGCAAACTGAACAGCTCCGTAAAACTATGGTGGATCGTGCGGGCGCTATCGTAGTCACCAGCCAATGCCAGACGCACCATACGGCTGAACTCACGCGGGAAAGCATTGCCGATTACGGAAATCACGCCGACAGCTCCCAACGTAATAAGCGGGAAGGTGATACCGTCGTCTCCTGAAATCACATTGAAGTTCGCCGGTTTGTTCTTGATGATATCGTCCATCTGGGTGATATTGCCGGAAGCCTCCTTGACTGCAATCACGTTCTTGAACTCACGGGCGATACGCAGCGTAGTCTCGGCCGTCATATTCACACCGGTACGTCCCGGAACGTTATACAGGACTATCGGTAACGTAGTCGCCTCCGCAATCGCTTTATAATGCTGATAGATTCCTTCCTGGGATGGTTTGTTATAATAAGGTACGACAGACAGGATCGCATCTATACCGTCAAAATTATCGTTTTTCAACTTCTCGACAACCGAACGCGTACAGTTTCCGCCAACCCCCAACACGATGGGAATGCGTCCGTTTACCTTCGTCACGACCAAATTGATTATATTCTTCTTTTCTTCTTCCGTGAGTGTAGGGGTTTCAGCGGTGGTACCTAACACAACCAGATAATCGGTTCCATTCTGCAACTGATAATCTACGAGCCGGGCCAACGCCTCATAGTCTACACTTTCATCTTCTTTAAAGGGAGTGATCAACGCCACACCCATTCCTTTTAAATTTATGTCTGCCATGGGGAAAATATTCCTTTTTGTTATTTAGCACTGCAAAAATAAGGAAATTATATCATTTAGCACGGATGGAACGCAAATAAAATAATATCTGTCCGAATAAATACTGAATATCGTCCTTATCTGTTACAGTCAAGCCTAAGTCGTACCATTCTTGGCCCGGATACTTAATCCCGACCTTGAAGGCGGATGGATGCCGGAGAGCGATGTATTGCAAGGCATAACAACCCGGCCGGGTGATATCGATCAAGATATCCGCCTTGAGAGCGCCCACCTTTTCCAAGACACTATCTGAAGGGAATCCCCACGCATTGAGATCGCTCTTTGAATGTACAGGAATATTGGAATCGTCGAAAGGAATATCCGCTCCTCCGGACGGCACATACACACACGTCTTGATATCCTTCTTCGCCTTGCGCAAAGGCTCCAAGGCCCTCATGACGTCCTCGTGATCCTCGCGGTAGTCGGGGTTCCACGAGCGCTTGGGGTGGATGGTCTCGGAGAGCTTGACGTAGTCCGGCTTCTGTGTCAGGTCCTCGGTCGAGCAGAGCTTCTGGCCGAGCTTGAGCGCGTTGCCGGGGCAGGTCTCCACGCACTGGCCGCAGGCGACGCACTTGGCCTCGTCCACCTCGGCAACGTAGTTGGAGCGGATCGCGTCGCGCGCGCCGTACATCAGGCCCACGCGCAGGCCGAAGCAGGCGCAGGCGCAGCAGTTGCAGATGGCCGCGCTCTCGCCCGGCTCTTCGATGTTGACCATGTCGTGCATGAGGCCGTTTTCCTCGGCGCGCTTGATAATTTCGAGCGCCTGCTCGCGTGTGATCTCCTTGGCGCGGCCGGAGCGGATGTAGTGCTCGGCGCCCTTGCCCATTTGGATGCACATGTCCTCATCGAGGTGGCCGCAGCCGTCGCCGATGCTCGTGCGCGATGCGCGGCAGGAGCACGGGGACACGGAGAAGCGGTCGTACTTGTCCAGATAGTGCGAGATGCGCTCAAATTCGTTCACGCCGGGAATGCCCTCGAGCGCGCTCTCGACCGGGATGACGCGCATGAGGCCGTAGCCGTCGGGGATCATGGCGCCCATGTTCGCCGCGAGGTTGCGGGTGTATTCCTCGAACGCGCGGCCGACCTCCGGATGCGTGTCGAGCAGCTCCTTCTGGTTGACCATCATCTCGAGGATGCCGGGCGCGAAGATCTGCATGTAATACGTGTCCTCGCCGAGCGTCTCGTTGTGCGAGCGGCGGAAGATGCCGTAGTACACGAGGTTGTCGAGCAGAGGCTGCACCTCCTGCACGGTCTTGCCGACCTTCCTGGCCAGGTAGGCCGCGGTGCGCTCCTTGCGCAGGCCAGCCGCGATGGCGACATCCGCTTCCTCGTCGGTCAGGATGCCTGCCATGCAGTAGTATTCGGGCGCGTTTTCGTCGATCCTGGTCGTGATGCCGGTGACGCCCCCAATGATCTTCGCCAGCTTCACGATCTTCGGTCTGAGTTGTGCCATGGTCTCTCCTCCTTCATGTTGTTGCGCTGAGATTGTCACTACTATAACATATGCATGCGCGCAGGGAAACGAAATTTCCCATTTTCGGCGATATGCAACAAGCGTCGCGCAAATGTGCCGAAATCTGCGCAAAAAAGCAGGCCCTCGCGGGTGCGGGGGCCTGCTGCGGTGCGCGTGTCAGAACTTGACGAAGCCGGTGGTCGTGCCCATCGGGTAGCCGAGCGTCCACTCCTGCCTGCCGCACTGGGGGCAGACCTCGCCGCGGGCTTTGAGCTCGTCGATAAAAGCCTCGGCGCGCATGATGTACATATTCGTCTTGCGCACGTAGCGGCAGTGCCCGCAGAAGACCACATAGGTCGCAAAGCTGTCATACACGCCGCGGGCGCGGTTTTCCTTTTCCTCGGCGGTCAGCGGCCGGGGGTTGACATTATGATTGACTGCCATGGTTTGCTCCTCCCCTGTCAGATCTGGTGCTCGCGCTTGACGCTGTCATAGTGTTTGTTCAAAAACGGCACGACGACGGAGCGCATGAGCTTCATGTCGAGGTTATAGTAATAGATCACGAACAGCACGGCCAGCGCGCCGCCGGTGATGCCAAAAGCTCGGAACAGGAACTGCGCAAATTTGCATTTCATATCGGTGGACCTCCTTTACCAGCCCATGCTGTCGTCAAAGTCGAGCAGCGACGGATCGACCGGCTCCTCGTGCATGACGTTGATCATGTATTCGTTGACGGTGCGGCGCGCCTCGGCCGGAGAGACGATGCGGTGATCCATCAGCGAGTGCGGCATCCACACCGTGTGGAAGCGCTCGTCATGCTTGCGGATCTCCTCCTCGATCAGACCCTGTGCGCCGGCCATGCCCTTGCAGCCGATGTCGTCGTACATGAGGATCATGTCGCAGTTGAACTTCTCCGCCGTCTCCCACATCTGCATGATGTGGCGGTTGCCGCCGACGGTGTGCGTGCGCATCGGGGTGCGGGCGTGCCAGTCGGCCACGTCGCTCATCATGATGTCGCGGTCCTCGGTGTCGACGATGTTGTGGCCGGTGAGCGAATCCATGTTGATCAGGCACAGGATGCCCCAGCAGTTATACAGCCACTGCACGCCGTGTGCGTAATACGTCGAGCCGCAGCTCCAGGCGATGGCGCGGTGGCGCGTGAGCGGGAAGGTGTCGATGTTCTTGCGCACACATTTATCAAAGATGCGCATGAGCTTGTGCGAGGCCTTGAGGAAGTACTCGTTGCCGCCCTGCTGGTAGAAGTAGATGCGAAACAGCCCCTGGCACACGGGGTTGAGCGCGCCGTTGTTCGTCTTGGCATAGACGTCCCAGCGCTCGGTCTCCTCGCGGTTGAACTGGTTGGTGTTTTCGATGTGCTGGATGAACGTGTCCCAGTTGAACGGCTGGTGGAACTGATCCTCGAGGAAGTGGATGGCCTCGTACACCTCGTGCACGCCGAGCTCCTTGCAGGTCGGGTCGTCATACATGAGCGGCGTCGTGAACGGGTGCACGGCCTTCTTGCCGTCGCTTGAGAGCGCGCGGTACATGGCGACGTTGTCCATCATGTTCGCGTCGCAGGGGTTGTTCGTCGTGAGCCAGCAGTTGCCGATATCGGGGTACTCGCCCTCGACGGCGACGCCGGTCTCCACGAGCGGCAGCGTGCACATATCGCCCGGGATGCCGCAGCTGACAGCCTGGTCGACGTAGTACGAGCCGAGGTTCTTGTTCAAAATCGGCACCATGAATGCCGCGTGCTGCTGGATGTTGATGCCGTAGTAGCCGGGGAAGCCGTAGATGATGTGCTTCGGCAGCGTGTAGTCAAAGGCGATCGTGCGCTCGGTCCACTTGTTCTCGCCGAAGCGGCGGTCGGCGCGGATCTCGCGCCAGAGCGTCGTGATGGAGTCGGACACCATGCAGTCGATGGCCGTCAGGTCGGCGCGCAGGACCATGCCGCGGTCACCCTCGATCCATTTGTCGACCATCATCGGCGTGGCCAGATACGCGCTCAGCCAGCGATACTTCCAGAAGGCGCGGATCATGCGCACCGGGTCGCGGCCGATGAGCCCGGCCATCTTGCCCCAGGTCTGCAGCCAGCGGGCGAAGGCATAGGCCGTGTCCTTCACGCCGCGCCACTCGCGGTGGAAGTAGAAGTTCGTGCCCTCGATGTACAGGTCGCCAAGATAATGGCACTCGTTGTCACCCCGCAGGAAGTGGCCGAGCGTGCCGTATTCTTCTTTGAGCGTGCGTTTGCGTTTCCACATAGCTGAACCCCTCCCTTATTGCTGCGCCTGGATCTTCTTGATCTCCAGCGACTCGATGAACGCCTGGAACCGGGTGCGCAGCTGGCCGGAGGCGGCGCTCGTGTAATCCTTCTCGATCTGGCACACGGGGATGCTGCGCGGCAGCTCATAGCCCTCGTAGAACCACATGCCGTCCTGCGCGCGCTCGTAGCCCCAGTATTCGCAGAACTTCATGTTCTCGACGATGATGCCGTCGGCGCGGTATTTCTCCGCGAGATCGAAGATGTATTTCTTGCGCGCGATGATGTTCTCGGGGCCCATGGCGCGCGGGCACTGGTTGCGCCACATATAGTAGTCGGCGATGGACTGCAAAACGTCCTTGCCCTCCTCGAGCGGGATCTCCTCGCGGCCGGGCATCGAGCCGAAGCAGTAGCGGTCGGCCACGACCATGCCGCCGGCCATCTCGAGCATTTTCGTGAACTCGGGGTCGTCGATCTCGCTGCCGGCAATGAGGATGCGCGCGCGGTACCACGGCTTCGGGTCGGGCTGGCGTTCGCGCAGCTCCTGCAGCGTCTCGCGCAGGTACGGCAGGATGAGGTCCTTCGGGCACGTGAGCGTGCACAGCTGGATGACGTGGAACTCATACCCCGTGATGACCGGGTTGTCCGCCATGCGCATGGCGTTCATCTCCGTGATGATGCGGCACACTTCGTTGAACTGCTCGACGGCCTTGCGCAGCTTTTCCTCCGAGAAGTCCACGCCGTAGACCTTTTCGAGCGGCTGGATGATCTTCTGCTCGATCTGGCGGCGGTAGTAGCCCGCGTGCCACTCGGTCTTGCGCAGCGGCATGTCGAGATACGTGCAGAAGAACTTGTCGTTCGGGATCAGCTCGCAGTATTCAAAATACTGCTCCATGCGGTTCATCGTCGTGCAGCACTCCTGCCCGATGAGCGCGGAGATAAAGTTGTAGCCGCCCTCAAACGCACGCTCGAGGATGCTCTTGGAGTACGGGCACGAGCGGTTGGTCATGTAGTAGGTGGCCATGTCGGGGTTCGTGCAGTTCGGCGCGCGCAGGCGCACGCCAAAGCAGTTGTCCGTGTCCAGCAAAACCTCCGGTATGTACGAACAGTTCCATGCCAGCGCCAGCCGCCCATCCTTGCAGGCGTCCTGAACCAGGTCGTTGTTTGCCTGCTGCAGCAGGTTCTCAAAATAGATCAGATGCTTCAGGTCTCTCATTCGCGCATTCCCTCCTTCGATGCACAAATTCCGCGCCAACGATGAAAATTCGACATTTTGCACAAGCGCAGAACGTTAACACACATTTATTATAGAACTTTGCCTGAATCATGTCAATATGTGTAACAAGTGATTATTAACGGACATTTCGCTTTTTTCTGCCTGAAAAGCGGAAAAGCTGCAGGAAAGCGCTTGTCAAAAGCAAGACAAAGTGATAACATAAATTTATATATGCAAAAAAATTGCCGGGAAAACCGGCGTTTTTCAATGAAAAAACAACGCGGCACGCCCGCAGAAGCCGAGGCTTCTGCGGGCGTGTTTTTTGTTCGGCGAAAAAACGGCACCGATCGTGCCGCGAAAACGGAAAATTCGTCCGGCGCGCATATCCGTACGCAAATC
>OODJ01003012.1_pt1 | contig 10539 bp, 8 predicted proteins | sample 1671611 | NCBI WGS metagenome assembly OODJ01 (sample SAMN06348174, study PRJEB24527) | human gut metagenome | biome: human gut; feature: ankylosing spondylitis patient; material: feces | host: Homo sapiens | place: China | collected 2015-10 | reverse complement strand
GATTGACGCAATCATTGAATATCTAAAAATCCAGTAATTTATCAGGAAGATAAATGTTCTTGCCTAAGAACTTCCTCCGGCGGCAAAGCTGGCGGAGGAAGTTCAATCTTCCAAAGCCTCTATCATTTCATCCTTGAAATTAATCAGATATAGTTTTTTACGTGCCCGAGTAAATGCCGTGTATAACCAACGCCAATATTCATCATCATGTGAATCTTCTCCCTGCCAGCCCGGATCAATAAATACCGCATCCCATTGTCCTCCCTGGGCTTTATGACACGTAACAGCATAGGCAAATTTAATTTGCAGAGCATTATAGTATTCGTTCTCTTGAATCTTTTTGAATCGCTTCTGCTTGGAAGCTACATCCATATAATCTTCCTCCACAGCCATGTACAACCGCCGGTAATCTTCATAACTCAATGCAGGTTGTTCTGTGGTCAAGGTATCCAACATAACCCATGCAGTGATCTCTTCCTCGTAACCGTAAATACTTAGACGAGTGTTGACAAAATGGAATCCGTATAAATCCTTATATTTCCCAACCTTCTCCACAGTGGCAATATCCCCGTTCGCAATAAAATCCACCTTGTCATATTCTGCTCCCCAGAAGTAATTATTCTTCACGATCATGATCTTATCTCCACTACTAAAAGCATCTTCCCGGTAAAGGATTCTGGCCCGTATCCCCTCATTAAAACGATTGGCCCGTTTATTCGACCGACAAATCACCATCGTTTCGTCCATCCCAAAAGAGCTATAACATTGATCCAACTCTTCCAATAGTTCTCCCCCGCTTACCCGTACAATATCCGGAAAACCCGCTACCCGAAGCAAGAGCTTGGCAAAAGGTCCCACCCCAATCATTTCCCGTACCCGAGTAGCATTATACAAAATTCCGGACAGCTCGGACTGTCGCATGATATCGGTCAAGTTTGCCTCATATATCTCCATCCCGTAACTCACCTGTAAAAAATCAGCCTCCAAGGCCGGACTGACATCCACGCCAATCGGAGGCAACTGGGCCGTATCTCCGATTAACACCAAGCGGTTATTACGCCCGTTATAGACGAACTCGATCAGATCATCCAGCAAAGACCCTGTCCCAAAATTCGAATCCTGAGAGCCCATTGAAATCATAGATGCCTCATCCACGAAAAAAAGTGTATTGGCATTCCCGTTAAATCCCAAGTTGAATATCCCGACTCCCTCCTGTGCATTTTTCTGTCGGTAAATCTTTTTATGTATCGTAAAAGCAGGCTGGTGAGAATAACCGGAAAACACTTTCGCCGCTCTCCCCGTCGGAGCCAATAAAACAACCTGCTGTTCAAATTGCAGTAATGTATTCACGATGGCCGCCACCAAAGAAGTTTTCCCCGTTACTAAGTGTAGGTTCGTAGATAATGACTTCTGCCCCTTTAGCCTTTATACGCTTCATAATACCCTGAATAGCGCTCTGTCGAAAATTATCCGAATTAGCCTTCATGGTCAAACGATACACTCCTATAGTGACAGACTCCTTTTGACCATCGTACTGATTGTGTGAATTATAATCGTACCACCCTGCCTTGCGAAGAATGGAATCGGCTATATAATCTTTTCGAGTACGATTACTCTCTACAATAGCAGTTATCATATTCTGGGGTACATCCTGATAGTTGGCAAGGAGTTGCTTGGTATCTTTCGGCAGGCAATAACCGCCATAACCGAATGAGGGATTGTTATAATGTGTCCCGATACGGGGATCAAGACCTACGCCCTCAATGATAGCTTTACTATCCAATCCTTTCATTTCAGCGTATGTGTCAAGTTCATTGAAATAGCTGACACGGAGAGCCAGGTAGGTGTTGGCGAAGAGCTTGACTGCTTCAGCCTCTTTCATACCCATGAAGAGTGTATCAATATTTTCCTTGATAGCCCCTTCCTGCAAAAGGGCGGCAAATATTTTAGCTGCTTCCTCCAACATAGTGACATCCGTGACGGAACGGATCGCCTCATTTTCTTCCGCAAACTCCGGACGGTCGATGATCTTCGGATAACCTACGATGATACGGCTCGGATAGAGATTGTCATAAAGGGCCTTGCTTTCACGAAGGAACTCCGGTGAGAACAGCAGGTTGAACTTCTTTACTCCCTTCTGGGCATATTTTACATAAAGGTTACGGGTATAGCCCACCGGAATTGTCGATTTGATGACCATTACGGCATCGGGATTCACTTCAAGCACAAGATCGATAACTTCCTCCACACGACTCGTATCGAAGTAATTCTTCACAGGGTCGTAGTTTGTAGGAGCGGCTATTACCACAAAGTCGGCGTCAGCATAGGCTGACCTCCCGTCCAAAGTGGCAACAAGATCAAGCGGCTTTTCAGCCAGATACTTCTCGATATAATCATCCTGGATAGGGGAAACCTTGTTGTTCAGTTTCTCCACCTTTTCCGGGATTACATCCACGGCAGTTACATGATGATGTTGTGATAGCAGTGTCGCTATGCTCAGTCCCACATAGCCAGTTCCGGCTACTGCGACCCGAATCTCTTTGAAATCACGCATATTATGTTTGATTTGGTTTTATCAATAGCAGTTTATTTACCCTCCCGACTTGTATGCTGCTCTCCATAACCATAGCCATAACCGTAACGCTTGCCATAGCCATAATACTTGCCGTATTTACCATAACCATAATAATAGCCGTACTTCTTTTTCTGAAGATCCAAGCCGTTAATGGCGATACAGAGGTTAGGCAATTTGTTGTTTTCAGAAAGCTCATTAATCAAAGTAAACTCTGCCTTACGGGTATAATCGGCACGGCATACGTATACCGACAAATCAGCAGTACGCCCTATCAGCAAGGTATCAGTTACCATACCCACGGGGGCAGTATCCAGAATCACATAGTCAAAATTAGCCTTCAACGTTTCGATAGCTTTTTCCAAGCCGTCACGGGCCAATAATTCCGTTGGATTGGGAGGAACTGATCCGCCCGGAAGAATAAACAGATTCTTGTTTATACTGGAAGGCTGTACCAAATCCATCAGATTTTTTGTCGGATTGGTTAGAAACTGGGTAATACCATGTTCCTTTTGGGAAATATTAAAAACCTTATTCAAGCCAGGCTTGCGAATGTCAAGACCAACTATCACAACTTTTTTACCTAATAAAGAAAGACTGATGGCCAAATTGGATGATACGAAAGACTTACCTTCACCACTGATGGTAGATGTCACCAGAATCACATTCTTGCCATTTTCAAGCATAAACTGAAGATTGGTACGTACATTACGGAATGTCTCACTCATCAGGTTATTATGATTCTCAAATACAGCTATAGAACCGGACTTTTCATCCGCCAACGGGATATCGCCAATAACAGGAAGAGAAGTTAGTTTTTCAACATCAGCACGGCCCTCAATCTTGAATTTGGTCAATCCAATCAGATAAATAATACCTACCGGAAATCCTACTCCTAACACCAAGGCGGCAAGATAGACCATCATCCTCTTAGGAGAAACCGGATTGTCGTCCGCTAACGCTTCATCAATAATCTTGGCATTATTTGCTGTAGCTGCCAAAGTGATGGCATTCTCTTCACGTTTTTGAAGTAACATCAAATAAAGGCCGACCTTAATTTCCTGCTGCCGGGCGATACTTACGAACTGACGTTCCTGGGTCGGAGCGTCATTAATGCGACGGGAATAGCGGTTCGCCTCACGGGCAAGGCCTTCTTTGGTTATCTGCAATCCTTTCAATGTAGCATCCAGCGTAGCCTGTACATTGCTCCGCATCGCACGGATACTAGTATCCAAATTTATGATCGTCGGATTATTCTCGGTTGATGTACGGAGCAAACGCTTTCTTTCAACCAACATTTCATTATATCTGTCTATTGCACCAGCTGATGCCGCATCCTGTAATCCAATATTACTTGGTAAGACCTCATATTCATTACCTTGCATATAGCGTTGCAAATCCATCACCAAATTGATTTGAGTCTGGTTTTCCACACGCTTCTTTTCATATTCAGCATTACCGGTTAAGGCTATTTGAGCCTCACTGCTCAAATCTGTAATTCCGGCGCTACGCTTGAAATTCTCCAAGTCTTGTTCGGTACTTCCAAGTTCCTTGGAAATAATGCCGATACGGTCGTCGATGAATTCTGCGGTTTTCTGGGCTACCTCATTCTTGTCATTATTGGCATTGATATTGTACATCTCAAGGAGTTTGTTGATGAAGTCCCTGCCACGCCGGGTATTTGAGTTCTTCAACGAAAGAACAGCTACAGAAGTGGTTTTTGATGTAGGGGCTATCGACAAGGACTGGATATATCCTTTGGCCACAGACATCGGCCGGTTTATAAAAGCTTTTATATGACGCTCTTTACTTTCCTCCTTAGCCTGATTAACCGCCAATGTATCCTTGCTTTCAAAAAAGGCGACCGTCCCCTCATCGGTCGAAAAAACAGCAGGTAATTTATCGAATTGTTTCCGATACTCTTTGTCTTTCACTGTTATCAATACATCCATCCCACCATTGGGAAATAAAGTCATCTCCACTTCCATTGGTGCAGACAGTTTTTCCGCCTCTTGTGGAGTCAAGCTCACCACTACGGGCGAGGTACGGTAAAGTTCCCTATTAGGAAACTCATCTTCATCCTTATAAGTCACAAACAGTCCCAAATTGTTGACCACTTCACGGGCAAGAGACTTTGATTTCAGCACCTCGATTTCATTGTCTACGTTGTTCGACGAGGAAACGAAGCCGTCCAGCCCCATCTTTTCCAGTTCGGAGGACATGCTCGCACCACCGCCTTTCTTGTCATCCTTGATCAAGACTGTAGCGGATATATTATAGACAGGAGTGGCCAGACGCAGGTAGCCCCATGCGCAGGCGATACATATTATTACAGAAACCACAAACCAGGGCCAGTGGATCAGGTAACGGAAGAGGATTTCCTGAATGTTCACCTGCTCTTCCGGTTGCTCACCCCGGTTCTCTCTTTTTTCCTCAATCATATCTATATTACTATTTGAAGATTGTTACTAATAAACTTGCCAATGATACCAGAATAGAAGTAGCGGAGAACCACAAGCTGGTACTGTTACCTATATCGGAATTACGGGCTTTTGCTTTATTAGGAGTCACATAAACTATATCATTCTGCTGTAACCAATAATAAGGAGAAAGAATTGTCTCCGCCTTATTTAAATCCAATGTCACAATTTTCTGTTTGCCATCAGCACCCTCACGAATCAGTTTGACATTGTCACGGACGCCCCAGACCGTCATATCCCCCGCCATAGCCAAGGCTTCTAACAGGTTTACCTTCTCGTTACTGATGGTAAACGTACCCGGACGGGCTACTTCTCCCAATACGGAAATCTTGTAATTAACCATACGCACGGTGACGATCGGAGTCTCCTTGATGTAAGGTTTCAGTTTTTCGACAATCAACTGCTCGGCCTCCTTCTTGGTCAGACCACCAATCTTCAATTCTCCCAATACTGGGAAATCTACCGTGCCTTCGTTGCTGACCAAATAAGTCTGCAAAGAAGGTTGGGATGTTACATAATTATTAGCACTAATATTATTAGGTCCGGCTACTGTCAAATTGAATGGCATAGCCAACTCCGGACTAGTACACGACACCACGATAGTAAGTAAGTCTTTAGGCATTATCTTTGCATCATACAAATTTTCCTGTTGATTGATGTCCTTTACAACTTCCGCATCCTGCAAATAAGGTACTTTCTTATAAGACTGACAGGAAGCAAGCAGAAATGCCGCTATCAGGCAAGAAAACAGACTTTCATACAAGCTTCGTACATTCAAATGCGTGCGCAATGATTTATTCATATTAAATGATAATTTATTTATAGAATCTTTTGTTGATTATTTCCTATTTATTCTTTATCCAGTACTTCAAATCGCGGAGAATTTTTTGATTTGAACTCCGGAACTATTTTCTTCATCAACCGCACGGTATCCATGATCTTTACAGCACGCGACAACCTTTCAAACTCTGCATAAGTATCAAGAATATCAGCATATTCATACCGACGAACTTTAGCGATCATGATTTTCTTATTCTCTGTCGGGATTGTATTTTCTTTATCGCTCAATACCTCTTCATAAAGCTTCTCACCCGGACGTAATCCTGTGAATTCTATTTTTATGTCTTCACCCGGACGATAGCCAGCCAATTCGATCATACGAGTCGCCAGATCAACGATCTTGACCGCTTTTCCCATCTCAAAGACAAAGATTTCATTGCCCTCACCCATGGTAGCGGCTTCCATTACCAGACGGCAAGCTTCAGGAATAGTCATGAAGAAACGGATAATATCAGGGTGAGTAACAGTGACCGGACCACCATTCTCTATCTGTTCTTTAAAACGAGGAATAACAGAACCGTTACTACCCAATACATTACCAAAGCGTGTCGTGATAAATTTTGTATGACCTTTCACTTTTCCTTCACGGATAGCACATCCCAGACTTTGAACATAGATTTCTGCCAAACGTTTGGAACAACCCATTACATTAGTAGGATTTACAGCTTTATCCGTAGACACCATAATCATTTTTTCTGCATCATATTCCACAGCCATGTCAGCCACCTGACGAGAACCGGTCACATTGACAAGCACAGCCTCACAAGGATTTTCTTCCATCAATGGTACATGTTTGTAAGCAGCAGCGTGAAAGACGATTTGAGGATGATAAAGATCAAACACCATACGAACTCGCTCTTTCACACGCACATCACCAATCACCGGAACAAAATCTATATTTGGATATTTTTTCTCAAACTCAAGACGGACATTATGCAAAGGTGTTTCTGCAGAGTCGAACATGATAAGTTTCTGAATTCCCATCTGCACTAATTGACGGCAAAGTTCACTACCAATACTGCCTGCCGCACCAGTCACCAACACCACTTTTCCCCTGAATTCTTCTGCAACTTGACGAAGGTTGATATTAATTTCGGCACGGCCCAGCAAATCCTCAATCTTAATAGGACGTACCCACTGATGAAATTTTCCATCAGAATCCGCCTCACTGATAGTAGGAGCTATCAATGTTTTAAGTTCATTATTTTTACAATATTCCAGAAGGCGTTTTTCTTCCAGACGGGTATCTTCATAACGGGCAAACAGAATCCCCTTAATTCCGCGCTTCCGCATGATATAATCAACATCCGATTCATTTTCAAAGTAATAAACGGGAAGATCTGCCAATCGGCGTCGGCTGTTATTTTTACCATATACATAAAAACCGGCTGCCTTATAATGTGCACTATCCCTAAGACGTAACTTCAGGGCTACACTCTCTTCATTAGTACCATAAATAAGAATACGTGTGTTCTTTTTATTCACCCAATCCAATAAAAAATCATAGACGATTATCAATGATACACGGAAAGTTGTCAAAGTCACTAAGGTCAACAAACCGTCAAATAGAAGATAAGATATTTTATAATTATATGGCAATTGGGTCTCATATATAAATCCGAAAGAAACGATTGCCAAACAAGCTATTTTAAATAATACAGCACACATGATACGCCAAAGTTCACGTGCCTGTGAAAAACGAATCGTATTACGATAAGTATGGAATAATAAAGAGCCAGCAACACTTGCCACCAAAGAAACGCAAGCAAATTTACAAAGCATCCAGTCGGTCATTGGAACATGCGCCATATAATGAATTACCGCATAAGCAACCAATGAACATAATACAGAAATTGCCGTGTCAATACCTAAAATAGACCAATAACTGAAATAATTTTTGCGGGCATATTGCACTATGCCTTTCAATGTCTTTTCCATTATAGTATAAATGAATAAAATAATATTTCGAAATTTGATTTATCTGATTGATTATATCAGCACAAAGGCAATGAACAGGATTTCAATGTGAGTGTCACCACACCAAGATTTTTTCATCTTTCGATATACACATATATTTCCACACTATATCTTTTACAAGATATAATTCACAATACTGTTATGGATTTTTATTTTTTGAGAGAGACCATCGATAAATATACCCACTGTCTTGTTACCGATGTCAGATAGACTGCCTGCTATTTTACAGACTTTCATTACATTTTTGCAGTAAAATCCCCATACCCCTATAAAATAGATTGATTACTCAATCACGTAAATCCCCATTTTCAGATACCGGCTCTACACATCCCACCGGTATATCTACACATGCACACCCCAACATTGTCAATCGAACAGCAACTTTAGACTTGCCATCCACATTTACCAACTCTCCTTCCAAACCTGCCAAAGGTCCTTTTATCACCCGTACCTTTTCTCCCGGTGCCAACGGCGATGTGCTCATACTGATCGTTTCATCCGAATAATCGAGCATAAATTTGAATCGCAACATTTGTTGGTCAGGAATAACAGCTGGAGTACTTTCCCCACGCAGTACCATATAGCGGCTGATAGCGGACAGCGTCAACACCTCTTTTTGTTCTTGAGGGTCGACATGGACAAAAATCATCATCGGAAGTAAAACGCGATCTACCACTTTACGACGATCACTCCATTTATGAACCTCTTGTTGAATAGGAAGGAAATTTTCAATCCCCATTTTCGTTAGCCGCTCACTCGTTTTTTTCTCGTGATATATGCGTACAACCGCCACTAGCCAGCGTTTTGAGCGTGCTACGCTTCTGCCAATCACAGTTGTTGGCAGAAGATTTTGATCGTCATTTTTGCTAATGATCATGTATATTTACCCCATATTTCTTGCTACTTCTTAAATGAAGCAACGAAATTTCGTGCAAATATAAATATTATATATCAAACAATATAACAAAAGAATGTTTTTTTTTCACAAATGAAGGCTACCACTTGTAGTTAATACCGAAGCTGAGCAGTTCCTTTAACTGGAAATAGCTGTCACCTTCAGTGGGTTTGGAGCTATCGTCAAAACGGGTGTGAATATAAAGTTTGGTAGAGAGATAACGGTTAAGAACGAAGTTGAACGTGTTTTCCCATTCCACACGTGCCCAATGATAGTTGGTCAGATAGTTGAGACGGGATTCCAATGATACGGCAGAGATGATATTCCAGTTAAACGTAGACTGCAACTGTGAACCGAAGTCATTCTTGGAGCATTTGCCTTTATCCAGACCAAATTTCGTTTCATCCACTTCCGAGTTGTCAATATAACGTAGGTTATAAGTCAATGGCGCCATGAAGACAGAAAGATTGAATTTCTTTTTGTTCAGCTTATAGTCCATACCAATACTGACCGCCAAATCGGCCGGAGACATGAAAGCTGAAACCAGATCTTCGCTGTTGGCCTTGTATCCATTGAAAAACTGGGTTTTGAACTCAGAGGAGATCGTATAATACCAATTCTTAAAAGCTTTCAATCCCAGCTTGTTATAGATGCGAAGTTGGTCGGTTGTGAAAAGATATTTATGGTATTCGTCCGATGGAGTGGAAGTCATACCCACTTTCGCTTCAAGCTGGTTTTCAAACAGCACTTTCTCATTGTCATTATAGTTTGCGAAGATCAGAAAAGTAGCTAATCCGGAGAAGTTGCTCTCCCCTCCCTTATACCAGTTGTCCGAAAGATGGTTCTGGCTGATCTGTAATGAACCGTTACCTCCTACAACCCACCAGTTGGGGCGGCTGATCTTGATATCGGCCTTTCCTACATTATCATTCATATCTTCACGTTGAAACAGATGAATCACATTCGCTTTGGGGGAGATCTTCGGTTTCACATCATGCCGGAAAACATCCCGGCTCATGATACGGTCTTCCGTAGTAACAACCAAATTCGGATGTTGCAGATAAAGATCCATCAAAGCGTTATTGACTAATGTATTGGCACGTCGGGTTTTGGTAAACACCAATGTGTCGTATGGTAAAAGTTCCGATGTCAGTTTGGGGGTAGTGTCCGGCTGCACAGGTTTCCATTCCAGCCTTGAATACTGTTCCATCGGGGCATAGTAATATGCCAAAGGAGTAAACAGACGAAAATAGTCGGGATCCGACGGAATATAGCGTGGCGGTACAGACGGATCATTCAGATAATCCAATTGGGCTATATACTTATTATATAAATAAGAAACGGTATCCAATTTGGGTGTCGGACCGGACATGTTGAGTTTTAACATTAAATATTTCTGGAGTTCTGCCGAAAGTGTATCTGCTTTTACGACTTTGGCCTTAGCCACTACCGTTGAAGATTTGGGAAGTGAAGAATTGCCAACATTTTCCTGTGCAGAAAGCGATAACGAAAATAACAACAGGATAAAAACTGAATATAAAGTAGTAACTCTCATCATATTTGCTTATGGTTTAGGTTGCAAAGCTACATTATTTTGTTCAGAAATCATAGGATTCTTTCAAAATTGCATTTTTTAATAAAATTGTAGAGACGAAAGTCTGCATTCTTCCTCTTTTTTTTATAATTTTGCGCTTTTTAAGTTCGTAAGAATACTACTAAGTAAACAATTTTAAAAACAGTTATAGCTGTGGGAGAAACAAAGTATATTTTCGTCA
>OODJ01003008.1_pt1 | contig 10547 bp, 7 predicted proteins | sample 1671611 | NCBI WGS metagenome assembly OODJ01 (sample SAMN06348174, study PRJEB24527) | human gut metagenome | biome: human gut; feature: ankylosing spondylitis patient; material: feces | host: Homo sapiens | place: China | collected 2015-10 | reverse complement strand
TCACCGTGGACCCCCAGTCCGCGCTGTCCCGGCTGTACCAGGCCCCCGGCCTGGGCCCCTTCCCGGCGGGCTTCGGCGTGAAGCGGCTGCAGGAGGACCTGCAGCGGGAGGTGGAGCGCCAGCGGCTCTACGGCACGCTGCCGTCCCTCTCTCCCTGCACCAACGCCTGGGTGCAGAGGCCGGAGCTGAATGCGGTCCAGACCGCCGTCCAGGCCCGGGGGAGCGACGCCCGCTTTTTCTACAACCTCTTCCTCTGCCAGTACGGCGCGGAGGACCATCTCACCTACACCAATGAACTCTTCGCCTTTTACCAGTCCCTGAAGAACAGCGGCCGCCGGATCTGCGTGGTCAATGGCGATCCCCCGCCGCCGGCGCCGGAGGAGATCGCCGCCGTCAGGCGGGGCAATTACGCCGGCGCGGAGCAGCTGGCCGCGGGGCTGGCCGCCAACATCCGGTATCCCGCCAACGTGGAACTCCAGCGGCTGATTGCAAAGGCCTTCATCGACCTGGTGCTGGAGGAGGGCGAGCGCTGCGGCGGCAGCGCCGCCAAGCTCACCAGCCGGGCGGTGTACCTGCTGTGCTGGCTGAACCGGTATCAGAAGGACCTGTTCCCGGACTGGAAGGCGCCGGAGGTCTCCGTGTTCATCCAGTTCGGCAGGTGCGCGTCGGACGCCGGGGCCCTGTTCCTGCGGCTGCTGGCCCGGCTGCCGGTGGATGTCCTGCTGCTGCTCCCCAACCTGAATGAGGGCAGCGCCCTCCGCGCCCCGGACCTGCTGGAGGTCCACTGCCCCCAGTCCCTGGCGCTGGACCGGTTCCCGGTGGACCAGAACCAGGTCCGGGTCACCACCGCCGCCTATCAGGCGGAGCGGGACCTGGACCGGCTGATGTACCAGGACACGGGACTCTACCGCAATCAGCAGTACGCCAAGGCCTCCACGGTCCTGCTGCAGACCATGTATGAGGAGATCCCCATCCTGTGGGACCAGGAGCTGAAATACCGCCCCAGCTTCTCCGCCGCCGGGGACACGGGCACCCTGCCGGTGATCTGCCAGAAGATCTGCGGCGTGAAGGACGGCAACGCCTCCCAGTACTGGCTGGACATCAAAAAGCTCATCACGCCGGACACGGAGGTGATCCGGTCCGTCCCCTGGGTCCAGGGCACGGATCCCAACCCCGTGAAGCCGTACGCCACGCAGTTTTTGAAGAACGGCAAGCTGCTGCGCGGCAAGATCAAGTCCCACAGCGCCTATCTCTACGGCATCCTCCGGCCGGAGGTGCAGGAGCACCTGCTGGACCAGCTGCAGCTGCTGCTGGACCAGCGGCTGATCCGGGGGACCTTTGAAAACGGCACGGAGTACACGGTGATCGCCACGGCCCTGAACCTCCCCAAGGGCCTGCTGCGGAGGATCCAGAAGTTCGACTTCACCAAGAAGAACCCCAAGCTCATCTACATCAACACCACGGAGAAGATGATCTCCCTGGAGGACAGCATCCTCACCGCGTTTTTGAGCCTGGTGGGCTTCGACGTGCTGTTCTTCGTCCCCACCGGCTACCAGTGCATCGAGCAGCACTTCGCCCGCCCCTTCGCCGGCGAGACCCAGATCGGCGACTATCTCTATGACCTGACGGTCCCGGATTTCAGCACCGTGCAGGAGAGCGGCCTGCACACCATCAGAAAACTATTTGGAAGGAGTACGTAAACCATGGGCCTGGATTTCACAAGACCGAACGCCCCCCAGCCCCTCCAGGGCCAGGCGCCCGCCGCCCCCCAGGAAGAGGAGACCTATCAGCAGTACGACATCTCCGCCGACCGGCAGATGATGACCCAGACGCTGGTCAACTCGCCGGAGGTGGACGCCCTGGCCAGCCAGATCGAGGTGTACAACCTGGAGTCCATCGTCTCCTTCGGCGCCGGTGCGGCGGACGAGATCTCCAAGTGCTCCGACGTGGTGCTCAACAGCATGAACCTGTCCCAGCTGGACGACTCCAGCGTCATGCTGAACACCCTGGCCAAGATCATGGACAAATTCGACATCGAGGAGATCAAGGAGAACCCCGGCTTCTTCGGCAAGCTGTTCGGCAACCTGCGCAAGCAGCTGGACAAGATCCTGGCCAAGTACCACACCATGGGCGATGAGGTGGACAAGATCTACGTCCAGCTGAAGCAGTACGAGGCGGACATCAAGCAGTCCAACCGGAAGCTGGAGGAGATGTTCCAGGCCAACGTGAACTACTATCACGAGCTGGTGCGCTACATCCTGGCCGGCGAGCAGGGCTGCCGGGAGCTGGAGGCCTACATCGCCCAGCGCAAGGCGGACATGGAGGCCACCGGGGACAACTCCATCCAGTTCGAGCTGACCACCCTGAACCAGGCGCTGATGATGCTGGAGCAGCGGACCCAGGATCTGCGGACGGCGGAGAGCGTGGCCATGCAGTCCATCCCCATGATCAAGACCATGCAGTTCAGCAACATGAACCTGGTGCGGAAGATCAACTCCGCCTTCATCATCACCCTGCCGGTGTTCAAGCAGGCGCTGACCCAGGCCATCATGCTCAAGCGCCAGCGCCTGCAGGCGGAGGCCATGAGCGCCCTGGACGCCAAGACCAACGAGATGCTGGTCCGCAACGCCCAGAACACGGCGGAGCAGGCCAAGATGACCGCCCGGCTGGCCTCCGGCAGCTCCATCAAGATCGAGACGCTGGAGCAGACCTGGCGCACCATCGTCAGCGGCATCGACGAGACGAAGCAGATCCAGGAGAACGCCCGCAAGCAGCGGGTGGAGGACCAAAAGCGACTGGAGGCCATCAAGGCCCAGTTCGACCAGATGTATCACATGCCGGACAAGGGGTCCGTGAATCATTAAATATTGGGAACGGAGGAAATCACTATGCCGATCAATCTTTCCAAGGGACAAAAAGTCGACCTGACCAAGGGCAACCCCGGCCTCACCAAGATCATGGTGGGCCTGGGCTGGGACGTGAACGCCTTCGACTCCGGCTCCGCCTTTGACCTGGACGCTGCCGCCTTCCTGGTGGGCGCCAACGGCAAGTGCCCCACGGAGCGGGACTTCATCTTTTACGGCAACCTCAAGCACAGCACCGGCGCGGTGGAGCACCTGGGCGACAACCTCACCGGCGAGGGCGACGGCGACGACGAGCAGATCCTGGTGGACCTGGCCAAGGTCCCCGCCAGCATCGAGCGGATCGCCTTCACCTGCACCATCTATGACGCGGAGAACCGCCGGCAGAACTTCGGCCAGGTGTCCAACGCCTTCATCCGCATCGTGGACCAGGCCACCGGCCAGGAGCTGATCCGCTATGACCTGGCGGAGGACTTCTCCATTGAGACCGCCATCGTGGTGGGCGAGCTGTACCGCCACAACGGCGAGTGGAAATTCAACGCCATCGGCAGCGGCTTCCAGGGCGGCCTGGCGGCCCTGTGCGGCCACTACGGCATCGACGCTGAGTGATTACAAGGAGGAATATCATGCCTATCAGTTTACAAAAAGGACAGAAAGTCAGCCTGACCAAGGGCAATCCCGGCCTCACCAAGGTGGTCGTGGGCCTGGGCTGGGACGTGAACAGCTTCGACACCGGCGGGGACTTTGACCTGGACGCCGCCGCCTTCCTGCTGGGGGACAGCGGCAAGGTCGCCTCCTCCGGGGACTTCGTGTTCTACGGCAATCTGAAGCACAGCTCCGGCGCGGTGGAGCACCTGGGCGACAACCTCACCGGCGAGGGCGCCGGGGACGACGAGCAGATCCGCATCGACCTGACCAAGGTGCCCGCCGGCATCCAGCGCATCGCCTTCACCGTGACCATCTACGACGCGGAGACCCGCCGGCAGAACTTCGGCATGGTGTCCAACGCCTTCATCCGCATCTTTGACGAGACCAACGGCCAGGAGATCCTCCGCTATGACCTGGGAGAGGACTTCTCCATCGAGACGGCGGTGGTGTTCGGCGAGCTGTACAAGAACAACGGCGAGTGGAAGTTCAACGCCATCGGCAGCGGCTACCAGGGCGGCCTGGCGGCCCTGTGCGCCAACTACGGCGTGGATGTGGAATGAGCGCATCCCGAGCATTCGGATCTCTCCGGCCGCGGCGGCGGCCCGGCCGGACATTTTTGAAGGAGGAAACATCCATATGTCTGTGAGTCTGCAAAAGGGCCAGAAGATCAGCCTGACCAAGGGCAACGAGGGCCTCTCCAAAGTCATCATCGGCCTGGGCTGGGACGAGGCGTCCAAGTCCAAGGGCGGCCTGTTCGGCGGCCTGTTCGGGTCCTCCGGCCCCGCCATCGACTGCGACGCCTCCGCCTTCGTGCTGCGGAACGGCAAGCTGGCGGACAAGAAGGACATCGTCTACTTCGGCAACCTGAAGCACTACACCGGCACTGTCCAGCACATGGGCGACAACCTCACCGGCGCCGGCGAGGGCGACGATGAGCAGATCGTGGTGGACCTGTCCCGGGTCCCGGCGGAGTATGACCGCATCGTCCTGGTGGTGAACATCTATCAGGCAGTGCAGCGCCGCCAGCACTTCGGCATGATCCAGAACGCGTTCATCCGCATCGTGGATGCCCGCAACAACCAGGAGCTGTGCCGGTACAACCTCTCCGAGAATTACGACAACATGACCGCCATGATCTTCGGCGAGGTCTACCGCAACAACGGCGAGTGGAAGTTCAACGCCATCGGCCAGGCCACCACGGATCCCGGCCTGGTGGAGCTGGCCCGGCGCTATATGTGAGCGGCGGCCCCAAAAAAAGATATTGAAAATTTGAACCGCGGGAGGGGTCTGCTGTGCGCAGGCCCCCTTCCCGCAGCGAATGGGTGTAACAATCATGCATTTTAATGGACTGACTGACAAACAAGTTGAGGAATCCCGCAAGCAATACGGCTCCAACGTGATTCCGGACTCCGAGCCCACCACCTTCTGGGCGGAGTTCAAGGAGACGTTCAAGGACCCCATGATCCGCATCCTGCTGGCCATCGCGGCGCTGATGCTGATCATGTGCGTCGCGGGGTACGCGGAGATCTACGAGCCCATCGGCACCATCGTGGCGGTGCTGATCGTGGCGTTCGTGACCGCCAAGACCGGCGTGGCCAGCGACACGAAGTACCGCCAGCTGAAGGACAGCACCAAAAAAGACCAGTGCAAGGTCTACCGCAACGGCCTGGTCACCGTCATCGACGTGGACGACGTGGTGGTGGGGGACAAGGTGCTCCTCCAGTCCGGCGACAAGGTGCCGGCGGACGGCGTGCTGGTCCACGGCTCCCTGAAGGTGGACAACTCCGCCCTGAACGGCGAGGCGGAGGAGTGCCCCAAGACGGCGGCGGACGAGTCCTTCCAGCTGCCGGAGGACATCACCGGCGACACCTTCGTGGACGCCCACTCCCTGTTCCGGGGCGCCGTGCTGTTTGACGGCGAGGGCGTGCTGGACGTGCGCAAGGTGGGCCTTTCCACCATGATGGGCAAGATGGCTGAGGAGATGCAGGAGGATGAGCCGGACTCCCCCCTGAAGGTGAAGCTGGGGAAGCTGGCGGACATGATCTCCCGCTTCGGCTACATCGGCGCCGTGGTCATCGCCATCATGTACTTCGGCTACTTCATCCTCTCCGCCGGCGGCTTTGCGGCATATTTTTCCTCCGGCGCGCCGGTGATCATCCAGGACATCGTGGAGGCTGTGTCCCTGGCGGTGGTCATCATCGTGTGCGCCGTGCCGGAGGGGCTGCCCCTGATGATCTCCCTGGTGCTGATGCAGAACACCAGCAAGATGCTGGACCACAACGTGCTGGTCCGCAAGGCGGAGGGCATCGAGACCGCCGGCTCCCTGAACATCCTGTTCAGCGACAAGACCGGCACCATCACCAAGGGCCACCTGGAGGTGGTGGAGTTCTTCACCGCCGACGGCGTGACCATCCCCCTGGAGCAGCTGGCCCAGAGCGGCAAGCTGAAGGGTCTGGTGGACCTGGCCATCGGCAAGAACACCCAGTCCATGTTTGACGGCGAGGGCCGCGTGGTGGGCGGCAACGCCACCGACCAGGCGCTGATGCGCTTCCTGGGCCGGGAGACCGCCGCCAAGCTGGACGGCGTGGCCTCTTACGCCGTCACCAATTCCCAGAGCTTCAACTCCGCCAACAAGTTCAGCCAGGCCTATATCGCCGGGGCCGGCCGCACCTTCTACAAGGGCGCACCGGAGAAGTTCCTGGCCGTGGCCCGGACGTATATCAGCCTGGACGGGGACGAGCGCCCCCTGAACCTGGACGCCCTCAACGCCAAGATCGACGAGCTGGCGGGCAAGTCCATGCGGGTGCTGGCCTTCGGCTACTCCCCCAGCGAGCTGACGGAGAACACCATCAACCCCGACACGGTGCTCATCGGCCTGGTGGGCATCCGGGACGACGTGCGCCCCGAGGCCCGGGACGCCATCGCCGAGGTGCAGAAGGCCGGCATCCAGGTGGTCATGATCACCGGAGACCGGCTGGAGACCGCCGTGGCCATCGCCCGGGAGGCCAACCTGCTCCGCAGCAACGAGGACATCGCCCTCACCTCCTCCCAGCTCAACGAGCTGTCCGACGACGAGGTGAAGAAGATCATCCCCCGGATCCGGGTCATCGCCCGGGCCCTGCCCACGGACAAGTCCCGGATGGTGCGCCTGTGCCAGGAGCTGAACCTGGTGGTGGGCATGACCGGCGACGGCGTCAACGACTCCCCGGCCCTGAAGCGGGCGGACGTGGGCTTCGCCATGGGCAGCGGCACCGAGGCCGCCAAGGAGGCCGGCAAGATCGTCATCCTGGACGACAACTTCCGCTCCATCAAGGACGCCATCTGGTACGGCCGGACCATCTACCACAACATCCTGAAGTTCTGCAAGTTCCAGCTGGTGATCAACGTGGCCGCCGTGGTGGTCAGCGCCATCGCCCCCTTCTTCGGCGTGGAGGAGCCCCTGAAGGTCACCCACCTGCTGTTCGTGAACCTGGTGATGGACGGCCTGGGCGCCATCATGCTGGGCAACGAGCCCGCCCAGGAGCGGTATATGTCCGAGCCGCCCCGCCGCCGGGATGAGAGCATCGTCAGCAAGTCCATGATGGCCCAGATCGTCACCATGGGCCTGTGGCTGACGGCGCTGAGCTTCATCTTCCTGAAGGCGCCGTTCTTCGACACCTTCTTCGCCAGCACGGAGCAGAAGCTCTCCGCCTATTTCGTGCTGTTCATCTGGAGCGCCCTGTTCAACGCCTTCAACGTGCGCAGCGACAGCTTTGACATCTTTAAGGATCTGAAGCTGAATCCCGGTTTCATGCGGGTGTTCGTTATCATCGTCCTGGTGCAGGCGTTCATCGTCAACGCTGCCCTGATCCCCGTGCCGGTATTCGGCTGGATCAGCAATATGTTCAGCTGCGTCCCCTTCCCGCCGGCCGGCTGGGTGGCAGCCATCCTGCTGGCGCTGACCATGATCCCTGTGGATCTGATCCGCAAGGCCATCGTGGGCCGGAAATAAGCCGCGAAAAAGCAAGCGGGCACCCCTTCGGGTGCCCGCTTCTCTGTCTCATTCTCCCGTCAGGACATAGCCCAGGGCGTGGAGCCCCTGCCGGATCTGCTCCACATGGGCGGCGTCCCGGGTCTCCAGCACCATGGAGACCATGCAGGCTCCCACGTCGGAATGCTGATCCTCCCGGGCATGGTTGATGCTGAGGATGTTGGCGCCGCTGTCCGCCACCACCTTCAAAAGCTGCAGCAGGCTGCCGGGCTTATCCGCCACCTTCGTGCTGATCTCTGCGATCCGCCCGGCCTTGGACAGGCCCTTGGTGATGATCCGGGACAGCGTGGTCACGTCCACATTGCCGCCGGAGACCACACAGACGGTCTTCTTCTCCGATGTGTCCACCTTTCCGAACATCACCGCCGCCACCGGCACGGCGCCGGCGCCCTCCGCCACGGTCTTCTGCCCCTCCATCAGCGCCAGGATGGCGGAGGCGATCTCGTCCTCGCTGACGGTGACGATCTCGTCCACATACTGCTGGCACAGGGCGAAGGTCAGGTCCCCGGGCTTCTTCACGGCGATGCCGTCGGCAATGGTGGACACGCTCCGCAGCTCCGTGGGGCCGCCGGCGTGGCGGGACAGGTACATGGACGCCGCCCCCGCCGCCTGGACCCCCACGATCCGGCACTCCGGCTTCAGCTGCTTCACCGCGAAGGCCACGCCGCCGATGAGGCCGCCGCCCCCGATGGGCACCACGATCTGCTCCACCTCCGGCAGCTGCTCCAGGATCTCCAGGCCGATGGTGCCCTGGCCGGCGATCACCAGCGGGTCGTTGAAAGGGTGGGCGAAGGTGTAGCCCTGCTCCTTTGTCAGCCGCTCCGCCTCCGCCGCCGCGTCGTCATAGACGCCGGGCACCAGCACCACCTCCGCGCCGTAGCTGCGGGTGGCCTCCACCTTGCTGATGGGGGCCCCGGCGGGCATACAGATCACCGCCTTGATGCCCAGCCGCGCCGCGGACAGGGCGATGCCCTGGGCGTGGTTCCCGGCGGAGCAGGCGATGACGCCCCGGGCCGCCTCCTCCGGCGTCAGGCTGCGGATCTTGTTGTAGGCGCCCCGGAGCTTGAAGGCCCCGGTCAGCTGCAGGTTCTCCGCCTTGATGTACACGTTCTCCCCGAATTTGGGGGCCTTGTCCAGCGGCGTCCGCCGGGCGATGCCCCGCAGGGCCTCCTGAGCCTCCCGGACCATATCCAGAGTCAGCATCCGATCCCCTCCCAAGTCTGTTTCTGCCGTTTATTATATCGCGGCGCCGGGAGATTACAATGCGCAAAAGTCCCAATGTTTTTATGACAGTGACATTCATTTTGCTATATGTCCTTCTATAGAGGACACATTTCCGCATCCCGGAGCCAGATGCCGCCCCGGTGCCCCTGCTCCCGATGCCGGCGGCCGCCTGGAATCTGCCTGCCCCGGCGGAAAGTTTTCAAATCGTCTCTATACAAACCCCGCGGAAATTGGTATACTATAGTATATTTTGTCGAAGGGGGAATATCCGTGAAGGCACACCGGAAGCCGGCCCCGGCGGAGGCGGCGGAATCGATAACCGCGGCACCACAACGCTGTCCGACAATGCAAAAATCAAAAGCTGCAGCGCTACCGGCACCGGGAGAGATGATCACGGCGGTGGGGTTTGCAGTTATCGCAATCTGACTATCAGCGGTAGTATGGTGATCTCCGGATGTACGGCGCAGAACAAAAACAGCTACGCGATGTATGTTACTACCGGTTCCCCTGACGCACGTTCTTCCATCGAAGGAGGAACATTTGACGGAAGTGTATGGTTAGATCATTCTAGCTCCGGGAAAATCACCGTTTCTGGAGGAACTTTTAAGAATGGAGTGCGCGGCGCGTGGACGGTGACGTTTGATACGGATGGCGGCTCTACTGCTCCGGATAAGCAGGTACGGGCCAACAGCAAGGTCAACAAGCCGGACAATCCCACCAAGGAGGGGTATACCTTTGAAGGATGGTACGACGGCGACAAGAAGTTTGACTTCGACACACCTGTGTCAGGCGAAAGAACTGTGACGCTGAAAGCCAAGTGGACGAAAGAAGCGGCGAAGTATTACTACTACTCCCCTGCTGACGGCAGCGCGGACACCACGGCCACGGCCAAGGGCAGCCCCAAGACGTTTGACGCCGGTGTGGGCGTGTACGTGGGGATGGTGGTGATGAGCGTGAGCGGCTCCGCTGTGGTTTTGGGGAAAAAGCGGAAGTGACGCCCTGCGGGCGCGACAACTCATCCGGCGCTACGCGCCACCTGTCTCCCTGCGGGTCGGTCGGTTCGCGGGTCTGACAGGCCACCGGCCTGTCATTCAACACCGCGAACCCCTCAAGGGGAAGGCTAACGGAGGCGTGTCATTCAACACCGCGACCCATCAAGGGGGAAGGCTTGGGAGATAAAAAGAAGCGCCCGGGGGCGCTTCTTTTGGCTTTGTTTATCTCTTCTTGGCGGTGCAGGTCAGGCCGGTCAGGGACAGGAGCGACAGGGCGGCGTAGAGGGCTACGCCGGGGTCGGCGGTCTTGGGGGCCTCGATGGGCTGCTCCGCGGGCGGCGCGTAGTAGTAGCCGCCGGTTTGGGGTTTTTCCTCCCACTTGGCCAGCAGATGCAGGGGACGCGTCACCGGCGTACTGAAGTTCCATGCGGCAGAGCCATCCGTTCCCGCTTCGTACCAATATTGGAAAACAAGATTTGGTTTGGTCGGGTCAGCGGGCTTTTCTGCCGGGTCGCCCAGCTTCGTCTCTCTCACCGTAATGTCATTGTCACCGCCCTGATCCAAGTCGAATTTCACCGGGTACATGGCCGTAGTACTGCCATTACCCTCAAATGTGATCGTCCCGTCAAAAATGGTATAGCCCTCTTGGGAAGGTTCATGCGTAATAACACAGTTACCGACCCCACTCACGCAGACATTTCCCTTTACCGTGCCGCCGTGGGCTTTCATCGTCCCCGGGTCCATATAGATCGCACTGCTCTCCACAGAGCCATCTGTGCAGTTCCGGATGGT
>OODJ01003003.1_pt1 | contig 10556 bp, 7 predicted proteins | sample 1671611 | NCBI WGS metagenome assembly OODJ01 (sample SAMN06348174, study PRJEB24527) | human gut metagenome | biome: human gut; feature: ankylosing spondylitis patient; material: feces | host: Homo sapiens | place: China | collected 2015-10 | reverse complement strand
ACAGACGCGACAACTCGGAACCGAGATAGAAGTCGGGGGATTCGAAACGTTCGGCGAAGCGCTCGCTCAACTGCTGGTGGACGCGCTGCCGGACCTGCCGGTGGGCGATGCGGTCGAACGCCTTGTTGCGGACGATCATAAACAGAAGTCCTTTCAGCGAAAGTTCCTCCATCAGGCGGTCCCGGTTTTCCCAAATGTACAGCATCGTGTCCTGTACGATGTCCTCCGCCACGGGGAGGGATACCCAGCGCGAGGCGAAGCTGCACAATCCCTTGTAATAGAATCGGTAGCACGCTTCGAAACACTGCCGGTCCCCGGCGTTGAGCCGTTGGATGACCAGTCGGTTGTCGAGGATGTCGTATTTGGTGTTCAGGGACATAAACCGTCGTATCTCGCGTAATTCGGGAGGCTAAAATTACAATTTTTTCCGGAAACGGGCCGGATTCCCGAAAAAAGGGCCACCTTTGCAGTAAAATGGAACCGGGCTGCCGGGAAGTCCGCGCCCCGGGATCGCCGTTTTACATCGCTTATGAATACCGTCTGGATCGTACTGCCTGTATTGATCGCGCTGATGTTTCAGCTCGGCATCGAACTCGACCGGCAGGCCTTCGCCGGTGTGGCCCGCCGTCCGGCGGCCGTTGTCGCGGGGCTGCTGGGCCAATTGGCGCTGCTGCCGCTCATCGCCTTCGGCGTGGGGCTGGCCTTCCGCCTGCCGCCCGTCTATTTTCTGGGGCTGCTGCTCGTCGCCTGCTGTCCGGGAGGCAGTTCGTCGAACGTCTTTTCGATGCTGGCCAAGGGCGACGTGGCCCTTTCGGTGACGCTGACCGCTTTGAGCAGCCTCATCACGCTCTTCACGATTCCGCTGGTGATGGGTTTCGCCGCGCGTTTCGTCGCGGTGCATGCCGGTGCGGCCATCGAACTTCCGGTCGGGAAACTGCTGGTGCAGAACATCGTCCTGCTGTTCCTGCCGATGATCTGCGGGGCGCTTTTCAGGCATTGGCGGCCCCGGGCGGCACGGCGTGTGCACGAGCTGCTGGGGCGTGTGGCCTTCCCGGCCCTGATGCTGCTGGCGGCGGTGTTCTTCGTGCAGTACGCCTCGACGATTCTGGAGAATCTCGGCGTGCTGGGGCTGGCCGCGGGTGCGCTGATCCTGCTGGCGATGGCGGGCGGATCGCTGCTGGCCCGCCTGTTCCGGCTCCGGCGGGCGGTGCGCCGCACGATCGTCATCGAGGTCGGGATGCAGAACGCTGCGCAGGCGATCGCCGTCGCCACCTCGCCGCTGATCTTCGACAGCGGTGAAATGGCCGTCCCGGCCATCGTCTACGCCCTCGTGATGAACGTGGTTCTGCTCTCGTACCTGAAACTGCTGCCGAAATGTACCGATGAAACGGCGTCGGAAGGCGCCTGACCGAGTATTTTTGCCGTATGAAATTCCTGAAAGTCGCTGTTTTGTTTTTCGGCCTGGCCGCGGCGTTTGCCGTGCGGGCGCAGGGCGGGACCTATCCCGTCAGCGGGCGGGTGATCGACCGTTTGAGCCGCCGCCCCGTGGCCTATGCCGCCGTGGTGCTGGCCGGGCAGGAGCAGAAGGGAGCCTCGACCGACTCGCTGGGGAGGTTCCGCATCGAGCGCGTGAAGCCGGGCATCTGGCGGCTGGCGGTCTCGTCGGTGGGCTACAAGAGCCTCACGACGCCCGAATACATGGTCTCGGCCGCCACGCCCTTTATCGAAGTCGAGCTGGAGGAGGATGCCGCGCAGCTGGAGGCCGTGACGGTCCGTCCGTCGCCGTTCCGCGTCACGGCGGAGAGTCCCGTAAGTTTGAAGGTGATCGGCCTGCGGGAGATCGAGAAAAGCCCCGGCTCGAACCGCGACGTGTCGCGCATCGTGCGCTCGTATCCCGGCGTGGCCTTCTCGCCCGTGGGGTATCGCAACGATTTGATCGTGCGCGGCGGCGGGCCTGCGGAGAACAAGTTCTACATGGACGGGATCGAAATCCCGAACATCAACCATTTCGCCACGCAGGGGGCGACGGGCGGTCCGGTGAGCATCGTCAACGCCGACCTCGTGCGCGAAATCAGTTTTTATACGGGAGCCTTTCCCGCCGACCGGGCCGGGGCGTTGAGTTCCGTGCTGGACTTCAGGCTCCGTGACGGCAATGCCGAAAAGCAGACCTTCAAAGCGACGTTGGGCGCCTCGGAAGTGGGGTTGAGCGGCAGCGGGCACATCGGCGGCAAGACGACTTATCTGTTTTCCATCCGCCAGTCCTACCTGCAACTGCTGTTCAAACTGCTGGGGCTGCCCTTCCTGCCCAACTACATCGACGGGCAGGCGAAAGTCAAGACACGCCTTTCGGAGCGCGACGAGCTGACGGTGCTGGCCCTTGCGGGATTCGACAACATGCGTCTCAACGTCGACGAGAAGGGGGAGGACGCCGAATACCTGTTGAGCTACCTGCCCCGTATCCGGCAGGAGACCTTCACGGTGGGGGCTTCGTGGCGTCACTATGCGGGCCGCCACGTGCAGACCGTGACCTTGAGCCACAACTACCTGAACAACCGCAACCTGAAATACCTGCGCAACGATGATTCGTCGGAGGACAACCTGACGCTCCGGCTGCGCTCCGTGGAGCAGAAGACCACGCTCCGGGCCGAGAACCGCACCTATCTGGGCCGCTGGACCGTCCGCGAGGGCGTCGAGGTGAATTATTCCGACTACACGAACCGCACGCTGCAACGGCTCTATACCGACAGGACGCAGTTGTCGGACTACCGGACCCGGCTGGGAATCGTCGGCTGGGGGCTGTTCGCCGGGGCCGAATACGCCTCGGCCGACAAGCGGTTCACCGCCTCGGCGGGCCTGCGCGCCGACGGGTGCGACTACTCGGGACGTATGGCGCGGGTGTGGCGTCAGCTGTCGCCCCGGGCCTCGGTCTCCTATGCGGTAGGTCCCGGCTGGTCGGTGAGCGGCAGCGCGGGACTTTACTGCCAGCTGCCGCCCTACACGGCGTTGGGATTCAAGGAGGAGGACGCGCTGGTCAACCGATCGCTCGATTACATGCGCGTCGGGGTCTTCAGCGCGGGTGTCGACTGGCGGCTGCGCGACCGGCTGATCGTCTCGGTCGAGGGATTTTACAAACGCTACGGAGATGTGCCGCTGTCGGTGGCGGACGGGATTCCGCTCTCGTGCAAGGGCAACGATTACGGCGTGGTGGGCAACGAGAAGCTGGTCTCCTCGGCGCAGGGGCGCGCCTACGGCGTCGAGGCGATGGCCCGCTGGCAGATTCCGGGGCGAGTGAACGTCGTGGGATCGGTGACCGTGTTCCGCTCGGAGTACCGCAACGACCGGCAGGCCCCGTGGATCGCCTCGGCGTGGGACAACCGTTTCGTGGTCAACGTCAGCGGAACCTACGACCTGCCGCGCCACTGGAGCTTCGGTGCGAAGTTGAGCGCCGTGGGCGGTGCGCCCTACACGCCCTACGACGTGGAGCGTTCGTCGCTCGTCGAGGCGTGGGATGCGCAGGGACGGCCCTACTACGACTATTCGAAATACAACGCCGGGCGGCTCGACGCCTTCGCCCAGCTGGACGTGCGCGTCGACAAGGTGTTCTACTTCCGCCGCTGCATGCTGGGCGTCTACATCGACCTGCAAAACGTTGCGGGCGGTCGTTTGCGCCAGCCCGACGTGCTGATGTCCACGGGGGAGATCGAAAATCCCTCGGCTCCGGCGTCGGAGCGGCGTTACCGCATGAAATACCTCGAACAGGTGAGCGGCACGCTGCTCCCGACGCTGGGCCTGACGGTCGAGTTTTAAGCCTCCGGCGTCCGCCGGGCGTTCCGTTTGTCCATTGAGAAACTGATGATGAAGGGGATCGCGAGGAAGACCGCCGTGCCGGTCACCACCAGCCACGTGTACGTCGCCGGACTGCCCACGGGCAGCTGCGAAGGCGGGAAGAAGGTGACGATGAACGAGAACAGCACGGCGAGGAACCCCACGCCTCCGATCAGCCACATGCCCGTGTTTCCGCCCGGCACGCGGTAGCTGCGGATAAGCTTGGGCTGCGTGTAGCGCAGGCGGATTCCTGCGGCGTACATCATCATGTACATGATCAGATACAGTCCCACGGTCAGGGCGCTCAACAGGAAGAACGCCACGCTGACGTCGTCCATCACGATGTAAAGCGACGAGAGGAGCGTCACGATGCAGCCCTGGATAATCAGTATGTTGAGCTGCACGCCGTTCTTGTTGGTCTTCTGGAGGAAGCAGGGCAGAGCACCGTCCCTGGCCGTCCACAGCAGGCCGCGGCTGGGGCCCGAAATCCACGACATCACGCCCGCCAGCGCACCGAAGGCCACGAGCAGCCCCATGACGTTCGAGAGCCATCCCACGTGGTAACGTTCGAAAGCGATCTGGAAGGTGGTGAACAGCCCCGACTGGAGGTTGATCTGGTCGTAGGGGGTGATGATGGCCACGGCCAGCGCGCCCAGCGTGAACAGTCCGAACGAGATCAGCGCCGCGAGGAACATCGCCCGTGGGAACTGCGTCTGGGGTTTGGCCAGTTCCGGAGCGTGCACGGCGTGCACCTCCACGCCGGCGAACAGCAGCAGGATGCCCGCCAGGAACGCGATGTCGCTCATGCCCGTGATGTGGGGGAAGAGACGCGGGTGGACGTGCTGCGCGGCGTCGACGTTGACGATCTGCGAGACGCCGGCCGGAATCTCCTTCAGGGCGATTTCGTTGCCGCCGGCCATCCAGATGACCGCCATCACGATCACGACGACGCCCGGGAGCACCGTGCCGATCAGAAATCCCTTCGAGGTGATGCCCGAGATGGCCGACGTGCCGCGCAGGGTCACCAGCGTCGCGCACCAGTACATCGCAATCGAGAACAACCCGACGTACAGCCCGTTCTGCGCCAGAGCCGGAACGCCGATCATGTAGGCGATCGACGCGGCGGCGAATCCCAGTACGGTGGGATACCAGACGACGTTCTGAATCCATTGCAGGAAGATCGCCGAGAAGCCCAGGTGGCGGTTGAAAGCCTCCTTGACCCAGGTGTAGACGCCGCCGCCGCGGTCGGCGAAGGCGCTGCCCAGTTCGGCGCCAACGAGGGCCGCGGGAATCAGGAAGAGGAACGTCGCGAAGAAAATGTAGAAGAACATCGTCAGTTCCTCCTGGGCCATCATCGGGAGCCCGCGCAGGCTGATGACGGCTGCAGCGGTCATCAGCGCCAGCTGCGTCGTGGTGATATTTTTACGTTTTGCCATGGTGGGTAGGTTGGATTTTGCTGTTTTCCCTCGTCGTCCGCCGCACAGTTTTCGTGCCGGAGCGCATTGCCGCCCCGTGAAATCGGCGGCCGGAGCGTTGCAAAGAACCGATCGGAACACCGGGCGGCTTTTTCGTACCCTGCGCACGCAGAAACGGCGCGCCCGGCATGCGGATGCAAAAACAGCAGGGAATCTCGCGATTGCCTGCTGTCCCCGGAGGTCGCCCTCCTAAAACTACTAACCCAAACTTAAATAAATGAAGAAACCTCACTGCGGTTGCTGTGCCGCAGCTGACCGGAATAAGTACAAAGCGCGTGCCGAACCTGCAATCGCCGTCCGCCGGGGACCGTTTGGCCGATTATCGGGTCTTGTTGTGGAATTTTCACCGGAATAATTTTGGTTTTATTTCTTTTTATTGTTTTATTTGTGGCATATGCCTGATGATAGTGCCTTTAAAGGAAAATTTGCAGCCTTCGCCGTTGCGGGAGCCGATGCTACGACCCGCGTGGTGTTCGCCCCGGCGGTCAAAAGCAAGAACCGCGTGCAGTTCGATAACTTCCGCGCCGAATCGTTAACCCGTTAATTTGAAAGACAATGAAGAACCTGAAACTGTTTTTGTTGGGCCTTATGCTCTGCGCGGCGCTGCCGTCGCAGGCATGGGACCGCACGCGTCACGATGCCATCGCCTACATCGCCGAGTGCAACCTGACGCCCCGGGCGAAGAGGAACATCGCCCGCTACCTCGACCATTCGATCGTTTACTACGCTTCGTGGATGGACAAGTACCGCGACACCCCCGAATTCCGCAATGTCGAGCACGTGAGCTACGTGGATGCCGACATGCAGCTGGTCGACACGCTGCGCAAGGGAAAAACCAACTGTGTCGTGGAGCTGATGCACGCCATCGACCGGCTGAAGGACTACCGGAACATGAGCGACTCGCTCGTGCGGTTGAACCTAATGTATGTCATTCACATCGTGGGCGACATGCACTGCCCTTCGCATGTCAAGTACCCCGGTTGCAAGAGCGGCCGTGCGGACCTCAACGGGAAAAAGATGTCCTACCATGCGATGTGGGACTGGGGCGTGCTGGACGGCGCCCACGGCTGGAGTTACAGCGAGTACCGGCTGCTGCTGGACACCTTCTCCAAACGCGAGAAGGCCGGGATGGCCAAGGGTACGCCCCGCGAATGGCTGTACGAAACGGCCGTCGCCTGCCGGGTGATCTACGACTGGCAGCGGGCCGACGGGACCTACGGCAAGCAGTTCGTGACGGACACCTACCTGCTGCCCGAACGCCAGCTGATCCTGGCGTCGTATCGTCTGGCCGCCGTGCTCAACGACCTGTTCGGTTAGTGATGCCCTCCGGGGATAAAAAAACAGCAGGGAATCTCACGATTGCCTGCTGCCCCCAGGAGGTTGCCCTCCTAAAACTACTAACCCAAACTTAAATAAATGAAGAAACCTCACTGCGGTTGCTGTGCCGCAGCTGACTGAAATAAGTACAAGGCGCGTGCCAAAGTCGCGCCGCCGTCTGCCGGAAAAGGGACGCATCGTGGTCGGAACGGTCCGCTGCGCAGAGCGGCGGGGCGCGTTTCGCGGAAATATTCCGCCGGATCGCTTGCTTCCTGCCGATAAAAGCGTATCTTTGCCGTGCAATGGTTTCCCCGTGGAGGGGAATTAAAAGGGAATGCCGTGTGAATCGGCAACAGTTCCCGCTGCTGTGAGTCCCGCCCGCAAGGGCTTTTTCGTTGCGGCATTCTTGAGCCACTGGTCCTCCGGGACCGGGAAGGCGCCGCCTCGGGGGACAAGTCAGAAGACCTGCCTTGCGCGATAGGGTGTTTGCTCCTGCGGAGAAAGGGAGCGCCTGAAGTCGTCGCCGGCGGTTTTTCCGTGCGTCCTTATTTGCTTCGGCCCTCTTTTTCCTGTTGCTGCGAACCTCTTCGGACAGACTTTTTTACGGTTGGATGAGGAAGTCGTCGCCATGCTTTGCCGGGTCGTCATGCCTGTTTTTGCCTGCGCGGTATTCTCCGTGAAGTCTGTCCCTTACGGACGGAACAGATGGAACCATTAACTAAAAAACAAGGTATGATGAAAAAATTATTTGTGATCTGCTCCTGGGCGCTGCTTCTCGGCGGCTGCAAGAGCGAATCCGGGGCTTCGGACCCGGATGGAGACAAACCTGTTCCCCCCCCCCTCGGCCGAACTGTTGCAAAAGATCGAAGACCTGAATGCGGGCCTGGTCTCGCTGAAGACGCTGGCCGGAGCCGTGTCGCAGTCGGAAGTGCGGTCGCTGGCCGAGACGGAGGACGGCGTGCGCCTTACGTTCTGCGACGGGACCGAAGTGACGGTAGCCTGCAATGCGGCGGCGGAAGCGCCGCTGATCGGCATTGCGGTCGATGGGGATGCGTATTACTGGACACTCGCCGCGGAAAAGGATATTCCCTGGCTGAAAGATGCCGCCGGAGCGAAAATGCCTGTTTCGGGGCCTGTCCCCGTCGTGGGGCGCGATGATAAAGGTTTCTGGACCGTGACGACGGACGCCGCCGTGACGCCGTGGCAGATCGAGGACGGCTCCGGAAATCCGGTCGAAGCCACGGGCGACGAGCAGGTGGAGTTGTTTCGGTCGGTAAAGGCCGGAAACGGCCGGGTGGAAATCGCGCTGACGGACGGCGGGACTCTTTCGGCGGCGCAGGTCAACGACTTGAGCGTTGCGGGGACGGCCAACTGCTATGTGGTTTCGGCGCCCGGAACGTATGTTTTCAATGCCCGGGTACGCGGAAACGGAGCCGGCGAAGGGGTCGGATTCGAGCCGGCGATCGAGATGGCGGACGGCATGACGGCCGACTGGCTGTGGACCGACTCCGAAGGACTCGTTTCGGGAGTCGCCCTCGACACGACCTCCGGCGATATTTTCCTCACGGTCGGCGAAGGCAGGGGCAACGCGCTGGTCGCCCTGATGCAGGACGGAAAGGTCGTCTGGAGCTGGCATGTCTGGGTGACCGACGCTCCGCAGACGATGACCTACGGGAACGGGACGGTCTTCATGGACCGCAACCTGGGCGCCGTAGGTACGACCGCAGGCGGTACGGACGCTTACGGCATGTATTACCAGTGGGGGCGCAAGGACCCGTTCTACGGGGGCGAGAAAACGGAAACTTCGGCCAATGCGTTCCTCGAAGCAAAGAACGGCACGGTGGTGAATCCCGCTTATCCGGCGCTGGACTGGGCTTTCAGCAAGAGTGCGACGACGACCGACGGGGCTGCCGCCAATCCCATGACGTTCTACAACGATAAGGTCGGAACCGGCTATAACTGGCTTGCGTCGCCGAACGCGACATTGTGGGGTGAGGCCAAAACGCTCAACGACCCCTGCCCGCCGGGGTACAGGGTTCCTGAAACCGGTGCATGGGAGGATTTGATTTCGGGACGTCAGTACATCGACGGCGTTTCGGTATGGGACGGAACGAACTACGGTATGACCTATACCCACGGGGGACAGACGGCCTGGTATCCGGCGCAGGGCTATCGCAATTACAGTTCGGGCGCCATCGTGGGGCTGCGCAGCTCGACCGGCGGTTCGGGCGCTTACTGGTCGGCGGAAACCTCTTCGGTCAAATCCTATTACCTCTTCTTCCGCAGCAAACTGTCGAGCAGCGGTTCGATCAATAATGAACTGGACATGAACCGGTCTTACGGCTATACGGTGCGTTGCTGCAAGGAGTGACGGTCCGTCGGGACGAATAAAGGCAGGACGCTTTCGGGTCCTGCCTTTGTTTTCGATGCCGGTTCCGGCCTACCGGAACACGCCCGTGTAGGTCGAGGGCGAGAGGGCGCGCAGCTCCTCCTTGACTGATTCGGCGACGTCGAGCGTTTCGATGAATGCCGCGATCGACTCGCGGGTGATGTGGGCGTTGGTCCGCGTCAGGGCCTTCAACGCCTCGTAGGGCTTCGGGAAACCCTCGCGGCGCAGGATGGTCTGGATGCCCTCGGCCACCACGGCCCAGTTGTTCTCCAGGTCGCGCGCCAGCGCCTCGGGGTTGAGGATCACCTTGTTCAGCCCCTTGAGCAGCGATTGCAGGGCGATCACCGCGTGGGCCATCGGCACGCCGATGTTGCGCAGCACGGTCGAGTCGGTCAGGTCGCGCTGAAGACGCGATACGGGCAGCTTCGACGAAAGGTGCTCGAAAACGGCGTTGGCAATGCCGAAGTTGCCCTCGGCGTTTTCGAAGTCGATGGGGTTGACCTTGTGGGGCATGGCGCTCGATCCGACCTCACCGGCCTTGATCTGCTGTTTGAAGTACTCCATCGAAATATAGGTCCACATGTCGCGCGAGAGGTCGATGAGAATGGTGTCGATGCGCTTCATGTTGTCGAAGATCGCCGCCAGGTTGTCGTAGTGCTCGATCTGCGTGGTGTACTGCGAACGGCACAGCCCCAGCGTCTCGTTCACGAATCGGTTGGCAAAAGCCACCCAGTCGATTTCGGGGTAGGCTGCGCGGTGGGCGTTGAAGTTGCCCGTGGCGCCGCCGAACTTGGCCGGAACGGCGATGTCGTGGAGCATGAACAGCTGCTTTTCGAGCCGCTCGACGAATACCGAAAACTCTTTGCCCAGCGAGGTCGGCGAGGCGGGCTGCCCGTGCGTGCGCGCCAGCATCGGAACCTCGCGCCACTGCTCGGCGAACGACGCCAAAGCGTCGCGGACCTCCTCGACGACGGGGTAGTAGACGCCTGTCATCGCCTCCCGGAGCGAGAGCGGAATGGCCGTGTTGTTGATGTCCTGCGACGTGAGGCCGAAATGCACGAACTCCTTATAGGCCTCCAGCCCGAGGGTGTCCATTTTCTCCTTGATGATGTACTCGATGGCCTTTACGTCGTGGTTGGTCGTTCGTTCGATCTCCTTGACTTTCAGAGCGTCGGCAGCGGTAAAGTCGCGGTACAGATCGCGCAGTTTCTCGAAAGCGCCCCGATCCACGTCGGCCAGCTGAGGCAGAGGCAACTCGCAAAGCGCGATGAAATACTCCACCTCTACCAGCACGCGGTAGCGGATCAGAGCCAGTTCGGAAAAATAGTCGGCCAGCACCTCGCACTTGTCGCGGTAGCGGCCGTCGATCGGGGATATAGCGGTCAGCTTTGTCAATTCCATGTTTTCCATAGCGTTTTAACGGATTACAAATATAGGTTTAATCCGGTTCACTGCAAAATTATTACCAAAACTTCCTCCGCCTGCACACGGAAGTCCTCCCGTGCAACGTTGTGTTTTCGGATAAAACCGTTACCTTTGTGAATTGCAGG
>OODJ01003001.1_pt1 | contig 10559 bp, 9 predicted proteins | sample 1671611 | NCBI WGS metagenome assembly OODJ01 (sample SAMN06348174, study PRJEB24527) | human gut metagenome | biome: human gut; feature: ankylosing spondylitis patient; material: feces | host: Homo sapiens | place: China | collected 2015-10 | reverse complement strand
CCGAGCCGGTCGCAACGATGATCGCGTCGGCGGTCATCTCTTCGCTTGTACCATCTGTTTTCTTCACAGAGAGCTTGCCGGGAGCCGTGAACCTCGCCTCGCCGTCGATCTTCGTGACCTTATTCATCTTGAACAGGCCCGCGATGCCGCTCGTGAGCTTCTTGGATATCTCATTTTTGTGCGCAATGACCTGCCGGAAATTGACCTTTACATTGTCAACCTCAATACCGATATCCTTGCCCTGATTCTTGATATCCTCGACCAGCTCCGCGCTGTGAAGCAGGCACTTGGTGGGGATGCAGCCGATGTTCAGGCAGGTACCGCCAAGGTGCTCACGCTCAATGACGGTCACCTTTGCGCCGAGCTGAGCAAGCCGGATCGCCGCAACATAGCCGCCGGGGCCGCCGCCGATAACAATGACCTTTTTCTCGCCAGGAGCCGCGGGCGCAAAGGGGACCGCGGGTGCCGCGGCAGCGCCGCCGACCTGTTCACCCGCCTGACCGATATAGCCGAGCAGGCCCTTGACCGGAACATCCTCGCCCTCCTGAGCGACGATCTTGAGAAGTACACCGTCGTGTTCACTAGTGACCTCGTTGGTGAGCTTATCTGTGGTGATCTCCAGGATCGCCTCGCCGGCTTTGACCGCGTCACCCTCGTGCTTGAGCCAACTGGATACTGTGCCTTCTTCCATCGTCAGTCCCAGTTGGGGCATAATAATCTCAAAAGCCATACGTTTGCCTCCCTTAGAGAAGAATGTTCATCGGGCTTTGCAGCAGATCGCGCAGGTCCATAATAAACTTTGCCGCGACCGCGCCGTCGATCAAACGGTGATCATACGTAAAGGACAGGCGCATGACCTGATGCTTGCTGATATTGCCCTCGTCATCCATGACCAGCTCATCCTGGATCGCGCACACGCCGAGGATACCGGCATCGGGCTGATTGACGATCGGCGTGAAGGTCTCGATGCCGAACATGCCGAGGTTGCTGACCGAGAAGGTTGAGCCCTTGTACTCATCCGTGGTGAGCTTATTCTCCTTTGCGCGAGTCGCAAGATCCTTCGCCTTAGCAGCAAGCTCGTCGAGACCCATCTTATCCGCGTCGCGGATAACGGGGACGATCAGACCGGCGTCAAGCGCGACGGCCATGCCGAGATTAACATGAGCACGCTGAATGACCTGACCGTTATCATAGCTGACCAGCACCTCGGGATGTGCGCGCAGCACTTTTGCCGTCGCCTTGAGAATAAGATCGTTGACGGAGAACTTCTTGCCCGCGGTTTCGATGAGAGACTTGCGGAACTTCATCAGCGCCGTGACATCGACCTTGGTATTCTGCGTAACAGGCGGGATCTCGGTGTGAGACTGGAGCATACGCTCGGCAACGACCTTGCGCATACCGCTGAGCTTGGCGATCGTATCGCCCTCCATAAGCTCGAGGCCGCCCTTTTTCGCCGCAGGAGCCGCAGGAGCCGCGGCTGGGGCAGCAGCGGGAGCCGCCGCCGGAGCGGACTTCCGCGCTTCGGCCGCAGCGTAAATATCCTTGGCAACAATGCGGCCGGAGGGACCGGAACCAGTAAGCGCGGAATAATCCACGCCCATATTTGCCGCAAGCTTGCGCGCAAACGGAGAAATGCGGATACGCGCACCGCCGGCAGATACTGCAGCGGGAGCACTTGCGACCGCGGAGGCCGCCGCTTCAGCGGGCGCCGCAGCCGGAGCAGCCGCGCCGCCGACCTGCTCGCCGGCTTCGCCGATATAGCCGAGCAGGCCCTTGACGGGGATATCCTCGCCCTCCTGTGCGACGATCTTGAGCAGCACGCCGTCGTGCTCGCTCGTGACCTCGTTGGTGAGTTTATCCGTAGTGATCTCAAGGATAGCCTCGCCGGCCTTGACAGCATCCCCCTCATGCTTGAGCCAACCGGATACTGTGCCTTCTTCCATCGTCAGTCCCAACTGGGGCATAAGAATTTCGTAAGCCATGCGATCCCCTCCTTACTGATTGAGCACGCGCTTGACCGCGGCGACGATGTCCGCCGGATGCGGGAAGTTCTGATCCTCCAGCACGGGACTGAACGGAGAAACAATGTTCAGACCGCACACGCGCTCGACCGGAGCATCCAGCTCGTCGAGCAGCTCCTCCGCGATCTGCGCGGAGATCTCGCCGGCGTAGCTGCCGCGCTTGACCTCTTCGCAGACGATGATGACACGGTGCGTCTTGGAAACGGACGCCTTGATGGCCTCCCAATCCAGCGGCACGAGCGTTCTCAGGTCGAGCACCTCGACATCAATACCCTCCTGCGCAAGCGTTTCCGCCGCCTCAAGCGAGAAATTGACCTCACGGGACCAGGAGATGATCGTCAGGTCCTTACCTTCACGCTTGACCTTCGCCTCACCGAGAGGAATGGTATATTCGCCCTCGGGGATCTCTTCCTTATGGGCGTAAAGCAGCTTGTGCTCAAGAAACACGACGGGATCGTCATCGCGGATCGCCGTCTTCAGCAGCCCCTTGGCATCTTCAGCGGAGCTGGGAGCCACGACCTTGAGGCCGGGGAAGTGGCAGAAGAAATTCTCAAGCGACTGGGAGTGCTGGCCGGCGTTGCGGCGGCCGGACCCCATCGGCGCGCGCAGTACCATAGGAACATTGCACTGTCCGCCGGTCATATAACGGATCTTTGCCGCCTGATTGAACAGGGGGTCCGCGCACTCGGTGGCGAAGTCGTCATACATCAGCTCGACGACCGGGCGCATACCACGGACCGCCGCGCCGACCGCCATACCGACAAAGCCCTCTTCGGAGATCGGCGTGTCGATCACGCGGTTGGGGCCGAACTCCTCCAGAAAGCCCTTGGTAATGGCAAAGACATTGCCCATGACGGCCATATCTTCGCCCATAATGAACACTTTTTCGTCGCGAAGCATTTCTTCATGCAGCGCTTCGCCGATCGCCTTGCTGACCGTGATCTTCTTGCTCATCTTGCCACGCACCTTTCATTATCGCTCACATACATATCGTCCAAAACGGTCGCGGGATCGGGATAGGGAGACTCGTCGGAGAACTTGACCGCCTCATCCATCTCCGCCTTCGCTTCCTGATGGATCTGAGCCAGCTCCTCTTCCTTGACGCCCATCGCCTTGAGACGCGCGCCCAGCTTGTCGATCGGATCGTTCTTCAGTGCCTCTTCCATGTATTCCGCCGGACGGTAGACCGCGGGATCGCCGCAGTAGTGGCCCTGATAACGGAACACCTTTGCCTCGAGGACATAGGGGCCCTTGCCGTTACGCGCATGCTCCATCGCCTTGCACATAGCCTCGTACACCTCGACGGGATCTGTGCCGTCAACAACGGCATACTCCACGCCGTAGGCCGCCGCGCGGGTCGCAAGGTCGGGCGTGTTGGTCACACGGTGGATCTCGGTGGAAACACCGTAGCAGTTGTTTTCAATAAACCACACGACCGGCAGCTTCCACGCCGCCGCCATATTCAGAGACTCGTGGAACGTGCCCTCATTGGTCGCGCCGTCGCCAAAGCAGCCGACCGTCACCGCGCCATCTCCCATGATCTTGGAGGCCAACGCGCTGCCGCAGGAAATGGGCTGACCGGCGCCGACAATGCCGTTAGCGCCCAGATGGTTCATCTTCTTCATGTCCGCGATGTGCATGGAGCCGCCCTTACCTTTGCAATAGCCGGTCTCCTTGCCGAACAGCTCCGCCATCGCGAGCTTGGCGTCCGCGCCGCGCGCGATCGCATGACCGTGACCACGATGAGTGGATGTAAAATAATCCTGCGGGCCGATGGCGGCGAACGCGCCTGCCTCGGCGCCCTCCTGGCCGATGCTCAGATGGATGTTGCCCGCGAGCATACCCTTGGTAAAGCATTCCGCCGCGTGCTCCTCGAATGAGCGGATCCGCACCATCGTGCGGTAAAGATTGAGCAGCATCTCCTTCGGATACTTCTCTTCGGGCAGATTTTTCTTCTTGTTCAAAATCTTCACGCCTTTCTCAAATTATATTCGTGTCGTTTTTACAGCTGCTGCGGTGCAAGCAGCGGTACGCCGAGCTCATTGTTGTACTTGCGCCGCATATCAATGCCTTCGACCTCCGCGATCACGGCATCCAGCGTCAGCAGCGCCTTCGTGCCCTCGACCAGATGGCCGCCGTGCGCGTTGCCGTGGCGGTCGCACAGGTCCATATGGACATGGAGGTTGATGGTGCCCTCATCATCGTGGCAGATGATGCCGGACGCGCTGGTCAGCTCGATCGGACCGGTCAGATGCAGCGTCTCGCCGTAGCCGTAGCCCGCCTTGATTGGCATTTCGACCACGTCGCAGAACTGCGGAGACTGAAGACTGCCGATTGCGCTGAGGATCACGCCGTTCGTGATATTGTGCTCTCTGCACGCCTCCTCAAGGCTGAGGAGCACATCCGCGCCCGGGCGCAGACGCACAACGATGACGCGTCCAAGCTTTCCCTGGGCCATTTCGATATAATCGCTCATTTCTTTACTCTCCTAATCACAATAAATTGTTCTACCGGCATGATGGTAAGCTGGTAATACCATCAAGCCTTGAAAAATTTCCGCGCCGCGCGCGGAGCTCACAAGAAATGGTATATTGGTTGGATGGTATTACCGCTTCATCTTTGTATACAAAATAGCACACATTACATAAATAGTCAAGCGTGCCGTTTCATTTTCTTTGCTTTGCTGAAATAGCAAAGAAATATTTGTCTGCTTTTCACAATTTGCATCGCATACAAGAACACACCCACCTTCGGCGGGTGTGTTTCAGAAATCAAGTTAAGGGATCGGCGGCTCCTCCTCGCCCATGCTGCGTCCGGGATACTTCTCAGAAAACTCGTCCACAATGGCAAGATGGCGGGACATTTCAAGCTGGGCACGCTCCACGTCACGATCGCATACGGCCTGATAGATCGCATAGTGAGACTGCTGCGTGCGCTCCTGATAATCCGGCAGATCCCAGAAGCGGATACGGACGTCGGCGATCAGATTGTTGACCAAATGGATCGTCGCGGCCAGCATGGAATTGTGACTCGCTACGGCGAGAGAGTCATGGAACTCCACATCATATTCGTATTTGCTTGGGTTCTCTTTCAGATGCTCGACCGCTGTTGCCATCGCCGCAATGTCCTCGTCCGTCGCACGCTCGCAGGCAAGCTTGACGATACCGACCTCTATGACCTGTCGGAACTCATTGAATGTCCTGCGCGTGTCCATTTGGTTCGCGCTTTCAATCCAGGTACGGACTTTTTGAATAAAGTCCGCATTGCGCAGCAGGACCTTCCGGTTTCCGCGGCTCTCGATCGCCCCAAGAAACTCCAGGATAGCAAGGCACTCTCTCAGCGAGCCGCGGCCCACGCCGAGACTTTCGGCAAGCTCGCGCTCACTGGGAAGCTCCTCCCCCACATGAATGTGTCCTGCCTCAATTGCTCCGATGAGCGACTGCATGATAAGCTCGGGTATTTTAGGCGATGTGTTCTGTATTTTATCCAACTGCATAATTCTGTCCCATCTTTTCATTCAAGCTTTGACTGCACACAGCAGAGATAACGCTTTTATCATACTACTCTGCCCTCCGCGCCTCTGTCAAGCGGCATCCACCGCAGCTCACGCCTCGCACAGAATATCGATCAGCTCGTCTGCCTGCAGCCCTGCGAAATAGCGGGCTGTCTCCACACCGTCAAGCGCCGCCGTGTAGCCGGCGCGGTCCGGCGTATGACCAACAAAGCGCGCCGCCAGTTCCTCCGGCTCCTCCGCGCTGAAGAAATCCCCCTTAAAGGTGACCGCCGAGACGAGGCCGTGCTCGACCGTGATGTACGCCTCGATCAGCCCGCAGCCGTCCACGCGGCGGCGGCGCAGCATCGTGCAGGCGGGAGACTTTCCGTAGTTCCACTCCCAGGTGGCATAGCGCTCCGTGCGCAGCTTCTCCACTGCCGCAAGATCGTCCGGCGTCAGCGGATATTCCTCGCCCGGATTTTCGCGCAGAATGTTTTCCAGCAGGATACGGCGGAACTCCGGCAGCGTGACCCGCTCGGGCAGATGCTCGGCGACATTCGTCACACGGCTGCGCACCGAGCGGATTCCCTTGGTCTGGATCTTCGTCGGGTCGACACGCAGCGCCTCGCCGACAACGGAAAGGTCCGAATCGAACATGATCGTGCCATGATGCATCACGCGGCCCTGACGGAGGTACTGCGAGTTACCGGAGAACTTCTTCCCGTCGATCGTGATGTCGTTGCGTCCGTTCACTTCCGCCCTGACGCCAAGCGCCGCCAGCGTGCGCACGACCGGCTCGCAGAAGAGCTTCATATCCAGCGTGCTGCTCCCGCCGGCATCGGTGATAAAGGTGAAATTCAGGTTGCCCATGTCGTGGTAGACCGCGCCGCCGCCGGAGAGCCGGCGCACCACGCGGATGCCGCGCTCGCGCACGGCTTCTTCGTTGATCTCGGAAATGGTATTCTGGTATTTGCCGACAATGATCGCATTGTCGTTCTGCCAAAGCATGAAGTACATCCGGTCGCGCGGCAGGCAGTCGAACACATACTGCTCCATTGCCAGATTGTAACTCGGGTCCGTCGTCATCAGGTCCAGATAAGATAGCTTCATCGTTGTCTCCTTAATTGCCGTTATCCTTTTTCAGATGAGCGCACAATCGCCGCGCCATGATCTGATGGCCCTCCGGCGTCGGGTGCAGACCATCGAGCAGCAGCTCACGCTTTAACCGTCCGTTTGGGTCGAAAAAATCCGCACGGAAGTCGATACACTCTGCACCAAAGCATTTACTAAAGCGCCGCAGCCATGCGCAATACTGCTCCAGCTGCCGTTCCGCACTGCGGAAATCCACCACGGCCGCCCACGCCGGCGGTGCGTTCTCCGCGCAGATCGGCGTCGGTACCCCTATCATTGTATGAATGCCCGTGCTCAGCAGCTGATTCAGCATCGCTCCCATATTTGCCCGGGCGCCGGTATCCGTTCCCGAGAAGAAAATATCATTGGAACCGCCCATCAGGAGCACCAAAGGGCGCTGCACACAAATATCACGCTCCGCCAGCAGCGCGCGCAGCCGCACCAGCATACCGCCGGTCGTGTCCCCGCTGATGCCTTCGTTCACGATCTCCCAGCCCGTCTCCTGCGCGCACAGCCTTGTCCACCGCTGGGACGGCCGCACACCATACCCGAAGGTCAGGCTGTCGCCGATGCAGATCAGTTTCATTCTTGCCCCGCCCCTCTTCTTGGTATGACCATTATACCATCTTATTTGAAAAACACAAGCATAAATCTATCTCATTTCTCTTTTTGTAGGAAAGGTATCTCTTAATTGTCCTTTCCATCTTCTCTTCATCTCGTTTTCAAAAATAATGCCATCAGGATCTCAAGGCTGTAATCGGCACTACAAACACTCCATCCGGTCGCTGATAGGCCGCGTTTGCCATACCGCACAGAACACAGAGAACCGCAGGAAGCTTTCCCTTGGGATCTTCTGAGATCTGCTTTTTGATCTCTAAGAGGTTCTCTGCTGCGGCGTCGATTTGGTTTGCTCCCAGCTTGATCTCAAAAGCGCACCACTGACCGTCAGGCAGTTCAATCACTGCGTCGATCTCTTGATTTTTATAGTCTTGATAGTGATATAGACTCGCGCCAAAGAATTCCGCATATATTCGAAGATCCCGTTCGCACAGGGCTTCAAACAGGAATCCGAGTGTTTCCAGATCGCCCAGCAATCCGACAGGAGTTGCCTTCAGCAGCGCGCAGGCCAGAGATGGATCGGAGAAATGCCGTTTTTCTGCTTGCTTTACCCGGACGGAAGAGCGAATCCTATCGGAGAACGGTGGCTGATTATCTGTGATAAATAACCGCTTGAAAATATCCAGATACGCCGCTACCGTATTGCCGTCAATATCTTCGTCGTCTACCGCCTTGATATCTTTCATTAGAGTCTTATTTGTAACGGTCGTGCTTTCATTCCGTGCCAGTGAGCGCAGCAACAAACGCATTTTCTGCGTGTCACGCTTTACGCCGTCGATACGATACACATCGTCATCAATCACAGCGTTCAGATATTCCGCAGGAAGCAACATCGCCTGCTCCAGCGGCAATTCGAGACTCCCGGGCCAGCCGCCGCGGAGGATGAGTTCAATCAGCTTCTTGAGGTCTACATCTCCGGTCATGGCAGGGGTCAACTCACCATGACACAGTTTTTCCAAAGAAACCTTACCGCTGGAATCGCCGGACTCATACAGTGACATCGGACGCATCCGCAGCTTTGCAATGCGCCCAGCGCCGCTGTGCAGAATGCCTTTGTGATTAGGCGTAGCGGAACCAGTCAAAATAAATTGGCCCTTCCCTGCGGTCTGATCCACCTTGTATCGCACCGCATCCCAGAGCGGCGGGACTTCCTGCCACTCGTCAATCAGGCGTGGTGTATCCCCCTCCAGCACCAGAACAGGGGACAACTCCGCCAACCGTCTATTTTGGAAGTTATTGGCAGGATCTCCGATATAGATCTCGCTCTTACTGTGATGGGAGGAGGTCCATGTCTTACCACACCATTTGGGCCCCTCAATGCAGACAGCGCCAAAGGCAGACAGGTACTCTTCTACCTTCGCATCGATCACGCGTGGTTTGTAATTTGGATGTTTCATGATGATCACCTCAATAATTGACTGGTTTCATTATACCCGAATCATTTCGATTTCGCAACTCCATTCAGCTGAATTTTTGCTACTTATTCAGTCTGATTTTCAATCCCTGGTCGTGCAGTTTTACAGACTATGGAAAAACTCCAACTATACATCCCTGCGCAAGTCTGATATAGTAATATCGTATTCAAGGGCGAAGTAAGTTAGGGCGGAGTAAGTTAGGGAGGAACGGCGACAGAAAGGGGGCCATTGCGCCCTCTGCCAGACTCAAAAGAACCAGAATAAAAAAGAGCTGTGCTGCGAACAGCACGGCAGAAGTGAAACAATTCTGAATAGTCAAGACACGAAAAGCATGGAGGTATCCATTGGAGATACCGCCTCTTTCCGTGTCTTTTTATATAGAGACCGCCATGGAATGCCAGCCATGGTCCAGCAGGAACAAATCGATGTTTGAAGTCTTATCGATCATAGCGCAAGCCGTCTGGACGGTACGGCAGGAAAACCGTCAAGGAAGTCCGGCATACTTCCAGCCTGAGGGACCCGCGAGGACGTGGGCCAGGCCCCGCAGGAACAGCATATCCCCGATCCGCAGCCGGTGCGGATCAAAGAACACCGGCAACTGCTTCCGTTTTGTCAGCAGCTGCAGCCGAGTTCAGCGGCCTGGTGTTCACCGCCGCCATCGCAGATGGCAGGGCGCACACCCCACGCGGTATCGTACTGACCGAGGCAAAAGGAAAAAGAGACAGGTTTCGGGCCGCACCGCAAAACGGTAGACGCCGCAAGGCTTTTTCACCATTCAAGGGCCTCCGTTCCGCGGAAAGGAAGCGGAAACGGACACCTTTGCCAACGGGTGAAGTGCGCCCATCTGAACACGATAACGACTTCTAAGGAGATCTACATATATGGCTACTATTCAAAGCAAAGGGATATTCCTCTCCCTTGTCGCCCAGTTGGACAAGCTGGCGCGGCATAACCGTCAAGGCAGCTTTCGCACCAAGGCGCGCTACTACGAGGCGTGCAAACGGTTCTGCGCCTACCTCGCTGCAGAGTACCATCTGCAAAAGCTGGAGAACATCAGTGGCAAGCATCTGGTAAGCTATGTGCTGTATTTACAGGATACTGGCAAGTCTGCCAGTACCGTGAAAACCGACCTTGCCGCTATCCGCTTCTTCCACGATAAGATGTCCCACCCGAAGTATACGCTGCCAACGAACAGCGAGTTAGGCGTCGGGCTGGAGCGCCGCCGGTTCGGGCAGCTCGACCGGACATGGAGTGGGCCGGAGTTCAACCGTCTGCTCGGCAAGGCGATGGCTGAAAACCGCGACGACTTCATTCTCGCGCTTTATCTTGGGCGCTATGCGGGATTTCGTATCCACGAGTGCTTCCGTATGGACACCGCAGCGGCAGAGCAGGCGCTGCGCGAAAACGCCCTCACCGTGAAAGGCAAGGGCGGCAAGGTGCGTATCGTTCCCATTGAGGACGAGCGTATCCTAATGATGTTGAAGAGAGTGTTGGCACAGACCGAGCGCGGCCACAAGCTGCTGGTGCCGGACGGGATGCCTACCGACCGTTCCATCAACGCCTTGGAGCTGTTTATCTATCGTCATCGCAACGAGATCAGCGACGAGGGCTCGGACCGCCGTCTAACCTTCCACGGGCTTCGGCACACCTATGCCGCGGAGAAGTACACAAGGCTGACGGAGGGCGGCATGAGCGCCATTGACGCACACTATGCGGTCTCTCGTCTGCTCGGTCATGAGCGCGCCGATGTGACGAACATTTACCTTGCGTCGGTCAGAAAGCGGGGCCGCGATGGAGAATAACGGAATGAAGTCCCCCCTCCCCGGTCAAACTATGGTCGGAGGTGAAAGCATGGATTATCAGGAATTATCCATCGGTTCT
>OODJ01002999.1_pt1 | contig 10563 bp, 7 predicted proteins | sample 1671611 | NCBI WGS metagenome assembly OODJ01 (sample SAMN06348174, study PRJEB24527) | human gut metagenome | biome: human gut; feature: ankylosing spondylitis patient; material: feces | host: Homo sapiens | place: China | collected 2015-10 | reverse complement strand
AAGTCGCCGCACAATATCACAGGATAAGGGCTTCCGTCGATATGCCGTTGAATTTCCTCCGCCTGATGCGCCCGGTTCTTGTTCGCTATCATTAAGCGTGTCGTGAGATTCTTCACCCCTTCGGGGATATCGTTACCCTTCAGCCCTGAACTGATTTCTTTCATAAATTGCCGCTCCTTCTTGCCCAGCTTGTAGGATTCCAGGTGAACACTGTACAACCGCACCGTATCTTTTCCTAGCTTGAAATCTCCGTAAATACAAGAACTGCTGTAACCAGGGGCGAAAGTCAGGTGTCCTTTGTGCAGAATCGGAAGCCTGGAAAAAATAGCCATATCCTTCTCGATATAATAATAGGGGTAGGTATGCAATTGTTCGATTACCGTTTTCCGTCGGTCCGGATTCCCGTTCATTAGAAATTCCTGCAAGCAGATCACATCCCCGTCGAATTTATTCAGATAATTGAATAATTTTTCCCTCGTGTTCTTCTGATTACTCCAGCCATACACATCGAAATAACGGATATTGTACGACAAGAGCTACAAATCGTACGAAGCATCCCCTGTTTCGGTTTTCGCTGTCCCGTAGTAAGTCCTGAAAGTCGGATACCCGATCGCAATCACGACTACGATCTGCCAGGCCCTCCGCTTCCAACGGAAAATCCAGTACAGTAAAAGGATAAAATTGCCGATCAGAAGATAAGGATAAGCCAAACCCAGTAACGAAAAAAAGACAAAGGTATTGGGGTTGATTATAGGGGAAAGATATGCTCCTATTAACCCGAACGCAGCGATCAAACTGACGATATATACAATCTTATCCAATATTTTCAGCATAGTAGGGAAAACACTTCTGGTTTGATAAAGAACTGCTATCTGGTTTACTTACCTCCATAAAATCAGTTTTTAGCCTTGAAGAGGATTGCTTTTTCTTCCCGGGTCAGGCTTTCGTAACCCGAACGCGAGATTTTATCCAGAATCTCGTTGATCCGTTCTTGCTCATTCTTCTTATGGGCATTGTATTCCCGGTCGTTCATTTCCGAGACATGCTTCTTATACCTCACCCTCATCTTCTTCTTCCGCTGGAAGAGCCGTCCGATCCCTTCGAAAAAATTCACGATTCCTGAAGCAAAGTCCCGGTTTCTTCTCACTCCCACGATAAAGAACCATCCGAACAGGGCTCCGCCTAAATGGGCGATATGTCCCCCCGCATTTCCCGAAGATATACTCATAATATCGATCAGGGCGGTAAACAACGCCAGATAAACCAGTTTCACCGGTCCGAGCAGGAAAATATAGACCTTATGTTGCGGCAGATAAGTACATACCGCAAAGACGATTGCCATCACAGAAGCCGACGAACCGATAGCCCACGAGGTCAGCCGTAGCGCCGGGTGGGGGAAAGGACTGATTTGAGGCTCACTGAAATAAGGGAAAATATTATAGGCCGCAATATACAGCAAACCTCCGAATAGGCCACCCAAAAGATAGACACCTGTTAATTTACGTTCCGTAAAGTAATTCAGGAAAAAACTCCCGAACCAATAAAGCCATAACATATTGAACAACAGATGTAAAAAATCGAACTGAGTAAACATATAGGTGAAGATCGTCCACGGACGGCTCAATAAATACTCCGGATCTGCCGGCACGCCGATCCATTCCAGCAATGTCGGATAAAATTCTTCTCCTTTCCCCAACAACAACATCATGATATATATCAACTTCAAAGCAAGAAAAATCCCGCAATTGATATAAATCAGACGGGTGAGAGAAGAACCCTTCCGGAAAGAATTTTTGATCCCTTCCCGGATTCCTTCTGAAAAATTTCCGCCGTAATTGTTGTAATACATCATCTCTTAATAGAACCTTCGCCTGTTTTTACTCCAGTATTTGACCATAAAGAAACCGAACAACATCCCTCCCAGATGAGCGAAATGGGCTACATTGTCCGTTGCGCTATTCTGCATGCCCAGGAAAAGCTCCAGCAGACCGTATCCCAATACAAAATACTTTGCTTTGATCGGAATAGGTATAAACATCAGATACAATTCCGTATTCGGAAACAGCATTCCGAATGCCAGCAAGATACCGAATATCGCTCCCGAAGCCCCGATCATCGGGACATTTACTTTCAGTTCTACGATCTGACGGAAGAGTTGTTTTCCTGCTACAATGTATTGTTGCGAATCCGGATTGTTGGTCCAATTATCCACCACCTCCCACACCCACTGGGCCGGATGGCCTAGCTGACGCTCCACAAGCTGCGCTAAAAGCGCAGGAGAAGGCGCATTCTGGAAGGCATAATATTGCTCCATCAGCCGGTGGATTTCCAACCAGCCGACCGCACTATTCAGCAAGCCCGCCCCGATACCGCAGACAAAATAGAAAATCAGAAAACGCTGCGTTCCCCATACCGATTCCAGTATCCGGCCGAACATAAAAAGAGCGAACATATTGAAAAACAAATGCCCGAAAGACCCGTGCATAAACATATGTGTAACATATTGCCATGGGCGCCAAAAGACAGATTGCGGCAAATGAAGTCCTAATAGATGGGCTGTATCCACATGCATCCGGCTATCGATAAACATACTCAGAAAGTACATCACGATGTTCAGAATCAATAAAATTTTGACAGCAGGGGTAATACCGGTAAAAGGACGATAGTTTTGCATCATTGTTCAGTTTTGGATTGTGAATGCTGATCGGTTCGTGGCTTGGGCCTTTGTATAGGTCTCGAATCTCTGCGCTGATCCTGTCTCGGGCCGGTACGGAAAGGCCGTTGTCCTCCCCGTTCTCCGTTTCTTTCATTTTTTTCGTTACGGGGAGTGTTAGAGTTTCCATTTTCACGATTATTATTATTTCGTTGCCTGGAATGACGCTTCTTCTGCTTCTTTTCGTCGAAACGGTTCAGGCTTTCTTCTCCCACGCCGTCCGTATATTTTATATCTGTCGGGGTATTTCCGCTTTCTTCTACCGCTTTTGGAGGAATAATTCCTTTCCGGTTCATCGCGATGATTTCCTTTACCCGTTTTACCGGAATCTGGATAAAAATACCCTTCCCTTCTTTATCCGTACTATAAGACGTCATCTGACCGAAGATATCCGTTTTTTGATGGTAAAGCAAACCCTCTCCCGTATTTAAAGTAATATTGGTCGAAGGGAAATCTTTCTGCGCATCGACGTACGCATCCACTTCATAGTTCAGACAACATTTCAGTTTCCCGCACTGTCCGGCCAGCTTCTGAGGATTCAGCGAAATATCCTGATAGCGGGCGGCTGAGGTCGACACCGAAATAAAATTGGTGATAAAAGTCGAACAGCATAATTTGCGTCCGCAGGGACCGATACCCCCGATTCTGCCTGCTTCCTGACGTGTCCCGATCTGTTTCATTTCGATACGGATATGGAAAGTCTCCGCCAACACCTTGATCAGCGTCCGGAAATCCACCCGGTCGTCTGCGATATAATAAAATATAGCTTTTGTTTTATCTCCCTGATACTCCACATCACCGATCTTCATATTCAGTTTCAGGTCGGCTGCGATTTTCCGCGAACGGATCATCGTATCGTGCTCTAAAGCAATGGCTTGTTGCCATTTCTCGATGTCGTGGGGTTTGGCCTTCCGGTATACCTTCTTCAGCGGATTCCGCTCGAGATCCACCCGTTTGATCCGGATTTGTTCCTTTACCAGTTCACCCGATAAAGATACTACCCCGATGTCGTGTCCCAAAGCTGCTTCGACCGCCACGATATCTCCTGCTTTTAAAGCTAGTTTCGACGGATTACTGTAAAACCCTTTCCGTGTATTTTTAAACCTTACTTCTACGATCTCCGGGGCACAATCCGTTGCAGGCAGATCTTCCAGCCAGTCGTATACCGTCAATTTCCCCGCTAGCAAACGATGGTCGATTACCGGCACATCCCGCCGCGGATGCTTCGTATGAAGTTCCTGAATTTCCTCTTCTTCCTCTTCTTTTTTCGGGACTGTAAATTCCCCGGCTTCGATAATTTCTATCTCTTCCGTCTCTTCGATCTCTACGGCTTCCTCCGTCGGTTCCCCCGGTTGTTCACGGGGCTCCCCGGTCGAAGGCCCCGATTGCTCAGGCGTCGCTTTGCCGTTTACTTTTTCTTGCCCGGGCGAAACGAATTCTTCTTCCTGGCTTATATTTTCGTTATTGTGTATATCGTTCATAAATTGATTTTTTCATTATATATTATTGTACGTGAAAACAGTTTCAATTGGGTCTGATATTTTGCATGACTTTTATGCAGAGATCCGTAAAAATGATTTTTGCATTTCCGTTCCGGCTGATGTCGCTATAAGCACGCTCGAACTCGTTACTCAATGGAATGACATTTCCTTCATGTACATAAGGGGCAAAGCGTTGTGAGAAATTTTTCTCCCGTTCCGTCATATAATTCAGTTGCTCCAAACCGAAATTCCGGACAAAATTTTCCCGGATCATCCGTGAGGCATGCGCTAAGAAATTCTTTTGCCTTTCTCTTCCAAGGCTACATATTTCATTGACCCATTCATTCACCGGAAGCATTTTTCTTTCCCAGCACAGCCGCATGAGGCTGATAAATTTTTCCTGGTTGTAAATTTGCTCTTCTGTTTCGTCCAGCAACCGCAGGGCTTTATACCAGTTTCCCGAAGCTACATGGGCATATTCTTCCGCTTTTTGTGCAGCGATTCCTTTTTCAGCTATCAGCTGTCGTTGTATTTGCTCCTGATGCAGGGGAGGAATGTGAATACGCTGCAAACGCGATTGTATCGTATTGATGATCTGTTCCGGATGCTCCGAAACCATCAGAAACAATGTCTTGTCGAACGGCTCCTCGATGATCTTTAACAGTTTGTTCGAGCATTCCGGATTCATCTTTTCCGGCAACCACATCACCAGAATCTTATAATCCGATTCGAATGATTTCAGGTTCAGCTTACGGAGAATATTGGCACTTTCTTCGGTATATATCGCGGCTTGTGCATTATCCTCTACTCCCATTTCCGTATACCATTCTTCCAGACCGAAATAATTCGTCCGCGTCAGCAGACGCCGCCATTCGTTGATATATTCATCACTGACCGGGCTTTTTGTTTTCCGGACAACCGGAAATACAAAGTGCAGATCCGGATGGATGTATTTCTGTATTTTCCTACACGAAGGGCATTCTCCGCAGGCATCTTCTTTTTTATCACCTGTGCAAAAGACATATTGGGCGAATGCCAAAGCCAAAGCCAGAGAACCGTATCCCGTTTCTCCGGCAAATAGTTGGGCATGACTGATCCGCCCCGTCCGGAGAGAGGTGATCAGTCTTTGCTTGATATCTTCATGTCCGATTACATCCTTAAACACTTGTATGAATTTAGGGGTAAATCATTGATTCAGTTTAATGCCTAATTCCTTGAATTGCTCGGCCGAAATCTCCGACGGAGAATCGATCATCACATCCCGGCCCGAATTGTTTTTCGGGAAAGCGATGGTGTCTCGAATGCTGTCCAGGCCTGCAAACATAGAAACCAAACGGTCGAAACCGAAGGCGATACCACCGTGAGGAGGAGCGCCGTATTTGAAAGCATTCAACAGGAAACCGAATTGTTTTTCAGCTTGCTCCGGGGTAAATCCCAGACATTTGAACATCCGTTGCTGCAATGCTGTATCATGGATCCGGATAGAACCTCCCCCTACTTCCACGCCGTTGATCACCATGTCGTAGGCATTCGCTCTCACATCTCCCGGCCGTGTTTCCATCAAATCGATATCCTCTGGATTCGGAGAGGTGAACGGATGGTGCATCGCATAAAAACGTTGTGTCTCTTCATCCCATTCCAACAACGGAAAGTCGACGATCCATAACGGTTTGAATACATTTTTATCTCTCAATCCCAGCCGGTTTCCCATTTCCAGACGAAGCTCACACAACTGGGGTAAAGTTTTGTTTTTCGCTCCGCATAAGATTAGGAGCAGATCGCCCGGTTGAGCTTGGCAGGTGTCTAGCCATACTTTCAGCTCTTCGGCCGTATAGAATTTATCTACCGACGATTTTATGCTGCTGTCTTCATTGTATTTGACATACACCAATCCTTTCGCTCCTACCTGCGGACGCTTCACGAAATCGGTCAGCTCGTCCAGCTGCTTACGGGTATACGAAGCACAACCCGGGACACAAATCCCTCCGATATATTCTGCACTGTTGAATACTGCAAAGTCCTTGGTTCGGGCCAGACGGGTCAGGTCTACGAATTTCATACCGAAACGGATATCCGGTTTGTCACAACCATATTGCTCCATCGCTTCATGCCACGTCATCCGCGGAAATGCCGGGATATCGATGCCTCTGATTTCTTTAAAAAGATGGCGGATCATATCTTCGAAAATACCGAGCACATCTTCCCGTTCTACAAACGACATTTCACAATCGATCTGAGTGAATTCAGGTTGACGGTCTGCCCGAAGGTCCTCGTCCCGGAAACATTTCACAATCTGATAGTATCGGTCGAAACCGGCGACCATCAACAGTTGTTTGAAAGTCTGCGGGCTTTGCGGTAATGCATAAAACTGTCCCTGATTCATCCGCGAAGGCACCACAAAATCACGGGCTCCTTCGGGAGTACTCTTGATCAATACCGGCGTCTCTACCTCCATAAATTGCTTGCCATCCAGAAAATTACGTACCAAATGCGCCATCCGGTGACGCAATTCCAGGTTCCTGCGCACCATTTGCCGGCGTAAATCGAGATAACGGTATTTCATCCGGATCTCGTCACCCCCGTCCGTATTGTCTTCAATAGTAAAAGGAGGTATCTCCGAACGGCTCAGAATCTTTACCGTATCTAAGATAATTTCGATCTCTCCTGTAGGTATTTTATTGTTTTTACTGGCTCTCTCCACCACCTTACCTTGAATTTGAATCACAAATTCCCGTCCTAACTGTGCCACTTGTTTTTTTATCTCTTCAGAAGCAGATTCTTCTGCCACCAATTGGGTAATTCCGTATCTGTCGCGGAGATCGATAAAAATCAGGTTGCCGAGGTTCCGCACCTTCTGTACGAATCCGCCCACAACGACGGTTTCTCCTGCTTTTGTCACTTCACCGCAGTAACAGGTGCGGCGTAAATCCTGCATCAAATCCATGATCACTGACACTCCTTTTCAAAATCTTCCACAATGTCGTGGAACATATACTGCACGGCAATATCGTCGAACTTGTCCTCGAATGTTTCGTCCAGAGCAATTTCGATCTGTTCGCCGGTTTCCATATTTTTCAGCTTTGCCTTTTTGTCCTGTAGTTCGTTTTCGCCCAGAACCATGACAAAAGCGGCACCGATCTTGTTGGCATACTTCATCTGTGCCTTCAGACCACGCTGCATCACATCATATTCCACCTGGTAGCCGGAAACCCGAAGCTGTTGTCCCAGCTGCATTGTTGTAGGCACAGCACTTTCGTCCATGGGGGCAATGTAGAGATCGCAGCCCTTGGGTTCCTCAAAGGCACAGCCCTGCTGTTCCATTGTCATGATGAGCCGTTCCAGACCCATGGCAAATCCCATTGCCGGAGTCGGCTTGCCGCCCATTTGTTCGATCAGACCGTCATACCGGCCGCCGCCGCAGACAGTGCCCTGTGCACCGATGTCAGTGGTGATGAATTCGAAAACAGTCTTGGTGTAATAATCCAGACCGCGGACGATCTTCGGGTTGATGCTGTAGTCGATGTGCAGGGCTTTCAGGTATTCCTGCAATTTTTCGAAGTGTGTGCGGCAGTCGTCGCAGAGATAGTCCAGAATGACCGGAGCATCTTTGGCGATTCCGGCACAGATCGGGCTCTTGCAGTCCAGAATCCGCATGGGATTCTTTTCCAGACGGGTCTGGCAGGTTTCGCAGAGTTCCTCTTTTTTCGGTTCGAAGTAAGCTTTCAGAGCCTTGTGATACTCCGCACGGCAGACAGGGCAGCCGATGGAGTTGATGTTGAGGGCAATATTCTGTAAGCCGGCACGGTCGAGAATGGTTTTTGCCAGAGAAATGATCTCCGCATCAGAAGCCGGTCCCTGACTGCCTGCCATTTCCACACCGAACTGGTGGAATTCCCGCAGCCGTCCCTTTTGCGGACGTTCGTGGCGGAAGCAGGACAGGATATAGAACACCTTCTGGGGCAGGGCATCATTCAGCGAGCCGTTTTGCAGCATGGAACGAATGGTGCCGGCTGTGCCCTCCGGACGCAGGGTAAACTGAGTTTCCTTTGCGGTGACGGTGTACATTTCTTTTTGTACCACGTCAGTGGTTTCGCCTACGGACCGCAGGAACAGATTGGTGTTTTCAAAAGTGGGGATCCGCGTTTCGTGGAAGCCGAAGCTTTCTGCGGTTTCCCGTGCAATGCGTTCCACCGTGTGCCACTTGTAGATCTGCTTTGGGGTGACATCTTCTGTGCCCTGCGGGCGTGTGATTTTGATTTCCATGTATGAAAAACCTCCTCGCATTCCGAAGACCGGACTGCAAAAAATTTCCCCTTCCGAAAAAGGGGAGAACTGTACTGTAAGTGTCTGTCCACCGTGGACAGACTAGGACATCTCTTTCAGGCATTCAGGGTCAGATCGACGGATTTCCGATCTCACGCCAGTCTAAGTCACCGCGTTCCAGTGCCATGATGAGGGCTTCTGCGGTGGCGATGTTGGTAGCGACCGGAACATTGTGCACGTCGCAAAGACGGAGCAGATTCATTTCGTTGGGCTCCGAAGCCTTGCGGTTGATCGGGTCACGGAAGAACAGCAGCACATCGATCTCGTTGCAGGAGATCCGTGCAGCGATCTGCTGATCGCCGCCTTGAGAGCCGCTGAGATACCGCTGGATCCGCAGACCAGTCGCCTCTGCAACCTGCTTGCCGGTAGTTCCCGTCGCACATAGGGTATGTCGAGAGAGAATACCGCAGTAAGCGATACAGAATTGAATCATCAGTTCTTTTTTTGCGTCGTGTGCAATCAGAGCAATTGTCATATAGGATAACCATTCCTTTCTACATTGTTTATCATATCGAAAATGAAAATACAAAGATCTCATTCTGTGATTTCATAATTATCAGATAATAAGACTACTATATCAATTATACACCATATCGGCAAATTTGTCAAAGAGTTTCTGCCGAAAAATATAAAATTGTGAATTGTATGGTGCTTCCCACGTTTTTTCTTGTGCAATATGACGAAACAAATTCGAATGCGGTTTAATGTGTAGACGTGCTGGTTGCAGAAGTGGTGGTTTCCGTGCCGGTAGTATCTGTAGAAACAGTTGTCTGTGCTCCGACAGCATCTACGCTGACCTGTTCGCCCCTGACAGTTTTTTCGTATGCCTGAATGATAGAGCGGATCATATACTTGGAGTATTCGCCGCCTTCAATGACACCGGCAAAGGCGATTTCCGGATCGTCTGCCGGTGCATAGCCGATGAAGAACGAATCCTGTACACGGTTGCTGACCTGCGGCGTACCGGTCTTGACTGCCACATCAAAGCCCAGATCAGACAGGGAATACCGTGTCGGGAAATTGTTGGTGGAAGCGGCGATCATACCGTTTTCCACATACTGGAACACGTCATCGTTTACCGGCGTGATCTGATCGGCAACTACCGGTTCTTTCTGTTCCAGCTTGGTGGTGTGGCTGTAGTCCCAGATGCTGTCTACCAGATGCGGTTCATAGCGGGTACCGTTGTTGGCAATGGTGCATGCCACATTTGCCATTTGCAGAGGTGTGACTGCCCATTCGCCCTGACCGATCGCACTCTGCAACACCTGACCAACAGTCCAGTCGGCACCCAGTTTTGCAAAGGTTTCCTGATTGGACAGATGACCGGCAGCATCGCCGGTTTCCAGTCCGGTGGACTGTCCCAGACCAAACTTGGTGGCATATTCGGAGATGCGGTCAATGGTCAGTTCTTCGGACAACTTATAGAAGAAGATATTGCAGGAAACCCGTAATGCCTGTGTCACGGCAATGTCGCCGTGAGAACCGGTACAGTTGTAGTCATGATCCTTGAAATGATAGGTATGACCGCAGAAATAGGTGCTGTTTCCGGTGATGATCTGTTCGTTCAGACCTGCCGTTGCCGTAATGGTCTTGAATGTGGAACCCGGACGGTACAGACCGTCTGTGGCACGGTTGACCAGCGGCGTGTTTTCCGCATTGAGAATGGCTTCATAGTCCACCTTATAGTCTTCCAGATTATAGGTGGGAGCAGTTACCATGCCCAGCACGCCGGCAGTTTTTGCGTCCAGCACTACGATTGCCCCGCAGGAAATCTTTTTCAGCCCCAGCTGTTCGGTTTTGGAATCCCGCAGGCTGTCAAAGTTGTTGATAAAGCCGTCCAGAATGTTCTGCAATTCCCGCTGGTAATCGCTGTTGACAGTCAGCTGTACGGTTTTTCCGGCTTCCACCGGTGTTTTCATATCCGAGGAAACCACTACACCGTTTTCCACGGTGATCTCCTTGATACCGTCTGTACCGCGGAGCGTGCTTTCCATGGCACGTTCGATACCGCTTTTGCCCACGGTGTCATCCAGAGCGTAGCCCTCG
>OODJ01002998.1_pt1 | contig 10564 bp, 5 predicted proteins | sample 1671611 | NCBI WGS metagenome assembly OODJ01 (sample SAMN06348174, study PRJEB24527) | human gut metagenome | biome: human gut; feature: ankylosing spondylitis patient; material: feces | host: Homo sapiens | place: China | collected 2015-10 | reverse complement strand
ATAAAAATAGCGAAAATTATAAATAAAAGAAAAAGTGTAGTGTTACAATAGATGTAAAACAAAATATAAAAAGGGACTTGACAGGTATATTATAATAGATATATAAATTTATAAGGTAGAAAAACAAAAAGAAAAACCTTTAAGTGAAAGGAAGAATATAATGGCTGATAAATTAATTATAGTGGAATCACCAGCAAAAGCTAATACAATAAAGAAATTCCTTGGAGGAAATACTAAGGTAGTAGCCTCTATGGGACATATAAGAGATTTACCAAAATCTAAAATGGGTGTAGATATAGAACATGACTTTGAGCCTGAATATATTAACATAAGGGGAAAAGGAGATTTAATAAAATCATTAAAGAAGGATGCAAAATCTGCAAATAAAGTGTATCTTGCAACCGACCCTGACCGTGAAGGGGAGGCTATTGCCTGGCACTTGGCACACATTCTTGAAATTCCAGAAGATAGTGTATGCAGAGTAACATTCAATGAAATAACAAAGGAAACTGTTCAAGAATCTATAAAGAAGCCTAGAACAATAGACATGAATCTTACAGATGCACAACAAGCGAGACGTGTTTTAGATAGAATAGTTGGTTACAAGATTAGTCCTCTTTTATGGAAAAAAGTAAAACCAGGACTTTCAGCAGGAAGAGTTCAATCAGTTGCAGTAAAAATTATTGTAGATAGAGAAAATGAAATAAGAAACTTCATTCCAGAAGAATATTGGAATATTTATGCTACATTGTTAGATGAAAAATCTAAGAAACAATTTGAAGCAAAATTTTATGGCAAAGATGGAAAGAAAATAGAACTTCATAAAAAAGAAGAAGTAGATGAAATATTAAAAAATATAGAAGACGGGAAATACATTGTAACTAATGTAAAGGAGGGAGAAAAGAAAAGAACTCCGGCACCACCTTTCACCACAAGTACAATGCAACAAGAGGCATCAAGAAAATTAGGTTTCACTTTAAAGAAAACAATGTCTGTTGCACAAGGATTGTATGAAGGGGTTAAAATTCCTGAAAAAGGAACAGTAGGTTTAATTACATACATGAGAACAGATTCTACAAGAATTTCAGAAGAGGCAAGAGCTGCTGCAAAAGAGCAAATTACAAAAACTTATGGAGCAAGCTATTATGAAAATAGATATTATAAAAAGAGTAACGATGCACAAGATGCCCATGAAGGTATTAGACCAACATATATTTATATTACTCCTGAAAGTATTAAAGATAGCTTAACAGCTGATCAATATAAATTATATAGACTAGTTTACACAAGATTCTTAGCAAGCCAGATGTCTTCAGCCATTTATGATACAATAAATGTTGATATTGATGTGAACAAATATAATTTCAAGGCTAGCGGACAAAATCTAAAATTCAAAGGATTTATGACGCTCTATGTAGAAGGTAAAGATAATGAACAAGAAGATGAAGAAAGCACAACAATTCCAAAATTGAAAAATGGTCAAGAAGTAATAAAGAAAAAGTTGGATTCAAAACAAAGCTTTACTGAGCCACCTGCAAGATATACAGAAGCAAGCTTAGTTAAAGAACTTGAGGCAAATGGAATTGGAAGACCAAGTACGTATTCGCCAACAATTACAACAATATTAGAAAGAAGATATATACAAAAAGAGAAAAAGCAATTAGTTCCAACCGAATTAGGAGAAGTTGTAAATAAATTGCTAACTGAAAATTTTTTTGATATTGTAAATGTTGAATTTACAGCACAGATAGAAAACGAATTTGACCGTGTTGCTGAAGGAAAAGAAGAATGGAAACAAGTTCTTAGAGAATTCTATCCACAATTTGAACAGGAAGTTGAAAAAGTTGATAAAGAGTTAGAACATGTTAAATTAGAAGAGGAAGTTTCTGATGTAAAGTGTGATAAATGTGGAAGAAACATGGTTGTAAAAATGAGCCGTTATGGCAAATTTTTAGCTTGTCCAGGTTATCCAGAATGTAAGAATGTAAAACCTTTCGTGGTTACAATAGATGAGCCATGCCCGGTATGTGGAGCAAAAGTTCAAGTAAGGAAAACCAAGAGGGGAAAGAACTATTATATATGTGAAAATAATCCTGCAAGTTGCAACTATATATCATGGAACAAACCTAAAATAGGAGAAAAATGGACTCCTGATGAAAACATAAAAACAGAAGAAAAGAAAACAACTAGAAAGAGAAAAACAAGTACAACAAAAAGAAAAAAGCCAACGGCTAAAAAGAAGAAATAAAAGAACCCAGAGAGCAGTGTTAACTGCTCTCTGAGTTCTTTTCGCGAGGAAGTGGCACTTAAGATGTGCCGTCCTCTTGATGAATTTGCCTAAATTTAATAAACGTGAGCGGAGTAGCACCTTTTCTGGGCCGTTTCACGAACCATCCAATGGGGATCGTTTCTCAGAAGAAGTATTGTGTAGTCAGCGGTGCTTTTATTGCCTGCAACAAAGTTGCGAACGCGCCAGCTGGGGTCCCAGGCAAGCCTGTCGAGAGTAATCTTGTCTGAATGTATATTTGCGGCGAGAAAACGTTTGACCAATTCGTCAGGGTCGTTTCTCATGTTGTGTAAAGTTTGTGTGTATGTGTTAGGGTGCTTTGCTACATTCCGGCGGATTCTAACATCTGGATCGCGAGATAAAAAGTCGAGTGATGAACCACGCAAAATCTGAATCTGTGACGCGGCAAACCTTAAGTCACGGTTGGAACTCCTTGCCAAGCTATCGAGTTGGTCGGCGTTCATGTCAGGGATAAATAAGCTACTCATAACGTTTGTGTTAGACATTTTAAAACCTCCTATAATCATGGGCTGTTAAATTAAAACGTATGTTTAAAAAAAACACACAAATTCTAACTATATTATAGTACAAAATAACGATTATGTCAACTTTTGGAAAATTTCAAGAAATTAAAAAAGTATTTAAGAGATTTTAATAAACTTTCAAAACTTTTCCATAGGCCTTAGAAATTTTAAGAAGGGCTCAAAATTTTTAAAAATGAAAAATTTTAACAAGCTTTGAAGAAATTGCAAATAAGTTTTTCAAAAACTACATAAAACATTCTACTTTTAGCCTTACAATGATTGCTTATTTTTTGAAAATGATGTATAATAGATAATCAGTAATAGGGAGAAATTGCAATGGAAAATAATATAATTGATGAAAGAATATATAAAGATTTAATAAGCCAGATTGATGAAAAAGACTTAGAAAACACAGATACAATTATAAAAGAAAAAAGAATTAACATAAAAAAAGTAATATATGATAACAAAGAAAATTTTGAATTACATGGAACTGTTAAAGAAGCAGAAAATTCATACAGTACTTATATAAAAGTTGCTGAAGGTGAAATTGAAAATCTTTCATGTACTTGCGAAGAGTATAAAAAAAGCTACTGTGCTTGTAAACATATAATTGGAACAGTAAAAGAGTTTATAAACAATCCAGATTATATTAGAATTTTCACTGGAAGTGCAATAAAGGAAAATAAGATTTCAATAAAAGAAAAAGAAGATGTTTTAGAAAACTACAAAATATTTAATCAGTTAATTAAAGAATTTTATTACCTTGATGAAGATGAAAAAGAGAATGATAATACTCAAAAAGAAATTTCAGGAAATATTCATATAGAGCCTAAACTTATTAGTAGTAAATTTTACAATTCACTAAAGCTTGAGATTAAAATTGGCGAAAAGCAGATGTATAGAGTAAAGTCTCTACCAGAATTTTATGATAGATTCATGGAAAGAGAAAAATATAAGTATGGGGCAAAATTGGAATTTGTTCATACAAAAGAAAAATTTGCAAAGGAAGACCAAAAGCTTCTTGATTTCGTCCTTAAATATTCGGAAATAGTTAAGTATGCAAATGAGTCTAGTACTGGTTACGATTATTACACAAAAAGAATCGGAGAAGACGCAATTATAATTTCAAATACAGGATTAGACGATTTGTTTGATTGTTTGGAAAACAGAGTAGTACAAGTGGAAAATCAGTATTCAACTGATGAAATTCTGTTTGTAAACAAAGAACCTGAAATTAAATTTAATCTTGAACAAGTAAATATAAATGAGTATAAGATTACTACAAATGCTGATGTATATGACTACATGGTATATGACGGTAGAAGATATGAGTATGTATTGATTGGAAAAAAGTTATATAGATGTTCAAAAAAATATAGAAACACAGTTATAAAATTACTAGATATATTCAGAAAGAACTTTACAAAAGAGATTATTTTACCAACAAAAGAATTATCTAATTTTTTTGTTATAGTTGAACCAAATATAAAAAATAGTTTAGAAGTACCTGAAAAAGAGTATCAGAAAATAAAGAAATATATTCCACCTCAATTATATGCAAAGCTTTATCTAGACTATAATGAAAAGAACTATGTAGTTGCAGAAGTTAGATTTATCTATGATGATGTTGAAATAAATCCTTTAGATGGAAAGAACTATCCAGAGGTAGTATCTAGGAATAGCATAAAGGAAGCCAAGCTTTTAAATATGCTTGTGGAATCTGGATTTATGCTAGATCAGAAGAATAACAGACTAATACTTATAAATGATGACAAGATATATAATTTTTTAAGTAATGATATGGACTTATATATGAAAAACTTTGAAATATTGGCAACAGATAATTTCAAGGAAAAAGAAATAAGAAGTTCAATGCAGGTTACTTTGGGAGTAAAAGTTGAAAACCATTTACTAGATATAGATTTCTCAAGTTTAGACTTTGATCCATCTGAACTACAAGAGATAATGACACAATACAAATTAAAGAAAAAGTACCACAGATTAAAAGATGGAAGTTTTATAAAATTAGAAGATAATGACACAATAAAATTTATTGATAGTGTTACAGAAGATATAGATGTAGATTACAGTAGCTTGAAAGATGGAAATTTAAAGCTTCCAATGTACAGAGCCTTATATCTAGATAAAATTCTAGAAAAGAATACTTCTGTGCGTGCAACAAAGGATGAGAATTTTAAGGACTTAATAGAACATATTGATATAAAAGAAATAGAAGGAAATATAGAAACACCAAAATCTTTGAATGCAAACTTAAGAGAATATCAAAAAATAGGAGTTCAGTGGCTAAGAACGCTTGGCGCTTATGGGCTTGGAGGAATACTTGCAGACGACATGGGACTTGGAAAAACAGTTCAACTTCTATGTGTTGTTTGTGCTTACTTAGAAAGTACAGAGAAAAGTAAATTGAAGCCTACTATTGTAGTTTGCCCAAGTTCTCTTTGTTTGAACTGGCAAAACGAAATAGAAAAATTTACAACAGGAGTTACATCATTAGTAATTCATGGAACATTACAAGAAAGAATGAAACAAATATCTGAAATTCCGAATTACAATATAGTTATAACATCTTATGAATTACTAAAACGTGATATTGAAGAATATAAAAAATATAATTATCAATTCAAATATATTATTGCAGACGAGGCACAGTACATAAAAAATAACAATACTCAAAATGCAAAAGCTATAAAGAATATAACATCAGAGGTTAGGTTTGCATTAACTGGAACACCAATAGAGAATTCGTTATCAGAACTTTGGTCAATTTTTGATTTTATAATGCCGGGGTATTTATTTGGCTATAGAAAATTTAAAGAGTTATATGAGACTCCAATAATGAGAGAAAATGATGACCAAGCAATGCAAAAACTAAAAAAATTGATAGAGCCATTTGTTCTGAGAAGAATAAAGAAAGAGGTGCTTACAGAACTTCCTGATAAGACAGTTACTGTTTTGAACAGCCAAATGCTAGATGACCAAGAACAAATCTATTTATCTTATTTAGCACAAGCCAAGAAGAGTGCTTTTGAAGAGATAAAAGAGAATGGAATAGAGAAGAGCCAGATAAAAATTCTAGCACTTCTAACTAGATTAAGACAGATTTGCTGTCACCCTAGTTTATTCATAGAAAATTACAATGGAGGAAGCGGAAAGCTTAATCAGTGTATAGAGATAATAAAAGATGCAATTCAGGGTGGTCATAAAATATTGTTGTTTTCAGGCTATACAGCAATGTTTGAGATAATAGAAAAAGAGTTGAAAAAAGAACAGATTGAATACTTGAAACTAACTGGACAAACCAAGGTGTCTGATAGAATAGACTTAGTTGATGAATTTAACAATAATCCTGATAAAAAGTTATTTTTAATATCTTTAAAAGCTGGAGGAACAGGATTAAACCTAACAGGAGCAGACATGGTTATACACTATGATCCATGGTGGAACATTTCTTCAGAAAATCAGGCAACAGACAGAACTTACAGAATAGGACAAAAGAGAAATGTTCAGGTTTATAAATTAATAACTAAAAATTCTATAGAAGAAAAGATATATGATTTACAGAAACGTAAGGAAACTTTAATTGATAATATGCTGTCAACAAATCAAACATTTATAAGCAAGTTATCTAAAGACGAGATAATGAACTTGTTTGAATAAAGAAAGGAAAACCATGAAAAACGAAATAGTAGTAATTGGAGGTGGCCTTGCCGGTTGTGAGGCAACTTACCAGATTGCAAAAAGAGGAATAAAAGTAAAGCTATATGAGATGAAACCAAATAAATTTTCGCCTGCTCATACAAATGAAAATTTATCAGAGATTGTTTGTAGCAATTCTTTTAAATCAAATTTACATACCAACGCTTGTGGCTTACTAAAAGAAGAACTAAGAATGTTAGACTCTTTGCTTATAAAAACTGCCGATGAAACAGCGGTTCCAGCAGGACAGGCACTTGCGGTTGATAGAGAAGTCTTTTCTAAGAACATAACAGAAAAGCTCGAAAGTATGGACAATGTTGAAATTATAAGAAAAGAAATTGGAACAGAGGAAAAGGATCTAAAAGAAATTTGTAAAGATAGTATTGTAATAATTGCAACAGGACCTCTAACATCTGATAGTTTATCAAAGGAAATACTTGAGATAACAGGAGAAGATGACCTTCATTTTTACGATGCAGCAGCTCCAATTGTTTCAAGAGATAGTATTAACATGGATATTGCCTTTTATGGTAATAGATATGAGCAAGAAAGACAAAAAGATGAAGATGTAGAAGAATGGAAGAGTAAATTCGATAAGCAAAGAAAAGAAAAAGTTACTGAAATTGAAAGCTTTAATTCTGATAAAGATAAGTGCAATCAAGACGAATGCAATCATGGTGAATGTAATCAAAATGAATCTAATCAAGATGCGGCATATATCAATCTTCCATTAAACAAAGAAGAATATGAGAAGTTTTGGAATGAACTTGTAAATGCCGAGGTTACAGAGCTACATCAATTTGAAAAAAGAGAAATATTTGAAGGCTGTATGCCTGTAGAAGTAATGGCAAAACGAGGAATAGATACACTAAGATATGGTCCATTGAAACCTATGGGATTTACAGACCCCAGAACAGGCTACAGACCTTATGCTATTGTACAGCTGAGACAAGACGATAAAGAAGGAACTATATACAACATAGTTGGATTCCAAACAAATCTAAAATTCGGTGAACAGAAAAGAGTATTTTCAATGATACCTGGTCTAGAAAATGCTGAATTTATGAAATATGGAGTTATGCATAGAAACACATTTATTAATTCAACAAAATTATTAGATGATACATACAACTTCAAGAAGAACGAAAACATATATTTTGCTGGACAAATAACAGGAGTGGAAGGATATGTTGAATCTATTTCTTCTGGATTTGTAGCAGGAATAAATGCTGTAAATAAAGTTTTAGGAAAAAATAAAATTGAATTCTCTAAATTTACAATGATTGGAGCTCTTGCTAAATATATATCAAATGAAAATGATAAATTCCAACCAATGAATGCAAACTATGGAATAATGCCAGAGCTAGAAGGAAAGAGAATAGCAGACAAAAAATTAAAATATGGAAAAATATCTGATAGAGCAATAGAATATCTAAAAAAAGACATAGAACAAAATTCTTTATAAAAGAACAAAATATTACAAATATTAATTTTATATTACATTTTTGTTAAGATTTGCAAAAGGTATACCAAATATGGTATTATATTATTGATGTGTTGTTTAATTTTATAAAGAAAATTAATGTGAAATTAAATATGAAAATATAATGGAGGGTCGTATGGAAGAAGAAGTAAAGAGATTATTAGACCAGAGAACTAAACTTGAAGATCAAAAAAAAGTAAAAAAGGAAAAACTTGATGAGACTTTAGCTGGAATGGATTCTGATTTTGAACAATATCAAACAGATGACATACTTACTAGAGATAAACAACAAGATATGTATGAACAAGAAAGAAATGAATATAAGAAACAAGCTGAAGCTGAAATAAGTCAAATTAAGGCAGATATTGATAGGAAGAATAGTGAAATAGGATTAGCACTTAGAAAAGTAAGAGATGGACTTATTGCAGAAGTTGCTCATTATAAGCCTGACTATTCTGAAAAAGAGAAGGCTCTTAAGACTAAAGAGATAGAATTAAAAATTGCAAAAGATGCAATGGAAGAAGCAGAGGCTAAATACAATCATCAAATGATGAAATTTTATTATTATGATGACAAATCAGCTCAAAAGCTAGATGATTCTGAAGTGCTTTCTTCAAGAAAAGATTACAATGAGCTATTGGTTGAATTTAATTCAATGCTTAGAGAATTAAATCAATTAAAAGCAAAGGATACTGGAGTTGTAAAAAATTTAAACTCAAAGATAGAGAGAATAAATCAATTCTTTGGAACAGTTGACATTAGAAAAACAAGTGCTGATAAAATATTAGATGCATTAGAAGATGAAGAGTTTGATGTACAAATACCATTAGATTTTTCAGTACAACAACCAGAACAAACTGAACAAGAAACTACAAAACCTCAACAGGATCAACCATCACAGACACAAGCACAAGAATTTCAGGAAACTCAAGATGCACCAAGAAACAATGAAGCTGAGAAAGAACCACAAAAGTTACCAGTTGAAAAGCTTGCAAAATCAGGAATTAAAGCAGATGATATAGAAATTTCTCAAATTGATTTTGATATTTCAACTGGAAAAATTAGTGTAGGATTTACAGCTAACAAAGATACTATTGAAATGAATGTTGATATGGGAAATAAACTTTTATCACCTAAACAGATGAATAAATATTTTAAACAAAACAACATAAGTATTGATGGAAAAATGGATCCATACATTGTTTTTGCCATTAATCAATCTGCAGAGAAAATTATGAATGGACTAGGAATAATTGATAAGGCTAAAATAAAGGATTTCGCTGAAAAATACACGGATACTTATAGAAATTCTCTAGGAACAAACGTTGACTTACAAGAACTAAGAGATGAAGAACTTGAATCACTTACAGGTATTAGATATTTTAAATCTCAAGAAAAATGTGATAAAAATAATTTCAAATATTTAATGCCATATATGAGAGAGGCAAAAGAGTCTACCTGTTCAAATGTTGAAGTTGATACAAGAAAATGGTATGAGATACTAAGAGATGGAGTTAAATCTATATTCAATAAAACATTGAGATTGGGAGATGGAAAAACAGAAAACAAGGAAAAATCTCAAGAAGATACTCAAATAAAGTATGAATCAGACAAAGATAAAGAAGAAAAAAGTTTCTTGGAAAGTATAAAAGTTCAACCAGTAGAGGAAAATCAGGAACATACTGATGAATTAATGGATAAAGCAAATCAGGAACTAGCAAAAACTTTATTAAATAGTAGTGTAAGAAATGTAGCAAATGAAAATATTAATGCTGCAGCTAAGAAAGTTAAAGCTGAAAAAGAATCAGAACAAGAACTTTAATACTAAATAAAGATTCAACTGCAATTTGCAGTTGAATTTTTAGATAAAAGTGTTATATTGATAAAGTGAAAAACAGAAAAAGTAGATAAATGAGAGCAAGTAAAAGTGATTTGTAAATAAGAGGAGCATTTAATGAAAAGAATATTATTTGTAATTGCCATGGAAAAAGAGGCAAAAGATATAGCAAAAGAATTAGGACTAGTAGAAAGAAATTCGGAAGATGGCAAGGTGTTTGAAAAAGATAATATAAGTCTATTGATAAGTGGAATTGGAAAACAACAAACTGCAATTAATTTGACTAAATATCTTGAAAATAATAAAGAAAATCTTCCTGACATTATCATAAATGTTGGATATGTGGGTTCTACAAAATCAGAAATTGGAAGTTGGGCAAGTGTAAATAAATCTTACAATTACGAATGGTTTATTCCAGGAGAACAAAAATATGAGGTTGAAGGTTTTGATAAGAATATATTAAAAGATATAAATGAAACCGAAATAAAAGCACTTCCTTGTTATAGTGCAGAGAGTTTTGTTACTTCAACTGATATAACAGATGATGTGGTATTTGACATGGAACTACATTCAATTTACATGATTTGTTGCATGTATGGAATTGAATTAATTTCATTAAAAAAAGTGAGTGATAATTTGAGTCTTGATGATTATTACAAAAATATTGACATGAAAGATGTAATGGAATTAACAAGCTCATTGAAAATTCTGAA
>OODJ01002997.1_pt1 | contig 10567 bp, 10 predicted proteins | sample 1671611 | NCBI WGS metagenome assembly OODJ01 (sample SAMN06348174, study PRJEB24527) | human gut metagenome | biome: human gut; feature: ankylosing spondylitis patient; material: feces | host: Homo sapiens | place: China | collected 2015-10 | reverse complement strand
CACCCTTGTCCGTGTCCAGCCGCTCGCAGACGGCTTTGGCCAGCGCATGATGGTTGCCGCGCGCGGTCTTGAGCTCGATGATAAGAGGCGTGGCGGACTCGAACAGGGCCAGCACCTCGTCGAAGGTCGGGATCTGCTCGTCCGTGCCCTCGAGCCGGAGCTGCTTCAGCTCCTCCAGCGTCAGATCCTCGATCTGGCCGTCCGCATTCGCGCAGCGACGCAGATCGGAATCGTGGAAGACGGCGAGCGTGCCGTCCTTCAGCAGGTGCACGTCCAGCTCCGCGCCAAAGCCCTGTTCCACTGCCCGCCGGAAGGCGGCCAGAGAGTTTCTGGAGAAAAAGCGTACGGCGGTTCGGGTGACGGAAACCAGCCTGGAGAAATATCTGGGGAAAGAGAAGATTACCTTTGAGAACGCCAACGAGGAGGACGAGGTGGGCATCGTCCGGGGACTGGCGTGGACCAGCGTCGGTGGCGATACGCTGCAGATCGAAGTCAATATCATGCCGGGAGACGGGAAGCTTCAGATGACCGGCCAGATGGGCGACGTCATGAAGGAATCGGCCCAGATCGCGCTGACTTATGTGCGTTCGGTCGCTTCTTCCTACGGGGTGGACAAGGATTTCTTCAAGACCCATGATATCCATCTCCACATTCCGGAGGTAGCCGTTCCCAAAGACGGGCCGTCCGCCGGAATCACCATGGCGACGGCCATGCTGTCGGCCGTAACCGGCAAAAAGGTAAAGGCCAGCGTGGCGATGACCGGGGAGCTGACCCTGCGGGGCCGGGTACTGCCCATCGGAGGCTTGAAGGAAAAGACCTTGGCCGCGCGGATGGCTCATATGAAGACCGTCCTGGTTCCGGAGAAGAACCGCCCGGATATGGCGGAACTTTCCAAGGAAATCACCAAGGGCATGAAGATCGTATATGTGAAGCATATGGACGAGGTGGTTCGGGAGGCGTTTGTCTCCTAGCCGCCCGGACGTTCTAAAGGAGGAAGTTATGATCATCAGATCGGTAGAGCTGGAGACGGTCTGCGGCATCACCAGCCGGCTCCCGGAAAATGAGCGGCCGGAATTTGCCTTTGCCGGCAAATCCAACGTGGGAAAATCGTCGCTGATCAACGCGCTGATGAACCGGAAGTCGTTGGCCCGGACTTCGGCTCAGCCGGGAAAGACCCAGACCATCAATTTTTATAACGTCAATGACGCCATGTATCTGGTCGATCTGCCGGGCTATGGCTATGCCAATGCCAATATCGAGATAAAAGCTAAATGGGGACAGATGATAGAAAACTATCTTCACACCTCCAAAAAGCTTCAGGCAGTGTTTCTTTTAATAGATATAAGGCATGAGCCATCGGACAATGATATCATGATGTATGACTGGATGGTAAACCAGGGCTTTGCACCGATTATCATTGCAACCAAATCTGATAAATTGAAAAAAAGCCAGATTGCCGCACACATAAAGACTATCAAGGATGTGCTTCATGTGAAGCCGGGCACGGTAGTTATACCGTTTTCGTCCATGTCAAAGGAAGGCAGGGACGAAATCTGGAATCTCATAGATTCACTCGTGTTTGACGAGGATACGCTTCTTGCCATGAAACAGGAGGAAGAAGCAAAGCGCGAGGCTAAATCAGCTGCAAAAAGAGCTGCTGCATCCCAGCCGCACAAAAAGGAGCGCTGGAAGAAGACCGGGAAGCCGGTTGCCAAAAAGACTAAAGAACGCAGAGATAAGGCCAAGAGCAAAAAAAGCGTTAATAATCATAAAAAGAAATAAAGTTATAGAAAGAAAGGCGAATATTTAATATATGAAGAATAAATGCAAATTTGTAGGCATTATGTTTTTGTGTATATTGATAGTGTGTACGCTTGCGGTAATGGCATATGAACACACAGCAGGTAAAACAGGAGCTGCCGGTGGAGTATCAAATTCTTCGGGCAATACAAAAAATACTGACGAAGCTGATGATATGCTTACTGTCGTGACATCCTTCTATCCAATGTACATTGCCACTTTAAACATAGTGGAAGGTGTGGAAGGCGTGAGACTTGAAAACTTAAGCGAGCCACAGACCGGTTGTCTGCACGATTTCCAGCTCACACCGGAGGATATGAAGCTTTTATCCACAGCCGATGTTTTTGTAATAAACGGAGGCGGTATAGAGTCATTTATGTCTGATGTGGCAAAGGCGTATCCGAAGCTTGATGTGGTTGAGGCCTGTGAGGATGTGGCACTTCTTTCTGAGGATGATGCAGACAGTGACCACGACCATGATCACGACGCAGACACAGAATCGGACAGTGACCACGACCATGACCACGACGCAGACACAGAATCGGACAGTGACCACGACCATGACCACGAAGTAGACGCAGAATCAGATAGCGCGCATGACCATGACCACGGTGATGAGAATGCCCATGCATGGATGAGCGTGCCGCGTTACCGCACCATGGTTCAGACAATCGCATCCCGGCTTGCCGAAAAGGATGCAAAGTATGCTGATGAATATTATGCAAATGCAAAAGCATATGATGCAAAGCTTGCAGTGCTTGAAGAAAAGATAAATAGCCTAAAGAGTCTTACCAATGGACAGAATATCATCATATTCCATGAGGCCTATGCGTATGTAGCGGATGATTTTTCAATGAATGCATGCTATCTGTTAGACCTTGACGAGGAGCGCTCAGTCAGCGCAGGTGAGATAAAACAGGTAATAGGTGCCATAAAGGATGATGGAGTGTCGGTAATACTAGCTGAGGAGCTCTACGGAAAGAGCATGGGAGATACCGTATCGCGTGAGACAGATGTGCATGTGATTTATATCGACCCTCTCAACAGGGGAGAGTACGACAAGGACAGCTATCTTGATGGTATGGAGCACAATATAGAGCTTATCAAAGAGGCATTTACTAAATAAAATTGGAGAAAATATGCGGAAAATAATACAGCCATGTGGCTTTCATTGCATAAAAATAAATAACCTTGGAGTGAGCTTTGGAGAGCAGACAGTGCTTGAGGATGTAAATATGCACATACATTGCGGCTCCTTCAATGTCATAATAGGCCAGAACGGTGCCGGAAAATCTACACTCATAAAGGCGATACTCGGCGAGATACCTCACACTGGTACGATTGAGTTCAAGGATACTAAGGACGGACATATGGCTAAGCTTAAAATCGGCTATGTGCCGCAGTCTGTCAATATCGAGAAAAATACACCGGTCAGCGTGTATGACCTAATAGCAAGCTATCAGTACAATTATCCTGTTTTTCTGCCAAAGAGCAAAAAGATAGAGGCAAAGATAAGGGAGACACTCGAGGTATTTGAGGCTGAGGAGCTCATCGACAAGCAGGTGTGCAACCTCTCGGGAGGACAGCTGCAGAGAGTGCTTCTTTCCATGGAAATCATGGACGAGCCGAACTTGCTGCTGTTGGATGAGCCGGTGTCCGGAATAGACCAAAACGGCATGGAGCTTTTCTATAAGACCATGGATTATTTAAAGACTCACTATGACCTTGCAATCATACTCATATCACATGATTTGGATTATGTGGCAAAGTACGCAGACCATGTTGTACTGCTTGATAAGACAGTTGTAAAGCAGGGAACTGTGAAGGAAGTCTTCGAGAGCAAGGAATTTGAGAGAATTTTCTACACAGGAGAGGAATCCTGGGTGAGAGAGGAGGAGCACAAATGAATATAACCTCCTGGCTTCAATATGATTTCATGAGAAATGCCCTTATCGCTGTGCTCATCATCACACCGCTTTTTGGCATAATGGGAACCATGATTGTAAACAAAAAGATGGCATACTTTTCAGATGCACTCGGACATTCAGCACTTACCGGAATCGCTGTCGGAGTGGTATGCGGCATGGCAGACACCTCGCTTGCTATGGTGATATTTGCGATAGTGTTTGCACTTCTTTTAAATAAGATAGGCAGTCTGAACACTGCATCGACAGATACCATTATATCGGTATTTTCATCGTGCTCTGTGGCGATAGGTCTTGCGATACTGTCAAAGGGCGGCAATTTCAGCAAATACTCAAGTATACTGGTGGGCGATGTGCTAAGCATCACAAAGACTGAGATAGTTTATCTAATTGTGATTTTTGTGGTCACTATAGTGTTCTGGGTGCTTTGCTTCAATAAGCTCAACGCCATATGTATACACAGAAGCGTGGCAAAAAGCAAGGGTATCCATGTGCGTCTTCTGGATAATCTGTTTGCGGTGCTTGTAGCACTCATAGTTATGCTATCCATCAAGTGGATAGGCATACTTATCATAAATGCTCTGCTTATATTACCGGCGGCTTCATCAAGGAATATTTCGGAAAATATGCGTGAGTATCATTTCTTTTCAGTGATATTTTCAGTATTTTCCGGTATAGTCGGCCTCGCAGTGTCATACTACACCAATGTGGCAACAGGTCCGATGATAGTGATTATTGCATCGGTAATATATTTTTCGACATTTATATTTGGCAGAAAGCTGAAAAAATAACGGCTAAAGCTATAAGCAACAGACGCAAAACAGCCGATACACAATATAAGAGAAAGACTGTTTAGCTATATCAGACGCTATACAGGTTGATAATAGTATAGCGGGAAAGGATTCCCGCACGCACATTACCAGGGAGGAATGAGAGATGTTAGATGCTATTTCAAGTGTAGTTTCAGCAGTAGCGGCGCAGAGTGTCACAGCAAAGGACGAGGCGCAGACAAAGAATACTAATACCGCTTCAAAGAAGCAGGATGCAAAGACGGATAAGTCGGATGCAAAGACTGCAGGCTTCAGCGAGGAGGCAGCTGTATATGAGAAATCAGACAGCAAGGATGATTCAAAGGATACTGCAAAGAGCACAGTAAACCAGAAGATGAGCAAGGCAGACAGAGATGCACTGGTACAGGCGCTTAAGGATGATGCCAACGCCAGACAGCAGCAGCTTATCGAGATCGTCAGAAAGTCTATGACAGGACAGGCTACAACCTGGGACAAGTCACAGGGCTTAAAGAGTCTGTTTGAGAATCTGACTGTAGATGCAGATACGATAGCGCAGGCCAAAAAGGACATCGCAGAAGATGGATACTGGGGCGTTGAGAAGACCTCAGACCGTATTCTTGACTTTGCAAAGGCACTGTCGGGAGGCGACAAGGACAAGGCTGATGAGCTTTTGAATGCATTCAAGAAAGGCTTTTCACAGGCAACAGGAGCCTGGGGAGACAAGCTGCCATCAATATGTCAGGATACATATGATGCAGTGCTCAAGAAGTTTGATGACTGGAAGAATGGCACAGAGGACACACAGGTACAGGGCTAGAAGCCGGATGTGTATGTAAAAGTGTCGTGATGGAACGAATATTATATAAGAAATCTGATTTATGAATTATGAAAAGGGGGCTGCACGCAGCGTGCAGTCACCTTTTTAGTGCTTGTATAATTTTTTGAGAGGTGTATAATAGAAGAATAGTATATAAGTATCATTATTCATGTGGAGGAAATATCATGAAATTAGACATGTCAAAGTGGAAAGCACTTAGCATCAAAAATCGTTTAAAGAAAGGCTTCAGACTGACTACATTTGTAGCATCGGCATCGGGGGTTATCGCGGGTATTCTTATGATTCTTGTATCAATGAGATATTCCAGCGCACTAACCTTTTACGGATTTTCACAGGGAGATATAGGAAAGGTTATGGTAACCTTCTCAGAGACACGAAGCGCTACACGAGCTCTTATCGGTTATACAGCTTCTGACACATTAAGTAAGATGTCTGATACACATGATTCTAAAAAGGAATCATTTCAAAAATACTGGAAAGAGCTGCAAAGCTCTATAAAGACAGATGAGGAGCAGGCTATATATGATGATATAAACAGTAAGCTCGACTCATACTGGAGTCTCGATGATGAAATCGGACAGTTAGGTAGGAATGCTACAGATCCTGAGACACAGAAGGAGGCCGAGGAGAGAGCAGTAGCAGATCTTGCACCTGCATATGATGATATATATCAGCAGCTTGTTGCCCTTATGGATACAAAGGTAACAGATGGAGATAATTTAAGCAAGAGATTATCATTAGTATCATATGCCGTATTTGGTATTGTTATTGTTATCATTGTCAGTTCATATTTTATCTCGATGAAAATCGGGGACGAAGTTGCAGTTGGTATTTCTAAACCACTCGATGAGTTAAAACAGAGATTACGTACATTTGCACAGGGTGATCTTGAGGCTCCATTCCCGGCAGTTGATTCACAAGATGAAATTGCTGATATGGTAGGGGTTGCGAAAAACATGGCAGCAGACCTTAAGACTATCATATCTGACTCTGACAAGCTTCTTGGAAAGATGGCAGAAGGAGATTATACAGTTTCATCAGACATGGAAGATAAATATACCGGAGATTTTATTGGACTTCTCATGGCAATGCGTCAGATGAAGACACAGATGAATGATGTTATGTCACATATCAATGAGATATCATCACTTGTTACAGCAGGTTCTAACAACCTTGCTCAGGCAGCACAGGAAATAGCAGAAGGTACTATGGATCAGTCAGCAGCCATTGAGGAGCTTCAGGCTACATTTGCAGATATCACAGGCGGTGTTGAGAAAACATCTGAGAAGCTCAATGATACATACAGGATTGCACAGGAGTATGCTGAGGAAGCAGATCACAGCCATACAGAGATGCAGGGCATGGTTGATGTTATCGGACGCATCAATGATACATCTAAGCAGATTGAGAATATCATTTCTGAGATTGAGGATATTGCCAGTCAGACAAACCTTCTTTCACTCAATGCAGCTATCGAGGCAGCGCGTGCAGGTGAGGCAGGTAAAGGATTCGCAGTTGTTGCGGGACAAATCAGAAGTCTTTCAGAGCAGAGTGCCAAGGCTGCGGTTGACACACGTCAGCTTATAGAGAGTGCCATTGCGGTATCTAACGAGGGTAATGAAGCTGCAGAGCGCGTAAGTACTTCTATTGAAAAGGTTATCAATGGTATGAAGGAAGTTGCAGATTCTTCTCAAAAACTCAGCGAGATTGCAGAGGAGCAGGCAAAGGCTATGGAGCAGGCAGAGGCCGGTATTAATCAAAGTATTTTGACGGTCCTAAGATGTTCGTTGCAGCAGCAGAGGAAACATCAGCAACAAGTGAGGAGCTTTCAGCACAGGCGGAGACAATGAACGAGCTGATTAGCAAATTTATATTGGAAAAGAAATAGAAAAATTGTACATACGAGTTTAGAAAAACTTTTAAAAAAAGCCCCACAAGCATTATTGAATGCTGTGAGGCTTTTTGTTGTGGTGCGTTAGAGGGTTACTTTTTAAATCTAGTAAACATGTACTACGTGAACATAGTGTTTTTGTGCAATACGTGGAAAATCTGAAAAGCAATGAAAATGAACAATTAAATGAGAATATTTAAATTTGCTCTTTTTGGCAGGGTGTGTTATAATCCTTGTATACAAAAAACAGAGGTAATACAATATGGGTAGTAATAACGATATTTCATTAAAAGCATTAGCCAAGATTAATCTGGGGCTGGATGTTGTGAGGCGCAGAGAGGACGGATATCATGAGGTCCGTATGATTATGCAGACCATTCATCTGTATGACAGGCTTGATATCAAAAGGACAAAGGAGCCGGGCATACAGATACAGACCAATCTGTCTTTTCTCCCTGTAAACGAGAACAATCTCATATACAAGGCTGCAAAGCTTCTGATGGATGAGTTTTCTATAACTGACGGTGTATCAGTGAAGCTGGACAAGCGTATTCCTGTTGCAGCAGGGATGGCGGGGGGCAGTACTGATGCGGCAGCTATGCTTATAGGTGTAAACAGGCTTTTTTCACTGGGACTGACAAAGAGACAGCTTATGGAAAGAGGTGTGCAGATAGGGGCGGATGTACCATACTGTATTATGAGAGGCACGGCGCTGGCCGAGGGCATAGGAGAGGAACTTAGTCCTCTTCCTCCAATGGTAAAGTGTCCAGTGCTTATTGCAAAGCCGTCCATCTCGGTATCCACAAAATTTGTGTACCAGAATCTGAAGCTTGATGATACGACTATTCATCCGGATATAGACCGCCTGATAGATGATATAAAGGCTAAGAATCTGCATGATATCGCAGCGCATATGGGAAATGTCTTAGAGACTGTGACTATACCAAATTATCCGGTGATAGATGAGATAAAGAAGCATATGCTTTCAAATGGCGCGGTAGGAGCCATGATGAGCGGTAGTGGTCCGACGGTTTTTGGTCTGTTTGACGATGAAGATACTGCAAAGAAAGCGTACAAAGCCATGAGAAGCTCACATCTTGCCAGACAGGTGTATCTGACATCTGTATACAATAATCGCAAATAACGTGATATCCGGATAACACAGCGGGTGCTTTATAGTTACTTTTTTCTTATATGTGAGAATGATAATACAAGAGATAGGAGAAGTTTGATGACTGATAATTTAACTTTAAATATGGATGCATATCTGCCACTGCGTGATGTGGTGTTTAATACACTTCGTGAGGCAATTTTAAAGGGCGAGCTCAAGCCGGGAGAGAGACTTATGGAGCTGCAGCTTGCGTCAAAGCTTGGAGTCAGCCGTACACCTATACGTGAAGCAATCAGAATGCTTGAGCAGGAGGGGCTTGCAGTCACAATGCCGAGAAAGGGCGCAGAGGTTGCCAAGATGACTCTCAAGGATATGGAGGATGTGCTTGAGGTGAGAGAGGCTCTTGATGAGCTTGCAGCCAAAATAGCCTGTAAGAAAATCAGTGATGAGCAGCTTGCGAATCTAAAAACCATAAAGGACGAGTTCAAGAGGAGCATGGACTCAGGAGATGTGAAAAAGATAGCTGAGGAGGATGTGAAGTTTCACGATGCTATCTATGAGGCAACAAACAATGCGAAGCTTGTATCTATGATGAACAATATCCGCGAGCAGATGTACCGCTACAGAGTGGAGTATTTGAAGGACCCAAAGAATTATCCGATGCTTGTGAAGGAGCATGACGCCATCTACAGGGCGCTTGAGTCAAGAAATATGGAGCTTGTGACTACAGAAATGCATACGCATGTGGCCAATCAGGCGGTTGCTGTGAAGGCTGTGATACAAAAGCAGGATGAAGAGAAGAAATAAAAATATAGCAAAACATGGGCTGCCGGTCGCACTGATGTGTGAACGGTGGCCTTTTTTAGTGGATTAGATAGTTACTAAAAAACAAGTAATAAGGGATATTTGCGGGATTGTATGGTCATACTATATTAGGGATTTAGAATCCAACCGGATATAGGAGAGTTAAAGATGACCACAAACATAGATGAGAACATAAAAAGCTTCAGGCAGATATATTCTGACTGCTCAGATATCAAGATGCAGGAGATGTATCTGGGGCGTGATGCTTCCATAAAGTGTTTTGTTGCATATATTGAGGTGACATGTGCAGGCTCCGGTATCAATAACAGTGCGTTTGGACGATTTACATCATACCTTGAAGGGATAGACCGGGATCAGGTTAAGGAAGTACTTGACAAAAATCAGGCAGCTCTATCCGAATTTGCACATCTGCACACGGTTAATGAGGCAGCCCAGATGATGCTGACAGGAGACGTGATTTTTTTTGTGGATGGCTATCCGGATGCCTTCAAGCTTCCAGACAAGGGATATCCCGCCATGTCAATTCAGGAGATTGACTCGGAAAAGGTCATAAGAGGCTCAAATGAGGGCTTTGCTGATTCAATAAAGATAAATACTGCACTTATCAGGCGCAGGTTAAGGAGCACTCGCTTAAAGTGTAAAGAGGTGAAAAAGGGGCTTCGCGGACACAGCAATGTGGACATATTGTATGTGAGAGACCTCGTAAAACCGGGGCTTGTAGAGGAAGTGGAAAAGAATCTGGACAGCTATGTGATAGACCATGTGGGTGACTCGGGAGTTCTTGAACAGTTTGCTGAGGCAAAATGGTATTCACCGTTCCCACAGCTTCAGACCACAAAGCGGCCGGATGTGGCGGTAAATGCGCTCCTAGAGGGGAGGGTGGTGGTGCTGTGCGATAATTCACCGATAGCAATAATACTGCCAACCACCATGAACAATTTTTTAAAAACCGCAGATGATTACTATAACAGAACGATAGCGGCAAGCTTTGCCAGATTGATAAGGTACGTGGCAGCCTTTATGTCATTTACATTGCCGGGGCTTTATCTGGCGGTCACAAATTTTCATACACAGATACTGCCGACACCACTCATACTGGCGTTTTATGAAGCAAGACTCGGCTGCCCATTTCCACAGCTCATAGAGGTGCTCATGATGGAGCTGTCCTTTGAACTGCTTCGCGAAGCCGGCATAAGACTTCCCGGAGCCATGGGAAATACGATAGGCATAGTCGGAGGCCTCATAATCGGACAGGCAGCAGTGGATGCAAATTTAGTGAGCCCTATAGTGGTCATCCTGGTTGCATTCACCGCACTCTGCTCGTTTGCCTAGAATGGATGAACAAGGCAGCCCGCGAACTATTGGGACACTGCGCCCATCTGCCCG
>OODJ01002995.1_pt1 | contig 10576 bp, 9 predicted proteins | sample 1671611 | NCBI WGS metagenome assembly OODJ01 (sample SAMN06348174, study PRJEB24527) | human gut metagenome | biome: human gut; feature: ankylosing spondylitis patient; material: feces | host: Homo sapiens | place: China | collected 2015-10 | reverse complement strand
CAATCATTTTTTTTGGAGCACCTGTCTGTGTTTTTAGTAGTTGAATTGATTGATTTATCGACGCATCAAAATTATTACCTCCGGTAGAGTAGATATTATTCAACGAGTTTAACAATATGTTTTTCTGACCCACAGAAGTAAAATTACAAAGTATCTGAGGCCTGCTGTCTTCAGCCAAAATAGCTACATTATCTTTATTCCTTAGAACATTAATAAACGATTCAGCTGCCTTTTTTCTGCCTGCTTCATATGGATCGTTGTATTGCATACTACCCGAACAATCAATGACCAAAACTGTGCTTAATCCACTTGGAGCATAATCATAATAACTCGGATATAATTCAGTAGACCATGCTTTGTACCATTCTTCCCTATTAACTATCATATACTTACTGAAGTGTGTAGTCTCCACACTTACAGTAGAGTTCTCCTCATCAAGCATAGTGTCCAACTCAACAAAATTGTCATTTTCTTCATCATACCATAAAAATAGCAGATTGTCAAATTCGGTATCGCCAAGTTTAGACTTGTCGATCACATAAGTAAGCGTAGCCTTATCAAACTGCGAAGTCGTTTTGATTTCAAAAGGCTCGCCCACAAGACCTACAACCTCTGAGCAGAGTATATCCTTGTTCATAATGCTCTCAACGGTTGTGGTTTTCTGGAGATTACCCGTGCCCTCCATAGATACACGAACCTCTGTAACGGCACAATCCTCGTTTTCAACCTTGTGAATAAACGTCTGTAAACGCTTTTCATCACCGTCAAGAATACCATTTTCGTTTGTATCGGGATTTGTAGGATCAGTTTCAAGATAGATTTCATCGCCGTCTTCTAAACCATCGTCATCGGTGTCTTTCTTTAGCGGATCAGTATTATAAGTATTGATTTCTTCTCCGTCATTAAGTCCGTCGCCGTCCGTATCATCATTATAAGGCTCTGTACCAAGTTCATACTCCTGAAGATTTGTTAATCCGTCTTCATCAAAATCCTCATCACCGTCTGTAATTCCGTTTTCATCTGTATCAATCAAAGTCGGGTCAGTTCCGGTAACAAACACCTCATAATAGTCATCAAGAAGATCACCATCGGTATCTACCAACGTGCTATCACTTCCAAGATACTGCTCAACGCAGTCAGGAAGCTTATCTCCATCGGTATCTTTGAGAAGCTCCCAATTATTCATATCTTCAAAGAAATCAGGTAAGCCATTGTCGTTTTCATCCTTCATATACTGCCATTCATCGACAGGTATATCCAAAGGCTCTGAAACAGTGCCAACCAATTCGCCAGCATTGCCACTATAGTTAGCGTTTACGCTTGGACAGTTGAAAGTTATTGTATCCGCAATAATGACAACATTATTGAGATTCAGATTCTGAGCCATTATCTCAACGTTGCCGAAAGGAGCATATACCAGACCATTAAGATTAACGTTCTGGCTGTCAATCACAATATCTCCATACTTTGAAAAGATGACAGAATTGTTTGTGTTTTTTACCTCGCCGTTAAGGGTAACATCTTCAAAGGCTTTAAGCGCCGTGTTGATATTTATGTTGCCTGTAAGAGTAGCATTACCCTCAACCTCCAGCGGATCATTGATGTTTATGTTTATTTCTTCAAGAGTGTAATCCTGTGAATATTCATCAATATTATTGCCTGAAAAATAGGCTGAATCGATCTTATCAAAGATATATATCATTTCTTTGCCTGCATTCTCAGTTTTCGTACCATTAACGTTCAAATTCCCATTTGAAACTATTGTGCCGTTTGTCGCTATATTTCCATTCACACAGAAATTGTTAGCATTAATGGTGATAGACCCCTCTGTATCAGAAGCGGCAAACATTGTGTAGGGATACTTTTCTGCTGCCTCCTCTGCTACTGCCGGCAAACTCGGTAAAAGAGTTGCCGCCATAGCTACACTCATTACGCCGGAAAGTATTCGTTTAAAGTTTCTTTTAAGGTTCATAGCTTCTCCTCTGTTTCCGCAATACGCCGAATAAACTCCATATATTCGGAATACTGCATATTATCAGTCCGTATTGTAATCGTTCAATATTGGTTCTACGTCAGACAAACCCAAAATTCATATACCTTAGTCCATTGGAATCACCAAGCCTCTCTGCCTAAAGCATAAACTGTAAATTAATACAAAACCTCCGCACTGTAAACAGTGACCGTTTCGTAAGATGTGCCCTTGTAGACCTTTGCAACTGTTTTAACACGGTAGGTTCCGCTGCCAATCGGCGAGAATGAGTTAGGATAACTGCAATACCAGCTGTTAAAAGTTTTGCTCCAGTCGGTTATTTTGCGCCATGACATTCCGTCTTTTACCTGCAAGGTCTGAGTTACAACGATTTTAGTTGTTGTTCCCGATATTCCGTAAACTGTGCTTTTACAAGATGCTACACCGCCGGAAATAGTCAAATTACAATTGACACTATCCGTATACAAATAACAGGGAGAAACAACACTACCATTATCAGGCGGAACAGCAGCCGACACTGTAGCTCCTCCAACTGAGCAAAAAACAAGAAAAGCCATAAAAATGGGTACAATTTTTTTCATAATATCTCCTCCTACAAAAAATGAGTGCAAGAGAAATTTTTCCTCTTACACTCTTAATGACAACAAAATATTCGGCTTTATGAGCTGTTTTTCAAAATTTATTTCAATTTTGTAGACTTGCACAATTCCAGCACATCGTCTTTGTTCATATTGCTTTTTATTTGTAAGATATACCTACCATTATCCCACATAATACAGAAATCATGGTTGGTACTTTGAATAAGATATTCCTGTCCTGATTCATCAGTGTAGTATTCAAGTTCAGAATGTTCGTTATCAAAATAACCTGAGTAACTATCATGAACGAATTGCTCGAAAAAGATATATTTATCACCATTAAAATAAGCGGCGAATATTGTTCCGCTATCTCGGTTATAATCAGATAATTCAAAACCGTCGGGCAGATTTGAGATCGCATATTCTTCTTTGATAGTTGCCGGATAATCTTTTTCAGTAGCGTTGTTTACCGAAACGGCAGTGTGATCTCCGAAAATACTCATAAAGAAATCATTAACCGCCTCACGTACCGCTTCAACGCTCAGTGAAGATGCCGACAAAATTATTATGGCAGCCACTATACACGCCGCTCGCCTTCCTCCGGTACATATCAGATTAAAATACGGTTTATTCCTTCTTCGTATAAGTTTGTCCATCTTACGTTCGAACTTTTCTGAGAACTCAGCATTAACATCAAAATTTACAGAGTCAATAAATTCATCAAGCTTAGGTTCAAAAGCCTCGCCTATAGCTCTTGATAATATTGAATAGTTATCCATTATAAATGCCCTCCTTTTCAAGCAGCTTTGCAAGACTATCCTTTGCGTGCTGAAAACGCTGTCGTGACGCCGCATTGGAAATATGCAGTGCTAACGAAATCTCACTGTACCTCATGCCAAGAGTGATTCTCAGGTAAAGAATTTCCTGATCGGTATATGAAAGCCGCTTGATACAATCAACTATATTATCGTAATTTCTGTCACAAAGCGTCTCGTCTGTTAATTCGGGAATATCTTCGCTTAAATTCATAGCTTTAATGTGTTCCTTTTCTTTTTTCAGTAAATTCAAAGACACGTTTCTAACAGTAATGACAATATAATAGTCCAATTTGTGAGATTCTAAATTTTTAATTTTTTGAAAACTTTTTGCGAGACTAAAAAAGTCTCCGAACAAGCTTCTTCGGCTAACGTTTTATTTTTCAAAATATTAAACGCAATCGCATAAGCCTTAGACCTATTTTGATTATATAAATCCTCAAATGATTTCTTATCGTCTTCGTTATCAATTAAGGTTAAGTATATTGCAAGCATAATGCCCCCCATTTATTTTTGTTTATCATTTTCATACAGCAAAACCAAAAACTCCGCCAACGCCCGTAATTTCGCCTTAAACTCGTCAGATATTTCAACGGATTCCTATGCTGTCCTACCCTCCAAGGCATCCTTAACCGCCCGGTTACACAACCGCCACCATTTCAGCTTACTCCCGTTATGATATTCCTTGCGAAGAATCTCTGTTGCAGAATTAACAGCCTTGTTTACAGCGTTTCTGGTGATCAGCATATAGTCCGCAATGTCGTTAACGGAGGTCTCTTCATACCCGAATGCACCATATTTTCTGCCGAGAATTTCTCTGTCCCTGGCTGATAAGTTTTCAAACAATTCCTTGAAAAGCTCAAGGCTAACTTCAATGTAAACCTTGTTATCGGGGTGCAGATCGTTAACGACAAGCCCAGGATTTTCAATGTACTCAATTCCGTTCTCTGTTTCCGCCCGTATCATCAGCGTTTCCGTTTTAAAAGAGAATGACAGACAGCTTTGAACGGTTTTCCTGTCCATGCCAAGCTCCTTGGATATATCCGAATTTGACATACCTTCATTATGCAGCTTGCGGCATCTTTGTATTTTTGAGAAATCGGAATGTGAAAGTCCTGCCGGAGAACTGAAATTTTCAATAAACTCCTGCATTGCATATCGAAGTTGGGGAGTAAGATATGTCAGTAGACTGCCCTTTCTTGCGTCATATTTTTTTGCTTTCAGCTTTTCAAAGAACGTCAAACTGCCAACCTGAACAAGGTCTTCAAAGGTATCGCTGAAACGCAAATAATTTTTGTAGTCTTTTGCGACCGCAGCAGCAACGCTCTGTATGAACCCGACATTCTGCTCGTACAGATCATATAAAGCTTGCATATTACCGTCATAATATTTCGATATCAGTTCCTCATTTGTCATTCTTAACCGCCTTTGGTCTGCCTCTCTTCGGAACGTCAAAACCGCATAATTTGTAAAGATTTTCAGACTGCATTTGCTGTTCAAATTCCTCATTGCTGAATTCGGGAGAGGTCATTGCTCTATGGTACAGTTCTTCTGCTTGTCGCAGAAGAACAGATTTTTGTTTTTCATCAATAACTTTTCTCTGATAGCTTCGCATAACCCTGTTAAGACAGCGCCGATATGACTGATATTTCGGATTATCCGCATTTTCTTCCTTAATTCTGACCGTTCTGTAAGCCATCTGATTACAGGTAAACCTCGGATTTTCAGGCGCAGCCTTGTCGCAGTATCTTGTTTTGTAGCCTTTGGTCATAAGAAAGAATCGTCCGCAATGTTCACATCTGCGTATATGATGTCCTGCCATAAGACCTTTTAGAAAATCGACCTTTAAAAAGCTCTGCAATCTATCAACATGGTAGTATTCCGCAATTACATACTCTCCGCAGCCATCGGTTATTTCTTTGGGGATCATATTCATTTCAAGAAAATCAGCGCTTGTATACGACATATATTCATTCATGATAGGATTTGCAATCATCTTGTACGCCATAGGATTTGTAAGGAAGTCGTAGTAAGCGGCGGCAAAATTTTCGGGATCAAGCTTTTTAAGATGTGACAGAAAATCGTTCACAAAGTAATACATAGTCTTATTGAAATTAAAAATATCATCGATCACAGGCTTGTAAAGACTTGCGGTCTTGTAATAAAGCTCCCAGTTTTCGGAATTCATAATTGTGCCGTCCATATCAGTAAATCCTTTGAAAAATTCGACAGCATTCTGAGTATCAAGAACCTGAAATATTTTATGTTTTTTCAAAGCCGTATCTATTTCGACCATCATGCTGTTCAGCCTGCCCCACTCCTTTTTTAAGGGCGGTATATATTCAACGGAATTATCCTTTTCAGCATTGATTTCATGGTTCATTATGTATTCCGCCGATCTATACTTATCATATATCTCTTCGAATTCGGAAGGAGGTATATTCATACATGATGCCGAAAGCTCGCCCAATAAAAAGTCCTGACCGTTGACCTTGATCATATTTCCTTTGACATAAAAACAAATATCGTTAAACATAATTACACCTCAAGGCTGTCGTTTTTACAGTTTCCAAATTAAGTATATCATATTTTGTCGTAATATGCAACAGAAAATGTCGTGTTGAGTGAAAATTAAATGTTACGTGATTTTATTCATTTTCCGGATTTCCGCATATAATAATATCAGAGAGTTAAAAACGCGCCGCAGAAAACTAAATCTGCGGCGTTTTTTGTTTGCAGAACCGAGGTCAGCGGCTTTGCATATTAAAAGGAGGTCGATAAAATGAAAGAATTAAAAATGTACAGCAGCGAGTATATTATGAACACTCCGATGAAACCGATTGAGTACTGCGTGGACGGATTGATCTCGCAAGGCTTATTTATTCTCGCGGGTGCGCCGAAGGTCGGCAAGTCGTGGCTTGCGCTGGATATGTGCCTGTCCATTGCAAAAGGAGAAAAGGTTCTTGGAAAAGAAACGTCCTGCGGTCATGTGGTATACCTTAGTTTAGAGGACAGCTTGATACGTCTGCAAAACAGGTTGTACGAACTGACAGACGATCCGTCCGATAATCTTCATTTTGCAATTATGGCGGAGTCTATTTCAAACGGTCTGCCTGAACAAATCGAATACTGCAGGAAACGGTTTGACGATTTGAAAATTGTGTTCATTGACACTTTACAAATGGTGCGTAACGAATCGGAGTCGAGCTACAGTTCAGATTACAAAGAGTTATCTGTGATGAAAGCTCTTGCCGATAAACTTGGCATAGCTATAGTTCTGGTTCATCACACACGAAAGTGTTCTGACAGCGACCCATTTAATATGATTTCGGGCAGTACAGGTTTAAGCGGTTGCGTTGATGGCAGTATGGTTCTGATTGAAAGCAAGCGTGGAAGTCGAAAAGCTAAACTGTATTGTGTAGGTCGAGATATTGAAAATCAAGAGATCAATGTTGTGTTTGAAAGCAGCAGATGGAAAGTGTCTGATGAGATTAAAAATATCGAACCCGACTATTTTTCATTTGCTGTTCACGATTTTATGGTAACTCAGAAAAAGTTTAAAGGCTCTGCTACTGAACTTGCTGAAAAGTTATCGGCTCTGCTTCACAAGGAAGTGTTCTCAAATCGTGTCAAAAAAGATCTGATTCAGCACGCTTATGAATTGCTGGATTACGGAGTGACGTTTGAATCCAAACGCAGTAACGGACAACGAATAATTATTCTGAATTACGATATGAAAAGTGACAGCAGTGACGGCAGAAATCTTATGCCGGAGGTGTGTGAAAACGCTGACCCTGCTGTCACTTGCGGTAACAGTGAAATGCTTGAAAAGCCTTTAAATACGTTGCTTGCGATTGATGAGTACGAAGTTGAGGCAGAAAAATCCGCTGTCACTGTTTGCAATCCTACTGACCCTGTTGATATTGTTACTGACACTGATGACAATGCAAAGGTTTATGAAGTCAAGTTAATGAGTCTTGATGAAGTACTGCATATGTCTGCTAATAAAATAAGAAGTCAGCTTGCGAATAAGGGGATTGAAATTCCGCCGTTTGAAACGCAAAGAAAGGCAACGTAAGCCGATTTGCGTGGCTTGAATTTTTGTCGGGTAAGTCTAGCAGAAACAGCTTAAAAGCCGACACAGGCTATTTGTGAGCCGCTGTGGGCGATATGTGGGAGAGGTTTTAATTCTGATAATAAAAGGCGATTGTCAATCTGCACAAATACCGGATATGCAGAGGTTAAAGTAAGCATAACTAATAATTTGCAAGTTAAAGCGACGGTGTCGCACTCACAGCGGACAGCAAAGCTGACCGCAATATTTTGCCGAAATTACGGAGGTTTTCGGCTCTCGAGTAAAAGGAGTCTTAATTTGCAAAAGTATGAAACGGAGGTGTCGCAGCAAGTAAAAAATCAATAAAAATGCGGAAATATCGCCCTTTGGAGTGTGCACCAAAAGGTAATACCGCAGGAAACGGAGGTAATTATGGCAAAGAAAATAGGAATAAGCTTAGACAATGAAACTTTGGAACTTTGTGATGAGTATGCGGAGAAAACTTCGCACTCACGTTCAGAATTTATAGCCAAGGCGATAAGGGAGTATGTTTCCTCAATTGAAGTCGGCAGGCAGAAGAATATCATCGCAAAAAATCTTGCAGATGAAATCGTGAAAGGTAGCGAGGCAGGGATAACTAAAATCTCAAAAGGCTTGTTCAGATACGCAGTTGAGCTAGAAATTGTGATTATGATACTGTCGGAGCTGGCTGATATTCCTCCGAAAGTTATAGCGGAGTATCGCAAGGAGGCGGTGCGTAACGTTCGCAGGACAAGGGGTAAAGTTAACCTTGACGATTTGATTGCAAGGAACAACCGTGAATTTGCCGAACAAAATATAGCTGAAAATTCTTGCGAATATGGCGAAGGTGATGTTATCGTTAACGCCTATGAGGTTGATGATAACGAATTGTAAAATCGGTGCGTATCAAATTCGCACAAAAAATTTAAAACGAAAGGACTGAACTGATTTGTTTACACGAATTTTCTCAACATTTGTTCCGATATATATCGGAGAGCAGGAGGTATATGGACACAAATATTATAGAAAGAAACGAAAGCTGTTGCTCCGGCAGCATAACGCAAACTGAGGATAAGTATATCAAAAGTCGTTCCGAGATCATTGACGGAACTGTTTACAACATCAACTCGGTGTTTGATATGACCTCAAAATCCACAGCTGAGGACAAGCTGAAATATTTGCTGAGATCCGCCGCTGAAAAATTATCATAAATTTATAGATTATCGCTGGACTTTCAGAATCGATTGTGATATACTATCTGTAATCTCAATCGGTTTGACAGAGTCCGCATAATGGACGGAAAGAGAGGTTAATAATGTCAGACACGAATAAGATAACGGCTTTGTATTGCAGGCTCAGTCACGAGGATGAGCTTGCGGGAGAAAGCAACAGCATTTCAAATCAGAAAGATATACTTCAAAAATATGCCGATGAACATGGATTTTACAACACCGCGTTCTACATTGACGACGGGTACACGGGAGTAGATTTCGAACGTCCTGCATTCAAACGCATGATAGACGATGTGGACAACGGCAGGATCGGCACAATAATTACAAAGGATCTCTCAAGGCTTGGTCGAAATCATCTGCACGTAGGATTATACACAGAGGAATATTTTCCGCGCAGAAATGTCCGCTATATTGCGATCAATAACAATATTGATTCCGATAATCCGGATTCCTCCGCTGTCGATATGGCGGCATTCTACAACATTTTTAACGAATTCCACGTCAAGGATACAAGCAGAAAAATTAAGGCAAGCTGTGTAATAAAATCCGAAAGAGGGCAGAGAGTCGCTTCACGTCCGCCTTACGGTTACATGAAATCTCAGGAGGATCACAACAAAATTCTGCCCAATCCCGAAACAGCGCTGGTCGTAAAATATATTTTTCAACTATGCGCTGATGGCTTGGGTCCGGCTCAGATCGCGCACAGGCTTGAGGAAGAACAGATATACACTCCTGCGATGTACGAGTACAGTCAAACGGGAAATGTTATTTCTAACTTTGATACAAGCTATCCCTACCGCTGGAATCCGACCGCAGTTGCAAATATTTTGGAGGACGTCAGCTATCTCGGACACACTTGTAATTTCAGGTTCGGCAGAGCGTCATACAAAGACCATCGGAAATTAAAGCTGCCCAAAAGCGAGCACAAGCTGATTGAAAATACTCATGAGCCGATAATCGACATTAATATATGGGAGATAGTTCAGCGACTCAGGCAGAGCAAGCGTAGGTTCACAAGGAGCGGAGAGAAAAGTATTTTTGCCGGAATAGTCTTCTGTGCGGACTGCAAACAGAAGTTATATTTTCACAGACACGCAAGAGAGAAGTCTGAAAACTGGAAATTTATCTGTTCTTCGTATCGAAAAAATAGTCGGGAACAATGTACCATGCACGGTATTAAGGAAAGTCATCTCAAGGAAATCGTACTGCATGAAATACGGAATGTGACTGCGTTTGCGAGAGAACGTACAGATGATTTTGCTGAGTATATCAGTCGGGAGTCAAATACTGCTGCTAAAAAAGAGCTGTCCGAAGCTAACAAAAAACTGAAAAAGAGCGAGAAAAGGCTTGCCGAGGTCGGAATAATTTTCAGAAAGCTGTACGAAGATCACGTTCTTGGTACGATTGATGATGATCAGTTCAGAATGCTGTCGCAGGGATACACTGATGAGCAGAATCAGCTTAAAGCGGAAATATCAGACTTGAAGCATACGATGCAGGAGCTTCAATCCCAGACGGCTAACACCGCAAGATTTGCTGCGCTTGCTAAAAAGTACACAGATATTACAGAATTAACTCAGGAAATCTTACACAAGTTTGTATCGCGCATCGAGGTTCACGAAAAGCTGAAAGACGATAACGGCAGTATCACGCAGGAAATCGATATTTACTTTACTCATATCGGAATTGTAAAGTAGACAAAAAGAAAACGGAGAGCATTAGTCTGAATAAATCAGATGACTCTCCGTGATACATAAGTTTAGGGTCGTTCCCTATTTGTGCCGCGATAATACGAGCTTTTCGAGGTGTGCATCTATTTTATTGCACAAGTATGGCAGGGGCAGAAGGATTCGAACCCTCGGCACGCGGTTTTGGAGACCGCTGCT
>OODJ01002994.1_pt1 | contig 10576 bp, 8 predicted proteins | sample 1671611 | NCBI WGS metagenome assembly OODJ01 (sample SAMN06348174, study PRJEB24527) | human gut metagenome | biome: human gut; feature: ankylosing spondylitis patient; material: feces | host: Homo sapiens | place: China | collected 2015-10 | reverse complement strand
GCGGCCTGACCTGCCTGGAGGAGAAGTCCCTGGGCTGCATCCACAAGGGCGGCCACAGCCCCGTCATGGCCGTGTATGACTACGCCAAGCAGGTGGAGGCCAAGCAGGGCCTGGTGATCATGGACACCCCGGGCAACGATCCCTCCTCCGTGGCGGCCATGGTGGCCGGCGGCGCCCAGGTGGTGGTGTTCTCCACCGGCCGCGGCACCCCCACCGGCAACCCCCTGGTGCCCGTCATCAAGATCACCGGCAACAAGCTGACCTACGCCAACATGATCGACAACATCGACGTGGATGCCTCTCCCCTGATCTACGGCACCAAGACCATCGAGGAGCTGGGCCAGGAGCTGCTGAAGCTGACCCAGGAAGTGGCCTGCGGCAAGCAGACCAAGGCCGAGTCCCTGGGCTACACCGAGATGGCCATCGCCCGCGTGTGCAACTTCGTGTAATCGAACTGCCGGCGGCATAGCGAATCAGATGCAAAAAGGCAGAATGCCCACTGGGCATTCTGCCTTTTCTCTATGGCCGGAGCCGCGCGCCCGGGCCCTTATTTGAAGATGAAAAACTTGCTGACGATGTAGTTCACCAGGATCACGATGACATTGACCACGATCTTGGAGAGCAGCCGGTCCACCAGCAGCCATTCCACCAGGAGGTACAGCAGCACCGTGTCCAGCACCAGGGTGAAGAGCCGCACCGCCAGAAAGGAGGCGAACTCCCGGAGGGCCGCCCGGTTCCGCCAGCCCCTGCTCTGAAAGACGATGGCCTTGTTGGTGATGAAGGCAAAGGCAAAGGCGAAGAACCAGGCGATGATGTTGGAGGGGATCAGGGCCACGCCCCAGCGGCCGCACAGGTGGAACACCGCAATGTTGATGACCGTGGAGCCCACGCCGAAGATGCCGTAGAGAATCAGCTCCCGCTCCTTTTTCAGAAATTCCACCGCCTTGGAAAACAGCACAGCGGCGCCCCTCCCTCTGTCGTGATGCAAAATCCGCAACAGGGATTGTATCAGGTTCGCCCCCGGAAGTCAATCAAGGGGCCGGGAAGTTTGGCGGCGGCAGGCTTGTAATCCGGGGGGCGGTTTGCTATAATAACTCTGCTATATTGGGCGCAGACAGGAGGACGGATATGGAGACGGTGGTGATCACAGACGGCAAATACCGCTCGTCCATTGCCGCGGCGCGGGCCCTGGGCCGGGCGGGCTATCAGGTGGTGGTGACCCAGACCCGGAAGGACGCCGCCCTGGAGCCCCCGGTGTTCGCCTCCCGCTTTGTGGCCCGGGGGCGGTGGATCCAGGGCGGGGCGGCGGACCCGGACTATCCGGACCGGCTGCTGGAAGTGCTGGGGGAGTATGACCATCCGGTCCTCTTCTGCGTGGGGGCGGTGACCCTGAACGCGGTGGCCCGGCAGCGGGAGCGGTTCGCCCAGGCCTGCGGCTTCCTCATCGCGCCGCCGGAGGTGCTGGACCAGCTGAACGACAAGGAGGCGGTCCACGCCCGGTGTGAGGCCCTGGGGATCCCGGTGCCCAGGGAGTACGCGGGGGAGCCGGAGGGCTACCCCGTGGTCATCAAGCCCCACTGCGGGGAAAAATCCGGCCTGAAGGCCCGGGACCGCTATCGGGTGGCCCGGGACCGGCGGGAGTATGAGGCCGCCCTGGCGGCCATGAGAGCCTATGATCCCAGCCCCATCGTCCAGCAGAAGGTGGCCGGCGCCGGTGCCGGCGCCAGCCTGCTGCTGGACCGGGACAGCCGGCTGGTCGGCGCCATCTGCCACCGCCGGATCCGGGAGTACCCGGCGGCGGGCGGCCCCTCCACCTGCTGTGAGAGCTTTTACGACGAGGCCATGATCCAGAAGGCGTACAGGCTGCTCCAGTCCTTCCGGTTCGTGGGACTGGCCATGGTGGAGTTCAAGGGGGACTGCGTGCTGGAGGTGAACCCCCGGATCTGGGGCAGCTTCCCCATGACGGAGCAGGCCGGGAGCCCCCTTGCCGTCCGGTACGCCCAGGCGGCGGCCGGGGCGGCGCTGGACTACCAGCCCCGGGACTATGCTACCGGTGTGCGGATGCGGTTCCTCCTGAACGACACCGCGGCCATGCTGGATTACCTGCGCCACGGGCGGCCGGGGCCGTTTTTCCAGGGGATCGCGGACTGCTTCCGGGCGAAGGAGGCCCTCTCCTGCCGGGAGGATCCGGCCCCCATGCGCCGGTATCTCAGAATCAGCCTGCTGGGGAGGTAACCATGGAGCTGAGACTGGATCTGCATATCCACTCGGAGCGCTCGCCGGACGGCTGCATGACCCTGGCGGAGATCGCGGCGCGGGCCAGGGCCGCCGAGCTGGACGGCGCGGCCGTCTGCGACCACGACCGGACGCTGGAGGAGGTGCCGGAATTTCCGGATTTCCTGCTGATCCCCGGCGTGGAGGTGTCCACCGAGTACGGGCACCTGCTGGGGCTGTTCGTCCGGGAGCCCATCGGCACCCGGAGATTCGCGGAGGCGGTGGAGCGCATCCACAGCCAGGGGGGGCTGGCGGTGCTGGCCCATCCCTTTGAGCACAGCCGGGACGCCGGGCGCATCGCCCCCACCGTCCCCCTGCTGGACGGGGTGGAGGTCTGGAACAGCCGGGCGGAGCGGAAGATTACTGATGCCAATTCCCTGGCGGAATCCTTCGCCAAGACCCACGGCCTCCGCCGCTTTGCCGGCAGCGACGCCCATGTGCCCCAGGAGATCGGCCGCGGCGTCACAGTGGTCCAGGCGGAGGCGCGCACCCTGGATGCGGTGAAAGCGGCCCTGCTGAAGGGCGGGGCCCAGGTGCAGGGGCGCCGGAGCAGGGCCTGGTACACCGCCCGGAGCCAGCTGACCAAACGGAGAAAGACCAAGGCGGGGCCGGCGGCCTATGCCAAGTGGGCGGCCTTCGCGTTGAAGTGCTGGGCCCAGGATTTGATTCAAAAAGGAGAATGAGCCGATGTCGCTGATCGTGAAAATCGGGAAAAAGGGAAAGAAGATCGTAAAGAAGGTGCTCCAGCCGGCGGAGAAGCACAGCCTCAGCTATACCCGCCGGATCGAGCGGATCAAGACGGACCGGCGGATCTGCGCCATGACCTTTGACGACGGCCCCATGGATCTGCCCTCCTCCCCGGACCGCTTCGGCGGGAAGTCCCTGACGGACGTGCTGCTGGACACCCTGGCGGAGTTCGGCGCCAAGGGGACCTTCGACGTGGTGGGGGACACCAGCGAGAACTACCCGGACAAGGCCGGCAAGGTGGGCAGCGCCGCCTGGGGCGGCGTGAAGTACGACCACTATCCGGACATCCACCAGGACGGCAGGGGCGGCGCGGCCCACAACGACCGCCTGATCCGCCGCATCCTGGCGGAGGGGCACCAGATCACCAACCACGGCTACCGCCACATCATCTTCGGCAGGAAGCCCTTCGTCTACGGCGCCCGGGTGTACCTAGGCAGCCTGGACAAGGCGGTGGAGGACCTGCAGAAGCTGGACAAGCTCATGCGGGACCGCTACGGCTACCAGATCACCCTGCACCGGCCGCCCCACTATGTGGACAAGATGCAGGACGGCTTCACCAGCTACGACGTCTGCGACAAGATGGGCTACCAGTATATGGCCGCCTCCTTCGACGGGGCGGGCTGGCTTCCTTCCACCCTCTCCGACCCGGAGGCCGCCCTGGAGGCGGAGGTGAACGCCATGGTGGAGCCCATGCGGAAGGCCCTGGAGAAGGACCCGGACTTCTTCTGCGGGCAGATCATCTTCCAGAAGGACGGCTACAACATGGGCAAGCGCACGCCGGTGGCCTTCGGACTGCGGAAACAGCTGGAGCTGCTGAAGGAGTACGGCTATCAGGTGGTCACGGTGGACACCCTGCTGGCGGAGAGCCCCTTTGCCGACCTGGGGCGGGACGATCCCCTGTTCGGGAAGCTGAACAAGCTCCAGCAGGAGCGGGCCATCGTCTACTCGGACAACTGCCTCCGGCTGGACGCGGCCATGACCTGCGGGGAGCTGGCCATGCTGCTGGCCCCCAAGGAGGAGGCCCTGGGCCGCCGCTGGGCGGCGGTCCGCAGGAGCGGGAAGCACGAGGACGCCTACTGGGGCGCCATGGACTGGTGCGCCGAGCAGGGGCTGCTGCCCCGGGACACCAAGCCCGACGCGCCGGTGACCGCCCTGCCGGAGGGGCTGTTCGCCCCGGTCAGCGACTTCACCCGCCGCAGCGTCTACGGGGCCTATAAGAATCCGTGAAGAGATAAAAACCACGCGGCGCGGAATTTTCCGCGCCGCGTGTCTTTGTTTCATCAGGTTTCCGCCAGGGCCGCGTCGATGGTGAAGGCGATCTCGAAGGTGCGGTTCCAGGGGAAGTACACGTCCGAGATGGTGAGGCCCGTGATCTCCCGGTCGGCGTAGGGGGCCAGGGAGGTGATGACCCGGCCGCCCCGGAGGCGGGAGCACACCATCTCCTCGCAGGCGGGGAGGAACAGGTCCTCCAGCTTGTTCTGGATCAGCTTCCCGGTGATGGGATTGGGCAGCAGGTTGTTGCGGTCCTCCCCCAGGCGGCTGATATACTGGTTCAGCAGGCCCTGGGCGTGCAGACTGTAGGCATAGGTGAGGGCCATGGAGTTGGCGATCTGCCGCACGTGGCCGATGTCGCAGGCCTCATCCTTCTCCTCACAGCAGGCCAGGTAAAGGTAGCGGGAGAAGCCCATGGCCATGGCGGCGCCGGTGACGTTGGCCTGCTCGTACTGGCCGGCAAAGGCCACCAGCTGCCCGAAGTCCACCCGCTCCAGCAGCATCTGCGTCAGCGTGCCGCCATAGGCGTTGTCGCTGGCCTCGATCAGGGCGGTGGGGATGTGGTGCTGGAGGTTGTACTCCAGGGCGGAGACCAGCTCCTCGCAGTACGCCTGGGCCTGCGCCGGATCCGCCGGGGCCGTCATCACCAGGAACTGGAGCTCCGCCTCTTCCTCCGGCACCCGGACGGCCTGGAACAGGTCCAGATGGAGGTCCACCGTCTCCTCCAGGGTGTAGCGGTCATACTCGGAGGAGGGGATGCCCTGGCTGCCGCCGATGTAGCGGACAGAGGTCCTGACCTGGTAGCCGCCGTAGTCGTCCTGGGCGATCTGGCACACCAGCAGGCGGGCCAGGCTGTCCAGCCCGGTCAGCAGGGTGCTGCCCCGGCCCAGCTGCTGTTCGATATAATGGAGCTCGTTGTAGTGGATGTTGGGGGCGTTGGAGGAGTCGTCGATGCCGATCAGCAGATGGATGTTGTCATAGGGGGCCGTTTTCAGGGCGGAGATCACATAGTCCGTCAGCCGGAGCTTCCGCATCCGGACCCCCAGGTAGTCGTCGATGATCTCCTCCGTCAGCACGGCCTCATAGCCGGCGTTGTCCAGGGTGTCCTCTGCCAGAGTGACGCCGTCCTCCGCGTAGCGGTAGCTGGCAAAGACGTTTTCCAGCGTCAGCTCGTCCCCCTCCAGGGCGGGGCGGGCCACCATGCCATAGGCCCGCAGGGCGTTGTACTCCTCCAGCCCGAAGCCCTGATACCCCACGGTGGAGGCCAGGCGCACCACGCTGTCGAAGAGGTAGACGCGGTTGTCCGGGTCCTCCGCCAGGGAGAGGATGAAGGCGTCAAAGGCCTCCGTCTCGGTCATGGTGGTGCCGTCGTCAAAGGTCAGGGGGAAGTCCCCGCTGACGGAGCGGGAGTTCACCAGCCCGCCGGAGAACAGCTGGTCCAGGGACAGCAGGAACAGGTCGCAGCCCTGCCGGTCCATCTCCCGGACCCAGGTCATCAGGGCCTCCCGGTCGCCGTACTGGGTGCCGTTGCGGTTGGGCTCCTGGCCGTCCAGCTTGGTGCAGTAGATGTCGCCGTCCGGCAGGACGAGCTGGTAGCCGGAGGCCTCCGCCAGATAGACCACGTCCTCCATGTTGTCCGTCCGGTCGTCCAGAGGCACATAGGCGATGGCCTTGTCCCAGTCCCGCACATCCTCCATGGAGGTGTCCAGCGACTCCAGGGCCGAGGGGATCTCCCGGGCAGGGATCAGCGCCCAGGCCAGGACCGCAAGGACAGCCGCCAGCACCAGGCCCCCGGCGGCAATGCAAAGCTTCTTCAGCATATCTGAAGTACCTCTTTCTTGGTTGGTTTCTCCAATATATCATAGCTTCCCGGAGATGACAAGCCCCGCTGGGCGCCGGGACGCAAGGGCGGAATTGACTTCAATTCCCATCTATGATACGATAACCGGGATGATTTTCCGCGGGTTTGGCGCGGGAGAAGCCCGCAGTCCGCGTGTACAGGAGAGAGGCGCCATGGATACCATCGCCGTGTTGATCCCATGCTATAACGAGAGCCAGACCATCGCCAAGGTGGTCCGGGACATCTCCGCCGTCCTGCCGGAGGCGACGGTCTACGTCTACGACAACAACTCCACCGACGGCACCGGGGATCTGGCCCGGGCGGCCGGCGCCGTGGTGCGGCGGGAGTACAGGCAGGGAAAGGGCAACGTGATCCGCCGGATGTTCCGGGAGATCGACGCCAGGTGCTACCTGATGCTGGACGGGGACGACACCTATCCCGCTGCCTCCGCCCGGGAGATGGTGGACCGGGTGCTGGAGAGGGGTGCCGACATGGTGGTGGGAGACCGGCTGTCCTCCACCTATTTCCAGGAGAACAAGCGGCCCTTCCACAACTTCGGAAACTCCCTGGTCCGCGCGGCCATCAACTGCCTGTTCCACAGCGACATCAAGGACATCATGACCGGCTACCGGGCCTTCAGCTACCAGTTCGTCAAGACCTTCCCGGTGCTCTCCGGCGGGTTTGAGATCGAGACGGAGATGACCATTCACGCCGTGGACCGGAAGATGTTCGTGGAGAACGTGGTGGTGGACTACCGGGACCGGCCGGCGGGCAGCCAGTCCAAGCTGAACACCTACTCCGACGGCTTCCGGGTGCTGATGACCATTGCCCGGCTGTTCCGGGTGTACTGCCCCCTCCGCTTTTTCGGCCTGCTGGCCCTGCTGCTGGCCGCCGTCAGCGCGATCCTGTTCCTGCCCATCCTGCTGACCTATCTGGACACCGGGCTGGTGCCCCGGTTCCCCACCCTGATCGTCAGCGGGTTCATCATGGTGGCCGCGCTGCAGTCCCTGTTCTGCGGCCTGCTGCTGGACAATATGCGGCAGAAGGACTGCCGGGACTTTGAGTTCCGGCTCCAGCAGGCCCACGACAGCTTTGAGAGGGCGGCGGACCGGACATGAGAGAGACGGTCGAGCGCCCGGGAGGACACCGGGCCCGGCGGATCGCGGGCTGCGCGCTTCTGGCGGTCCTGATGGCGGAGAGCCTGCTGGGCACCCTCAGCATCGACGCCCACTACGTGGCGGACGAGGCCCTGGCGGGGCGGAGCGCCCTGTTCCGCGCCATGATCTATCTGATCCGCTCCTTTTCCGTGGAGCCGGGCCTGGGCGCCTGCGTGAGCCTGGGGGCGTTCGCGCTGCTGTACTTCCTCCCCCGGCTGCGGGCCACGGAGCTGGAGCGGGGGCTGGCGGCGTGCTTCGGGGGCCTCTTCACCTTCATGCAGATGATCGGCTGGTCCTATGACACCTACGGCAGCTGGGACGCCCTCTTCGGCTCCCGGTTCATCCTGCTGCGGGCGGCCATCATCTTCGCCGGACGGGTGCTGCTCTCCAGCTGTCTGGTGCTGTATGCTTTCCGCCTGGCGGACCGCCTGGCCGCCGCGCCGGCGGGCGGGGCCTTCCGATTCTCCTGGAAGCGGTTTGCGCTGGCGGCGGGGCTGGTGGCCCTCTGCTGGCTGCCCTATTACATCCTCTTCTTCCCGGGGCTGGGGAACCCGGACACCAGTATGCAGATCGCCTGGTTCCTGCACTACCCCACGGAGTGGCTCCAATATTCCGCCGTGCGGGGGCCGGAGGTCTATGCCACCAACCACCATCCGTACTTCACCACGGTGCTGTACGGGGCCTTCGCCAAGCTCGGCCTGCTGCTGGACGGCAATATCTTCTACGGCGTGGCGCTGTACTGCCTGTGCCAGATGCTGGTGATGGCGCTGGTGCTGACCGGCGTCTGGTTCTACCTGCGGCGGCTGGGCCTGCCCGGCAGATTCTGCAAGGCGGGGCTGGCGTTCACCGCCCTGTTCCCCCTGTGCCCGCTGTACGCCATCACCATGCTGAAGGACACCCTGTTCGGCCTGGTGTGCCTGACCTTCTCCATCCTCCTATTCGAAGTGGCCCGCACCCGGGGGGAGCGCCTGAAGCACAACTGGTTCTGCGGGGCACTGCTTGTCAACGGCCTGCTGGTGGCGCTGGCCAAGTACCAGGGGGTCTATTTCGTGGCGGCCGCGGCGGTGTTCTGCCTGATGTTCTGCCGTCGGCGGATTCGGGCCGCCGTCTCCCTGGTCCTGCCGGTGGTGCTGTTCCAGGCCGTCTGGCTCCAGGTGCTGCTGCCGGCCTGGAACGTGGCGCCGGGAGGCAGACAGGAGGTGCTGGGTCCTCTCTTCCAGCAGACGGCCCGGTATGTGGTGATGTACCCGGAGGATGTGACGGAGGAGGAAGCCGGCGCCATCCGGGCGGTCATCGACTACGACCACCTGGCGGAGCTGTACAACCCGACGCTGTCGGATGACGTGAAATTCACCTACAACCAGGACGCCACGGAGGAGGAGCTGTCCGCCTATTACCAGGCGTGGTTCCAGATGCTCTGCCGCCATCCGGACGCCTATCTCCAGGCCCTGCTGAACAACGTCTACGGCAGCTTTTACCTGGGGAATCAGACCGCCCTCTCCTACACGGACTTCGACAACCGGGAGGTGGCGGACTACCCGGAGCTGGTGGTGGAGAAGACCCCGCTGCTGGAGCGGGTGCAGCCCATCGCCCAGATCCTGCTGGCCGCGGTCCAGCGGGTGCCGGGCATCGGCGTCCTGTTCTGCGTGGGAGGCTATCCGTGGGTGGTCCTGTTCCTCTTTTTGGATGTGCTGCGCCGGAGGCAGTACGCCCAGCTGCTGGCCCAGCTGCCGGCCATTTTGTCGGTGGCGGTGCTGCTGGTGTCTCCGGTCAGCGGCAGCTACCGCTATGCCATGCCCATGATCTTCCTGCTGCCGTTCCTGATGGGGCTCCGGCTGCTGCCAGGCCCGCCTGCGCCCGCGGCCGCCGGGGAGGCGGCGGGGGAGGAGGGGCGTTCTCCCCAAAATTGAATCCGCAGCTGCCAGCCGCCCGGCTCTGCCGGGCGGCATTTTTTCCGGCGGAGGGGGGAGCCGGACGCCTGGCCTCAAAAAATTTTTGGAGGAGGCCAAAAAGCCGCAATCCGCTGAAACGGCCCAATGGTATCCTCCCGGTAACCGTCCAATTGTTACGGACAGGTGCCTATGGCACAAAATTGTGCGTACTTTTCAAACGGGAAAACCGGCCGTACAATCAAAGCATCAAAGGGAAGTCCCCTTTTCAAGAATCATTGGGAGGTAAACTTACTATGGAAGAAGTCGTAAAGTTCCTGCAGGAAAATCCGGTGCAGTACCTGGCCACCGTGGGCCGGGACGGGAAGGCCAAGTGCCGCCCCTTTATGTTCGCCGGGGAGAAGGACGGCAAGCTGTGGTTCTGCACCAACAGCACCAAGGAGGTCTACAAGGATATGCAGGCCAATCCCAACATTGAGGTTTCTGTTTCCAGTCCGTCCTATGCGTGGATCCGACTTCACGGCGAGGCTGTGTTCGAGAACAACATGGCAGCCAAGGAAATGTGTATCCAGAACCCCATTGTTAAAGGACAGTATGGCGAAGCTTCTAATCCCATCTTCGAGGTGTTTTATTTAAAGAATGCTCGTGCGGTAATTGCCGATTTCTCCGGGAATCCGCCAAAGGAGTACGATCTGTAAACAGCTGCAATGGCTGTCCCGCGAGAGCGATCGAAAGGAGAGGGCATGATTAAGGAAATAACCGATCCTGTGACGCAGGACGAAAGACTTGATTTCTTGCTCCGCTATTTGCTGGCGGAATGCAAAGAATATGCAGACATCCGTGTACCGGATGCCCTTCCGAAAAAAAGGAAACTTCTTCGCAGTCTGATGAATGTGCGTCCGCCGGTTCCGGCCAGCGATGAATTCTTGAAAGTGCAGGATGCCTATCTGACGGAACGCCTTGCGGAGCGGGGCATCACAAGACTGGGGGATTTAAAACCGGAACGGCCAGGACTTTACCTTTGGCAGGGCGATATTACCACGCTGGCTGCTGACGAACAGCCAGCTACTGGGCTGCTTTGTCCCGTGCCACGGCTGCATCGACAACGCCATCCATACGTATGCGGGGATTCAGCTCCGCCTGGAGTGTGCTGAGATTATGCGGCGGCAGGGATGTGAGGAAGAGGCCGGTCATGCGAAAATTACAAAAGGGTACAACCTCCCCTGCCGTTATGTGCTGCATACCGTTGGCCCGATCATTTATGGCGCAGTAACGAAAGCTGACCGAAAACTGCTGGCGGACTGCTATCGTTCCTGCCTGGATCTGGCGGCGGAAAACGGCCTTGAAAGCGTCGCTTTCTGCTGTATCTCCACCGGCGAGTTCCATTTCCCGAATGA
>OODJ01002993.1_pt1 | contig 10578 bp, 11 predicted proteins | sample 1671611 | NCBI WGS metagenome assembly OODJ01 (sample SAMN06348174, study PRJEB24527) | human gut metagenome | biome: human gut; feature: ankylosing spondylitis patient; material: feces | host: Homo sapiens | place: China | collected 2015-10 | reverse complement strand
CTTTTTCGTGCATTAAGTACTTTCTTGAATATCCCCTAAACAAGTTGGTTGTGTCTGTATATTTTTTCTTACAAATACTAGATATCATTTGAGCATGAATGTATTTTATTGCAAACTCTCTTGATTTAGGAGTATTTATAGCTTGTCCTCCATCTATAAATCTAGAGCCCTGTATGTAATCATATCCTTCCTCTAGTTTTTCTACAAATTTCTTAACATCTTCTATACTATCTTTATTATTACCGTCTATTGTAATTATTCCTTTATAACCACATTCTAAAGCATAGTGGAAGCCTGCAATCAAAGCCTTTGATTGAGTATACTTCCATTTCTATTAGAGTATTTATTCTATATTTTTTTAGATTTTCTGGCGATATTGAATCATCAGTCGTTCCACTATCTATTAATATTATATCTGCAATGTCTGTAACTCCATTATCAATAGCTCTTTGAAGTTCTTTTTTTAATCTTTCTCCTTCATTTATTATTGGAATGCAAATACAATAATTGTTTTCTTTTTCTCTTAGCTTATATATTTCATTTTTTGGTATTATTTCTATATTTTCCTCTTTTATTTTCTTACTTTTCATATTTTTTCCCTTTATATTCATAAAAATTGCCGTCCATAATAGTTATGTCGGCAATTTTTTGTCAGTATATTAAATTATTCTATTTTCTACTTAGCAGCCAATAATATTGAATTTCAAGTTATTAGTCTATTTTTTAAGCTCTTGGATGAGCCTTTTTATATTCGTTTTTTATTCCGGGATCTTGGAATTGCATATAAACTTGTGTTGAAGATATATCTGAATGTCCTAGCATTGTTTGTATTGCTTTTAAATCAGCTCCATTTTGCAATAAATGTGTTGCAAATGAATGTCTTAATACGTGTGGTGTAATATCTTTTTCTATATGAGCTTGTTCTTTGTAATATTTGACTATTTTCCAGAAACCCTGTCGTGTTAATCTTGTTCCATTTACATTTACAAATAAAGCATCTTCTTCTTCGTTTCTAATTAAATATGGTCTAGCATCATCCATGTATTCTTTTAATGCTTTTAAAGACATTGATCCAAGTGGTATGTTTCTAGATTTGCTTCTTCCTCTGCAAACTACATATCCTTCGTCAAGTTTTACATCATCTAGATTAAGAGAAATCATTTCTGTTACTCTCATTCCAGTTGCATAGGCAAATTCAAGCATTGCCTTATCTCTTGTTCCTTTTAAATCAACATCCTTTGGTTGATCTAGTAATAGTTCAACTTCTTTGGAAGTTAATATGTTTGGAACTCTTTTTATTATTTTAGGTGATTCAATTGTAACTGTAGGATCTTTTTTTATTTTCTTTACTCTAATTAAGTATTGGTAGAAAGATCTAATTGAAGCTAAGCTTCTTGATATAGTAGATTCTTTTTTGTTTTCTTCTCTTAAATAATCCATATAGTCTATTATTGTTTCTTGAGTTGCTTTTAAATAGTTTATTTTGTTCTCTGATACGTATTTTTCATATTGTTCTATATCTCTTCTGTATGATTGTAATGTGTTATCTGATAACCTTTTGTCATCTTTAAGAAAATCTAAAAAAAGTTTAACTTGCTTTTCCATTTGAACTCCCCTATTCTATATTTTTTATCAATAAGTAATGTTTTGTATCAATTTACATAACTTATGTATTGTTATATCAAAATATTGCAAAATTGTAAATAGATTTTTCTAAATTTCTACAAATATTTAAATTTTTTAACAATATTTCAAAAGCATGGAAGATATACCTCCTGATATGTACGCCTCTATGAACGAATTTAGTATTAGTATCACTAACATAAAAACGGAAAATATTGTATGTTTTAGTATTTGTGTTTTTATGTTTTCTCTTCTTCTGTCTTCCATTATTTTTTTGTACAGCTTTACGCTACTGGTTGCAAGTGCTATTATAATTGGAATATAAATTATGTTTTGCAATAGCATGGTTGAAGCAATAAACAATGTTCCTTTTGCTCCTCCAAGTGTTGCAATTATGGATGCTGCTGTAAATCCAATACAATACCCTTTGTAACCAATAAATAGATATATTAGTGGTACTCCAATTAGTGTTAAACCTAAGAACCATAGAACTAAAGCTGTTATAAAATTTTTCATTATCGCGTTCCACAATAATTTTGTTGACGAAATTTGATAATTTTCTCTTATTCCATCTACGAAGTTTTGTATGTAACTTTTTATTTGGTTCTCTTGTGTTTCTTTGCAATTATTAACAAATATTACTCCAAGTAAAACTCCTATAAAAAAAATTATTAATAGAATTAAACAAGTTTTAGAATTTGTTTGTATAAATTCTAATATGACATTGCTTATTCTATTTTTCTTTTGTTTCCTTGCGGTTCTATTCATTATAACTTTCCTCCTAAGATTCAAAATAGACATCATATAATTCTTATACATAATGTCTATTCTATAATCTTAGAAATAGAACTTAGAATTGCCCAACATTCACTCAAAGTTTGTCAGATAGAGAGATTTCTATTTGATTTAAATTATTGTTCACTCTTAGCCGGTGTTTCTACTTTTCCGTATTTTCCGCCACCACCTGCGTGTATTTGCAATTTTCCTTCTCTTGAAGCAATAACTGCATCTGCTACTTTTTCTCCAACAACAGCTTCTATATCATCTCTTGAAAGTTTGTGAAGAATAGTCATTTCTGTTCCGAAGTTTTCTAATAATTTATCTATCGTTTTTGCTCCTAATCCTGGTATGAAACTTAATGGAACTTGGTAAATATATGGAGGTCTGTTCTTAGGGCTCTTGCTTTCTGCTTTATCCTTTATAAGTTCAATTCTGTCAAACACTCCAAATGTAACTTTCTTGCTTCCGCAGTAAGGGCAAACCTCAACTGGATATTTTGTTTCGATTACTTTATTGCAATCATCACAAAATGTTCTATGATATTTTCCAAGCTTTGGATCTAAGCCATAATTGCAAATAACTTTTCTTCCATCTTCATTTTTTAATGCCTTTACAATTTCTTTAAAGCTTATATCTGCTACTTGCATCTTGTTGTATTCCCTTGCAATTTTAGGAAGTGAATGTGCATCAGAGTTTGTAACAAAAGTTTTGTCTTCTAACTCTGTTATCATGTCTGCTAAATATGTATCTGCACTAAGTCCTAGCTCTATTGCAAATATCTTATCAAATTTTTCCTTGAATATGTCCTTCATTCTGTCTACGCAATTTCCATAGTAACTCTTAAACGGTGTAAAGCAGTGTGCAGGAATTAGTATTCCATTATATTTTTCCACTATATCAATAAGCTCATAGCCAGAAATATCTGACCTTTGAGTGCTTAGTGTTATGTTTTTTATATGATGACTCATTTCTTCTGAGAATGCTTTTATATCTGATAAATGTGGAAAGAAACAAACATTATGTGCTGCTCCGCATTTTCCATTTCTACTTACTTCTGATGTTTCTACTTCGCTTCCAAGTAATATACAAACTTTATCCTTGTAGATTATTCCTCCATCTTCAATCTCATAAGCGTCTCCTGTTTTTAAGAACTCTTCAATATCTTCTATAACATAAGGAGATGCACAGTCTATTATTCCTACAACATTTATACCTTTTCTTTCAGCACATTCCTTTGCGATATTTTCAAAATTTAGGCTTCTAGCCGCTGTTATCTTTATTGGTTTACCATTCTTACTTCTTCCTATGTGTACATGCAAATCTGCAAATATTTCTTCCATTTGTTACTCCTTTATCTATCCATGAACCAGCTTTCATAAGCTCTATGAATATCTTGTCCATTTCCATTATCTTTTGCTTCAAAATCTTTTTCTTTATCCACAGCCTTTTCATCCATTTGATAATTTTCCACTCTACTTCTGTTGCTTGAAATTCTTTCGGGATTAACAACTTGCTCTAGTGGAATTCCACTCGCTCTGTATTGCAAAATGCTGTGTATTTTTCTCATGTCTCTAATATATGGAGCTGTATTTTCTTGGCTTACAGCATGCGAAATATATGCCTCTCCTCTTGTTCTTCTAACATAATTATTAGCTTCTTTTACAGCTTGTGTTATTATGCCTGTTGTATTTGGAATTATAATATCTTTATTATTAGCTAAACTCATATCTTTATAGCCTCCATTCTATTTACAAAGTCTTTAAATACTTGTAAATATCTATTATCTTTTCCCTTCAAGTTTCTGTACTCAAGTAAGACTAAAGCTTCATCAACTTTCATACCAATTCTTTCAGGCCTGTCCAAAAGCATACCACCAAACTGGTCTATTAATTCTAAAACATCTGCTTCAGGTTCTCTAGGCTCTGACCCGCTATATCTGTTAATCTGCTCACATATTCTACAAAATCTTTTATCAAATCCAAGTGTTTGTAAATATTCGGCGCCCTCTTTTGCATACGTTCTTACCTTATTCATATCTGTAAAATTATCAATCTTTTTACAGTTGCAAAGTAAACATGCAGTTATAAGCATGTTATTATCAAAATCAAGATTTGGCGTATTATCAAGAAAAAGTTTTAAAAGCTCTGTTTTAAAAACCACTGAATTATCAAAAAAGATGTTACCTCTCTTATTTAAATAATACATGATTTCCATTTTTCTAATCCAATCTTTTTCAGATAATATGTATTCTGCAAAAGTTTGACTCTCCATAGCAAGGTCCCCCTTATCTTTTCTACTGTTCTTTCAAGCTAATTATATTCTATTAATAGAGTAATTTCAATTAAGTTACACAAATGTAATCTTATTGTAATATTTTAGCAATATTTTCCGTCTTTTTACTCTTCTCATTGCATATTTTTTATTTCCCGGCACTCAATTCTTCTTTATTATTTGATTATTCGTTAACCGATTTTTCAATCTTTTTTATTATGTTACATATTGCCTTTTGAGTTATCTCATTTTCTATTGTGTTATTCTCTATTATATAGTCACAATTATTTCTATAATATTCGTCATCTGGTTGGCTATTTAATCTTAGTTCCGCTTCTTCTACCGTTATATTATCTCTTTTGCAAATTCTTTCAAGTTTCTTCTCTTTTTTTGCAATTACTCCAATAGTAATGGTACATTCTTGATTTAACCCACTCTCAAAAAGCAGAGGAACATCAAGAATCAGCACACCTTGTTCTTGTTTTTTTAGCATTTCTATTTGTTCTTTTATATTTGCAACTACATACTTTTGAGTAAGTGTGTCCAGCTTTTCTTTTTCTTGCTTATTACCAAAAACTGTTTTTGCTAGCTTTTTTCTGTTCAATTTTTCTTCTTCAAGTATATCTTCTCCAAATTCGCGAACAATAGCCCTCATATATTCAGATTCAGAATTTTGCATGCTCTTTGCAACTAGATCTGCATCAATAATTTCTGCTTTTATATTTTGTTCTAAATAATATTTTTTTATAAATTCCGAAACATAAGATTTTCCGCTTCCAGAATTTCCTGTTATTCCTATAATCTTCACTGGCATTTCTCGTATAGCTGTTAAATATTCCACATGAGTATTATATTCTAGTAGACTTACTTATTAATATTCTATACGAATTCTCCTTACATAAATTTAGGTTTTAAAGTTTCCTATAAACTGTGTGTACTCGTTACTTCTTAGTATTATAATCAACAAAGTTTTTTATTATAATTATTTTTTTGCCCCCAAATTCGTTAATGTATACTCAATAACTGTTTTAATTTGTAATTATCATATTGTTTGTAAAGTCTAGTCCTGTTTTAGAATTTTCCTTATGTGCTAGTGTGTAAACATCTGTTGCAAATATATCTAATTGTAGCATCTTCATTAAATCTTTATTGCCACCTTTTGTATTCTGGTCAATAAATTTCTTTACAGAAGTTATCATCTTTATTTTTGGATTTCTTCTAGATATTTCAGATAATAACATCTTTCCATTTTGATTAAATCCTAGAACTCTTGCATAAGGTATTATCTTCTTTGAAGTCTCCATAGTTTTCTTATCTATTCCCAATAAAGCATATAATAAAATTCTTTGTATTCTAGTCTGAGTGTATCTTTTTGTTTTTACAAGACTCATGAACTCTTTTAAAGTGCTGGCATTGCTTGCCGCAGATTTTATAGCATTTTCCAAACCTTCACTAACATCTGGTAGCTCTGCAATTTGCTCTGGGCTCATTTTCCTTAATTGGAACAAGATTTCTTTCTCATATTCTTCAATAGAAAGAACTATATGAGATTTGTTCATCTCGTTTCCTAGTATCTGATAAGTGCTTCTTGGTATTACCTTGCTTAAATCTTTATACTCTTTTCTCTGGAGCATACTTCTTATAGCAGTTGCACTTGCAAAATCATCGACAATTCTATTGTCATTATAATATACTTTTTTTCTTTCTATTATAATAGGCTCCATTGGACTTCTTTGCTTCTTTAAAGCCTTCAAATATTCTACAGCCAAAATGTTATTAGGGCTATTCAAAATATTAGCATATCTTTTAATATCATTAAGATACATCATCACAGCATTTTGTCTTGCAGAAGGATATGAAATTCCACTTTTTAGTTCATGTGTTAAAATATTGGTATAAGCTCTTGGTTCTTCATATAGAACATTTGCAATATTATTCAAAGCTCCAAAGTCATTCGTTTCGGCACCAAATGAAACACTATCAACTATTTTTAAGCTATCAAGAAGCTTTATTCCTCCACTCGCAAAATTTTCAGCACTCGAAATGCTGTATATGGTTGGAAGTTCAAGAACTAAATCGGCTCCTCCGCAAATAGCCATATATGCCTTAGCCCATTTATCTACAATAGAGGTATCTCCTCTTTGAGTAAAATTACCTGAAATTACAGCAACACAAAAATCAGCATCTGCATTCTGCTTTGCCTGTTGCAAGTGATAATAATGACCATTATGGAATGGGTTATATTCTGCTATTATTCCAACAACTTTACTCATGTTGTGCCTCCTTTAATTTTTTCTAGGTAAAATTCATTTTTCTATTTTATATATTAATTGTAAAACGTGATTTTACATTATGTATAATATCACAAAACGGATTTATTTACAATATAAAAATAGTAGTACTTCGTGAAGTGTTTGTTCAATTTTTTATATCGCATAATATTGCATCTAGTTTAGTTTATTGATATAATACCATTGATTTCGATAAGTAGATTTTTATATTTGAATTTCAAAATTAAAATGTTAATATTCATAATTTTATTTTTTACTGGTTCATGGGTATTTCCAAGTTCAAAAGCCCAAATAAATTATATAAGGAATTAAATTTATGGAAGAGATTACAATTTATACTGATGGTGCATGTTCTGGTAATCCTGGTCCTGGCGGATGGGGTGCTATTTTAATGATGGGAGATGTTCGTAAAGAAATATCTGGTGGTTCTGAGAATACTACTAATAATATAATGGAGTTGTCTGCTGTTATTGAGGCTTTGAAACTTTTGAAAAGACCTTGTAAAGTAAATGTTTTCAGCGATAGTGCTTATGTTGTAAATGCTTTCAATCAAAAATGGATTTATGGTTGGATAAAGAAAAATTGGAGAACTGCTGGTGGCGATTCTGTTAAAAATAAAGAACTTTGGCAAGAATTGTATTCTCTTACTAAAGTTCATAATGTTACTTTCAATAAAGTTAAAGGGCATGCAGATAATGAATTCAATAATAGATGTGATGAAATGGCTGTTGCAGAAAGTAAAAAATTTATTCGTTAAAATATAGATATATAAATCGCTCAAATAAGATTTCTTATTTAGAGCGATTTTATTTTCTAGTATTATTAAAATTTGTTTATATATTAATTTTGTAATTTTTTAGCTTATCCACTGTTTTATTGATTGTATTATGCACATTACATATACTTTTAAATAGAATCCCACTGTTATTACAATATAAATTCCGAATCCTATATTTACTATTATCTTGTCTAGCAGTCCGTCTTTTTTTATAAATCTTTTTATTCCGAATGTGTATATCAATATTATTACAAGTGTAGCTATAGATAGTTCTATTCCTAACTTCATAATTCTCAAAATCTGATATATCTCTTAGATAGCTTTGAAAATTTGACAAATCATCTTCAAGTTCAAGCGAATTAAAAAAATTCGATATATTTAATGGTATATCGCTAAAAAAATCCAGTATCTCACCATCATCTGAAACTCCTGACTGCAACGCATCATAAGCCTCCTGTGTAAATTTTCTTATTCGTCCCATTTTATTTTACTTCTCCTTTTATTTTTATATCTTTGGTACACTCTTCTTTGTAGTCTGCAAATGCGTTCTCATATTTTTCTAATGATAATGTAGCAAATTTCAAGTTACATTTTCCTTTGTAGCTTCTTGCCTCTATCTCTACTTCTTCATTTTCAAATTTTCCTAAGTTTATAAGTCCATTGCTATATCTGTATGGGTATATTGTGTTTTCATAATCGTTAATCCAAGGAACTCTTACTGTTTCTCCATTGACTTTTATGCTATATAGTGAAGTATCTTCTTCACTTCCATACACATATAAATATGATTTTTCATTTACATTTACTTTGTACTTGAAGGTTTCGACTTTTTCATCTTTACTGATTGATTCTCTTTCCGAATCTACTTTTTCTATTATGTCTTCTGTTTTATTGAATAGTTGTTTGTATACATAGTTTTGTGTTGCATAAACGTCATCTGCCTGTGGTATAGTGCTTATGTCATTATTGTTTTCATATATAATTCCATAAGGAAGTACGTTTTTGTATTCATATAGATTAATATTTTCTTTAGATGTTCCATCATATTTGAATATTTCGTCGTCTAGTTCACTATTCGAGAATACATATTTTACGCCTAAAATCGCATCAGAAATTGGTGTTCCTCCTGCATCTCCAAGTTTTGTGTAGTTTCTGGTGTATCCCAAACTTGAATGTGTTTCTACTTGTTCTTTGCTTATTACATGTAAGAAAGTAGACATAGATGGAGCATCTAATACCAATGGATAGTTTTCTGTCAAATTTTGATCTGGATCTCTATATCTGTAAAGTTCTGTTTCATTTGTCTTGAATTTTTCTAACAAATTGTCTGCTACTAAAATTGAACTATCTGAGTGTTCTGCTCCCCCTCTTGCACTTTCCGGTACTCCAATATAAGCTAATCCATGAAGTATAATTTCAGCAATCACAACAAATGCTATTAGTCCATTTCTCAATTTTATTTTTTCTATTTTCAAAAGTTCTCTTATGATGTACGCAAATAAAATAGTTTGAATACAAATTGATAAAAAGTTATTTGTTTTAATCCTGAATGCAGGTTGGTTTTTGTTTATTTCTGTTATTGTTGTTGGTGTTAAAATTATAATTGGTATAAGTGCTAAGATTATAAAAATAACGTCTGCTATTTCAAATTTCTTATCATTTTTGTAATATTTTGTAATGTAGTACATTGCACAATTCATCATAACAAATATTGGTATAAAGCCATATCTGAATGGAAAGCTGTTGTGTGAACCTGTATGCCATAACATATTTATTCTTTCAAATAATATGGGCAAGACGCCACATATCAATAGACTTAATAACAGCATTTTTACTGTATTGTCTTTTTTGAAATATTTTACTAAGCTTACAGTTCCTAATAAACTTAGTGATGATAACATTAAGAATGTTAGTTTCATTCCTGCTTCGTAATTTCTTACTATCGTAGCCTTTTGTCCGGCCATTCTGTATGAACTCATTGTTTGTGAAAATGCTGGTAAGAAAGAGAACATCGATAAAAATAGTGATAAAATTACTGCAATTACAATTTTTCCTGCGACTCTTTTTCTATCTTCTTTCTTTGCATAGAAGAATACTGCAAATGGCAGGCAAGATAATATAAAGAATAGAATCATGTATGATATGTAGTAGCTAATTATCAAGCTTAATGTTAGTGTTACAATAAATAATCCAGATTTGTTTTGAGTAAGAAGTCTGTGCACTCCTAAGCATAATATTGGGAATATTGCAACAACGTCAAGCCACATTATGTTTGTATAGCTGATTAAAACATAAGCAGATAATGAGTACATTACGCTAAATAAAACTTTCCAAAACTCTAAGCTCGAGCCTTCGTTCTCACTTTTCTTGTATATTTTGTCAAAGAATATGTATGTTGATAGAGCTATAAATGCTATTCTTATTAATAATAAATACGAGAATGCATATATTATATTTTCTCTCTTGAATAAAGCAATTAGCCATGCAAATGGACTTGCAAATCCGTCAAGTAATACTCCTCCAAATACATTTGAACCACTACCTAAAGTGTATGAATAGAATAGAGATTTTCCACCTCTTAATATGTCCCATAATAGATGATAAAAAGTCTCGTAAGATTGTCCCATATCCGCATGTGCGACAGTCATTCCTCCAAAAGGATAAATTCCTTTAATTGCATATAAAATTAGCGTTATGGCTATTGCAATCGCTGGTGGAATTAAAAATTTACCGTATTTTTTTACTCTTTCCATAATCACATCTCCTTTTTTTCTATGCCTATTTAGAAATAAATCGCCCAATAGGGACGTCCCTTTTTGGGCGATTTATTAATTT
>OODJ01002992.1_pt1 | contig 10581 bp, 10 predicted proteins | sample 1671611 | NCBI WGS metagenome assembly OODJ01 (sample SAMN06348174, study PRJEB24527) | human gut metagenome | biome: human gut; feature: ankylosing spondylitis patient; material: feces | host: Homo sapiens | place: China | collected 2015-10 | reverse complement strand
TGCGCGGACATCCCGCATTTTCGCTCTGCAGCCTTTCCCCTCATCGCGGTCATGCCGCGTTCCCTCAAGGCGGAACAATCCATGCGCGGAAGAATCATCTATGTCATGGGAGCGTCCGGCTCGGGCAAGGACAGCCTCATACGGGAAATGCGTCGACGCCTCCGCAACCTGCCCCTCGCCGCAGCCAGACGCTACATCACCCGACCTCCCTCCCCGGGAAGCGAGCGGCACATTCCCGTCAGTCACGAACGCTTCGAGCAACTTGCCTCCTCGGGCCGCTTCGCTCTTCACTGGACCGCCCACGGCTGTCGGTACGGCATTTCCCTTCGCTCGCTCCGTGCGCTCGAAGACGGCGTTTCCGTGCTCGTCAACGGCTCCCGCGCGGCTTTCGGCGAGGTCTTGCACCGCTATCCCGACCTTATCCCCGTGCTCGTTACCGCGCCGCTCCACACCCTGCGTGAACGACTCGCGCGGCGCAAACGGGAATCGGAGGTCGAGAGGGAAGAACGCCTCTCCGTCGCCCTGTTCCCCGTTCCCGCCGACTTCGCCGGACAAAGGATGATACGCATAGACAACTCGGGGCTCCTCGACGATGCCGCCGACCTTCTTGAGCAGGAGCTTCGCCGTGCGCTCTTCTGCGACCACGCCTGCCCCCGTGCCGAAAAAGTCTCCCCTCCGCACGTCTGACGGAACGACCGCATCTCACCGGATTCCCGTCACCCCGTAAGACTTTCCCGCTTCCGCAACACAACGCCTCTTTTTTTCAGACCCGCTTGACAAAAGAGGCGTCTCCTGTCTATTTCAAAAATAAGTTTTCGAGTCGGTCCGGCTACAGCACACGCCATGCCGCGCCGACCTGAGTTTCTGCTCACAGGGTGGTTCTGGAAACGGGGCCGCCTCCCGCACGGCCTTTCATGGTCTGGAAAGAAAACGCTGCGCTTGTTCCATGCCCGGACTTTCCCTCATGGTTCTGGTGTTTTCGTCTGTGAGCAACACCGGAAACCGCCTTTGCGCGGCATGGAGAATCGCATGAAAAGATTTCCTCTCCTTCTCAGTGTTGCGGCCGCCCTTCTTGTTTCCCTTCCTCTCTGTGCCCAGGCCGAAAAGGCCCTTCACGTCTACTGCGGCGCGGGCATGACGAAGCCCTTCGGCGAAATCGCCGAGGCCTTCACCCAAAAAACGCAGGTTAACATGGAAGTCACCTATGCCAATGCAGGTCAGATCCAGTCGCAGATCAACACCGCGCAGGAAGGCGACTTCTTCATTGCCGGAGCCGCGGAAGAGCTCAGGCCCGTGGAAAAATACGTGTCCGCGCGGCGAGATCTGGTAAAGCACGTTCCCGTGCTCGCCGTGGCAAAGGGCAATCCCAAAAACATCAAAGGCGTCAAAGACCTCGGCGACGGCACCCTCAGAGTCGTTCTCGGCGACGCCAAGGCCACGCCCATCGGCAAGATTGCGGACAAGGCCATTGCCGACGCCGGTCTTGCCGGCAAGGTCAACGTGGTCAGCCGCGGCGTAACGGCGCCTTCCATATTCAACGCGCTGAACGCCGGCGAATGCGACGCCATCATCGTATGGAAGGAAAACGTCTCTCCCGCCATGGACATCGTGAACGATCCGGCCATGGACGCCTATGTGAAGACCATTCCCGCGGCAACGCTCTCCTTTTCCGTCAATCCCGAGGGTCAGAAACGCTTTCTTGAGTTCCTGAGTTCCGACGAGGCCCGGGCCATCTGGGAAAAGCACGGATACGTCGTTCTGAACTGATCTTCCGGGAGCCGTCCGCGCCGACGGCCGTGATGCCCACCCGTCGCAGACGGCTCCCCCCATCTTCTTCCTTCGCCTGCGGCATCGCGGCGTCAGGAGTTCCGCGCGCCATGAAACAGAAGATGTCCCTCTTTGACGGCGCAAGCCTTTTCATCGCCTTTCTGACGATTCTCTTTCTCACGGCCTCCATCGGCACCATCATCGTCGGCGGTCTGCCTTTTCTCTCCGAGGCCCTCCGCTCGAAAGAAGTGCTTTTTTCCATACGGCTGAGTCTCGCCACTTCCACGCTTTCCACCCTTCTCTGCTTCGTCGTGGGCATTCCCTGTGCATATGCCCTGGCGCGATGCAGAATGCCGCTGCGCGGTCTCTGCCGTCTTGTGCTGGAACTGCCGCTGTCGCTGCCCTATCTCGTGCTCGGCCTGTGTCTGCTCATGATGTTTTCCTCAGGAGCGGGCAAGATGCTCAGAGACTTCGGCATACGCGTCATCTTTGAACCGGCGGGCATAGTCATGGCGCAATGGCTCGTCAACATTCCCTTTGTCATACGACTCATGCGCACGGCGCTGGAAGAGCTGGACGGCAGGCTGGAATTCATTGCGGGCACGCTCGGCGCCTCGCGCTGGCAACGATTCTGTACCATCACGCTGCCGCTGTGCCGCAATTCCATGCTCATGGCCGCCATACTCACATGGTCCCGCGCCGTCGGCGAATTCGGCGCGACGCTCATGCTCGTGGGCGTCACGCGCATGAAGACGGAAACGCTCCCGGCAAGCATCTACCTCAACATAAGCACGGGCGACAACGGCATGGCCATGGCTTCGGCCATCATACTGCTGGTGCTGTCGGGCACGGCCCTTCTGCTCTCCACCCTGCTGCGACGCCGCACCGCAAGCCGCATGGAAGGAGCGCTCCGCCCATGACGCCGCTTGCCTTCGAAAACTTCTGTCTCACAAGAGGCAGCATGCACATCAGAAACATTTCCTTTGCCCTGAGGGAAAAGGAAACCTTCGCCATTCTCGGCCGCACGGGTGCGGGAAAGACGCTTCTTCTGGAATCGGCGGCCGGATTCTACGCCCCGGAAGGCGGCAACGTGCTTCTCTACGGCGCGCCGGTACAGGACATCCCTCTCACCGAACGCCGCATAGGCTTCGTGTACCAGGATCACGCGCTTTTTCCCCATATGAGCGTGGAGGCCAACATTGCCTACGGCCTGCGCGTCCGTCATGTCTCCCGAGAAGAACAGAAGGACAGGGCGCGCGGCATCGCCTCCATGCTCGGCATCGAGCATGTGCTGAAAAACTACCCGCAAACGCTGAGCGGAGGAGAAAAACAGCGCGTCGCTCTGGCCAGAGCTCTGGTGCTCAAGCCGCGGCTGCTGCTTCTCGACGAACCGTTCTCCTCGCTCGATCCGGCCACGAAGAAAAAACTTTACGACGAAGTTCAGAGCATCCCGCAGAAATTCGACTGTGCGGTGCTCTTTGTGACCCACGACTTCCGGGAGGCCCAGACGCTCGCCTCCCGCATAGGCATCATGGATCACGGGAGCATGCTCTGCATACGCCGCCCGGACGAGCTTTTCTCGCGCAGCGACAACGCAAGGCTCAATGCCTTTCTCGGTCTGGAGGATAACGCATGACCACACAGGAACTTTACCGGCGACTCAGGCAGGAACTGAAGCGCCTTGTCGACACCCACCGTCTCAACGAAAGCTCCATAGAGCTGAAAAGCCGCGGGCTGTCCCCGGAAGAAGCCATAGGGCATACGCGACGCAAGGATTATCCCATCCTCGCCGGCAGGGAAATCATGCTCCAGGCAAGGTTCGGCGACGCCCTCGGTCAGGCCTTCACGGACGCTCCCTCGGAATTCTGCGGCACGCTCGACGACGTGCTTTCCCTTGATACGGAAAACGATCCCCATGGACGGGCTCTGCTGATCGCCACGCTGAATGCCGTCATGCGCCACACCGGCGACATCGACCACACCGTTCACTGCAAAAACGACGATCTGGAACGCTGCGCCGAAGCGTACGCGACCCGCGTCCGCGAAGGCTTCGGCACCCCCCGCATCGCGCTCGTAGGCTATCAGCCCGCCCTTACCTCCAGACTGTCCCAGGAATTTCCCCTGCGCGTCCTGGACATGAATCCGCAGTTCGTGGGCAGCGTGAAGTCCGGCGTCACCATCGAACACGGCGGCGAAAGCTACCGGGATGCGGTGCTCGACTGGTCCGAACTCGTGCTCTGCACGGGAAGCACGCTGTGCAACGGAACCTTCGTCAACTTTGTGGACATCGGCAGGCCGGTCGTCTTCTTCGGCATTTCCGGCGCTGCGGCGGCAAGGGTATTCTCGCTTCCCCGCTTCTGTCCGTGTTCCTGCTGATCTCACCGCTGCCGCGGCATGACCCTGAGCCCATCGCGCACCGTCCGCCGCCTGTCCCTGAAACCGAACCCGCAGCGGAAAGAACCGCTCCAATCGCCGCGTCATGCCGCAACATCCGATTCTTGCGGCATGACGCGGCTTTTTTTCTCCTCTCAGCCTTCTTCCTCTTCCCTGTGCGCCAGAACTGCTTATTAACAATGACAAGGATGAATTTTCAAAAAAAGACAAAAAACTTTTTCATGTAAGGACGCCGTAAGTTTCCCATGCTCTACTGTCCTCAAGTGGAAAAGGCAACGACTGAAAACACATAGATATCATATCATGGAGGCTCTTATGACCATGCTTTCCTCCCGTTCTTCCCGTCTCTCCGCCGTTCTCGGCGCCTCTCTCGCCCTCTCCCTCATGCTCGGCGCTTCGACCGCCCTCGCCAAGGGCCCCGACGGCGGATTCAACCGCGGCGGAGGCTTCACCGGCCCCGGCCCCGCTCTCAGCACCGTGCAGCAGGCCAAGGACATGCGCGACGACTCTCCCGTCACCCTTCAGGGACACATCGTTCAGCACCTCGGCGACGATCATTACCTGTTCAAGGACAACACCGGCACCATCAACGTGGAAATCGATCACAAGCGCTGGCAGGGCCAGAACGTCGGTCCCAACGATCTCGTGGAAATTTCCGGCGAAGTGGAAAAGGACTGGTCTGAACTCGGCATCGACGTAAAGCGCATCATCAAGAAGTAAAAGAAGCAATTACGACCGGCGCGTCCCTCGCGGGCGCGCCGGAGCCACAGGGAGCATCATGCGCATTCTTCTCATCGAGGATGACACGCTCATCGGAAACGGACTCAGAATGGGTCTTCCCGCCATGGGCTTCGCCGTGGACTGGTTCAAGGAAGGCCCGCTCGGCATGGAGGCCCTTGCATCGGCCACGTATGACGCCGCCATCCTCGATCTTGGTCTGCCCGGCATGGACGGACTCGACATTCTGAAACACTGGCGCTCCGCCGGTCACGACGTTCCCGTGCTCATCCTCACGGCAAGAGACGCCATCAGTCAGCGTGTGGAAGGCCTCAATCTCGGCGCCGACGACTATCTCGGCAAGCCCTTCGATCTCGACGAAGTGGCCGCAAGACTGCGCGCTCTGGTACGACGCAGACACGGGGTCACCTCGCATCAGCTCTCGCACGGAGCCGTCAGCTTCGCCCCGCAGACCCGCACGGTATCCCTGAACGGTCAGCCCGTGGCTCTGGGACAGAAGGAAGTCATGCTTGTGGAACTGCTTCTTCTGAACAGGCAGAGCGTGCTTTCCCGCAGTGCCATAGAGGAAAAAATCTATCCCTGGGGCGAGGAAGTCAGCAGCAATTCCGTGGAAGTGCTGGTGCACCGCATACGACGCAAACTGGGGTCCGGATTCATCAAGACCGTGCACTCCGTAGGCTACACTCTGGGAGACGCCTCATGAACCACCCGGTCCACCCAGGCGCATGGCTCAGCAGGATCGGACAAGCGTGCCGTCATATCCCGGCATCATGGATAAAAGCGCTTTCCGGTCTTTTTTTTCATGTTCGAAACCTTGCCGGCAACCTGTGGAGCCGGATTCTCTCTCGACCTGTCAGCCGCAGGAGCCTCAGACTGAGGCTGAGTCTGTTCTTCTCCATCTTCATGCTGGCCTCATGGCTTGCCGCCGCACTGTTCACCTGGCAGACGTGCAGAAGCTACATCGACGAATTTTTCGACTCCCAGCAGATGGCGGTGGCCAAAACGCTCGCCGTGGCCGATCTCACGCGCGCGCCGAAGAAGATTCCCAAGCTCGGCGACATGATGCCCGGAGTCAAAAAACACGGATTCGGCCAGCAGGAAGAAGACGCCATAGCCTTTGCCGTGTTCTCTCCCGACGGTCGCCGCCTTCTCGCAGACGGGAAAAAAGGCGGACGCTTTCCCTTTGAACCGTCAAGGCGAGGCTTCATCAACGAACCCTTGCGCAATGACGACGATGTATGGCGCATCCTGTGGATAAACTCCCGGGATGGAAAATATGTCATCGCCGTGGGGCAGGAACTTGAATACCGCAGCGACATGACGCTGGAAATGCTGGGAGGCCAGATGCTCCCATGGCTCATTCTGCTGCCCGTGCTTCTCGGCGGACTTTTTCTGCTGCTCACTCGCGAGCTCGCCCCCCTGCGTTCCATGGCCGCCGATCTTCGATCCCGACAACCGGAAGACGACACCCCGCTGGATCTGCAGAAGCTGCCTTCTGAAGTTCTGCCCATGGCGCAGTCGCTCAACGGCTTTTTTTCCCGGACCGGAGAAATGCTGACCCGGGAACGTTCCTTCATTTCCGACGCGGCGCATGAGCTGCGCACGCCTCTTGCCGGACTGCGCATTCAGGCGCAGGTGGCGGCACAGCCCGGCATGGCCCCGGAAACGCGGAACGAGGCACTCGCCTACCTTCGTCAGGGCATAGACCGCTGTTCTCGTCTCATCGATCAGCTTCTCGCGCTCTCACGGCTCGAGGCCGCGCACGGCTCCGGTTCTGCGCCCTCCGCCGGAGGACTCTCCCTGTCCTCGGTAAGCTGGAACGAGCTTCTGGCCCAGGCTCTGCCGTCCTACAGCCCGCGTCTTGAACAGGCGGGCATTCGTCTCGAATCACGCATAGCGTCTCTCAGTGCCTCCGTGGAAGGCAACAAGGCATTGCTTGCCATGCTGCTGCGCAACCTGCTTGAAAACGCCACTGCCTACGCCACAGAAGGCGGACTCATACGCCTGACCCTAGAGCAGAACAGCCTTACCGTGCAAAACGACTGTGCCTGTCTTCCAGAAGAGAGCGTCAAACGTCTTGGAGAACGCTTTTTCCGCCCGCCGGGGCAGGAAAAAACCGGCAGCGGACTCGGTTTGTCCATTGTACGGCGCATCGCCGCCATCCATGGTTTTCGCCTGAACATAGGCATGGAAAAACATGCCCCCGGCTTTTCCGACTGTTCCTTCAAGGTCACTCTCACCTGGTAATCTCCAGGCGCCTCTTCGTCGTTCTCTCAGCGGTCGAGCCGCCTAAATCCGATGCGCATTTCCGTAAAGAGCCGTTTCCTCGACAAGGAAGCGGCTCTTCTGCTCGAACACGGCATCCCTCCCGCTCCCGGCTTCATCGTTCCGCCCTTCTCTCCGGCTTTCCCCCGGACGGCAGCCTTCCCCGGTCTTTTCCCGTCGGCCCTGCGCAGACGACATTTCCGTCCGGCATTGATCCACCGGCCCTGCAGCGGGCATCCCCGAAACAGATTTCAGAATTGACGCCGGCTTCAGTCGAGCCCGGCTCTTTTTCAGTGACGCCCATCCCGATCACCACCGAAAGAATATTGCAACGAAGCGAAAAGAAAGACTTCCTTCCGACTCAACAGGTTGCGGAAAGATAACCAGACTTCCGAAAAGGCCTATCTTTCAAAGTGTAACAGAGTATTGTCGACGACGTCCCAGGGCAGACGACTATGCTAGAACACTACTATGCCCCCTTGCAGACAGCTTCGGACTCTCTGCAAGGACACGCATGTCCCTTTTGTGAAACGATGATGACCTTCAACATTCCGTCGAACGACAGTCTTATAGACAATTTTTCGTTCAAACAAAAAAATGATGGCTGACATCAGGCATAAATATACAAAAGCACCGACATCATGCGTCCTCCCGGACAGCACGATGCCGGCGCTTTTGCCCTTCGGATCTCAGTCGTCACGGAAGGGGCGTCAAACGGAATCCTACGCGCGGAACCGTCTTGAGAATGGGCTTGTTCTGCTTCTCCAGGTGACTCCTCAGGATGTGAATGTAGGTACGGAGCGCGTCGCTGTTGGGGGGCGTGTCGCCATAAAGCTCGTTTTGAAGTTCGCTGCGGCTGACCACGTTGGGAGCGGCCTTCATGAGGCGGGCCAGAAGCGTAAACGCCATGGGAGGCAGATGCATGCTCTTCCCGTCGCACGTGACGGTATGCGCCTGAGAGTCAAGCTCTATGCCTGCCCAGCTCAGACGAGAGGAGGACAAATGAGCCTTGGAAAGACGTATGGAGGCCAGAATGCGGGCCTCAAGCTCCAGCATGTGCACGGGACTCGTCACGATGTCGTCGGCTCCGCTGTTCAGATAACGGGGCAGATTTTCCAACGTATTTTCGGGCACCAGCAGAATGATGGGTCTGTTGAAGCCTTCCATGCGCAGGCAGGTATAAAGAGGAATTCCGTTCTGATCGGTGAACAGAGCATCGAGAACAAGCGCATCATATACAGATGTCTTCAGACAGTTCCTCACTTCGTCACTGTCCGCAGCACTGTCAAGCTGATAACCCATGGGTTCCAGATACGCAAAAATTTTATTCATGACCAGCGAATCGGAAACCCCAACCAGCAGATGAAGCTCAGAAACGGAAAGCTGTTTTTTCAGACTGTATAGCATAAGCAGCTCTCTGACAGACTTTTACTTTACAGAACACAGGAGAAAAGAAACAGATATTCCGAAAATTAAAACTTATACGATATGGAGCGGCAACGATATTTCGCTCCTGCTGTCCGTTACATGCAACTTCAATAAAATACTAGGCTATGGCCTAGTGTCCGTCAAGTTTTTCCCTGTCAAAACACATATCTTTCGGAGGGGATGCGTCAATGATAATCAGCAACCTCGGAATCATCATGAAACACAGGAATCTGACCTATGAAGACCTGCAGCACCTCTCGCAGGTCGCTCCCGACACCATTGCCAGAGCAAAGGATGGAAGAATAGCCACCTGCAAGCTGGCCACTCTGGACAAGCTGGCCACCGCGCTTGACGTCGATATCTGTCAGCTGTTCAGCCATGTTCGGGAAGAAGATTCTCCCGGGCAGACACTGCGAGGAGAAGCAAGGCCATGAACTGCGGATATATCAAAAAAAATGCGGGAGAGAACTTGCGTCCTCTCCCGCGTAAGCCGGATCTCATCCAGCGCGGGCTAGGCCCGCGTCGAATTAGAACTTGTAGGCGAAGTTAAGAGCGGTGCTCCAGCCGTCCTTGTCGATGTTCTTCATGCCATGGTCACCCTTGTCGTAGTCGGTGATCATGTAGGAGAGTTCGAGAACAGCGGTGAGGTTCTTGTAGATGTCGTAGCTGTTGACCAGGTTGAATTCAACAACGCTGTCGCTGGTGGTCATGTATTCCCAGGGGTTTTCGCCGCGGGCCAGCTTGTCGTCGTTGGTGCCCTGCCAGTAGGTGACGGTGAAGGCGTGGGTCAGATCTTCAATGAAGGACACGTCTTCGATACCGGCCTGAACGCCCCAGGTGCCGGCGATGTTGTGGCGGGTGGTGGTGTCGAACAGACCATATTCACCGGCGCAGTAGCCGACGGTGGGATGGAAACGGCCGCCGACAGTGGGGATCCAGCCCTGACCAGCGTACTTGGCGTCGCTGTCGTCACCGGAGCCGTACCAGCCGCCCAGGATGGGAGTGCCGTAGGCGGTCTTGTAGGAAGCCTTGGCCTGGATGTACCAGCCGTCACGATCGTTGGGAGCGCCGACGCCTTCGTAGTTCATGGTGCCGTAAGCGCCGGAGAGCTTCAGGGCGAAGGGATCGAAGTAGGTCATGGTGGCGGTGGCGCCGAACCAGTAGGCGTTGCCGTCAGCAATGTTCAGGGTGCCGTCGGTGGAGCCCTGCATGGTGTTGCCCTTGTCGATGGCGCCGTACATCATGTAAGGAGTGACGGAGAAGCCGTCAAACTTGAGGGCAGCGGCCACGGAGAACAGATCGGACTTCTTGGAGGTGTCGGTGTCGTTGGCAATCTCACCGAAAGGACCGTCGCCGGAGAGATAGCCGGCGCGCACCCAGAAGGCGGTCAGGTCAAGCCAATCGGTCACAGGAGAGGAAACCACGATGCCGTCACGGCTGTTCAGGCCAGGGTGCATGATGGCGTTCTTGCCGAAGGCGTCCTGAGGAAGACCGACGAGCTGCTTACCCATACGAACCTTGACGGTGGTCTGGGGAATCATCCAGTCGATGTAGGCCTGACGAACGCCAAGCTTGGTGTTGGCGCTGTTCGTGGTGCCCCAGTCGTAATCGGTGGTGTCGGTGCCGCTGATGCCGGCCTGCAGCTGCAGGTAGCCGGACAGGTTTTCATTGGCGGTGAAGGTCATGCCGAGACGCAGACGCTGACCGGCTTCGTCGAAGTTGTCGCCGGTGCCGACGCGTTCGCCGAGGATGTAGCTGAACATGTATTCACCGTCCATCTTCACGTCAACGGCGGAAGCAGGAGCAGACGCGGCGCAGATCATGCCGGCAGCCAGAAGAAGCGTAGTAAGCTTTTTCATTGTAGTCATTCCTTTGAAAAAAAAGTGGTTGATGAAACCTATGGAAAATCCCTCTTTTTCCATGAGCGGAGCTTAGAATTAACTTGTTATTTAATCAATAAAAAAATGTTAACAAAATGATAATTTTCAA